>Ga0157366_1000181_pt1 | contig 31778 bp, 35 predicted proteins | sample AttbisABBM1_FD_113149 | JGI IMG/M metagenome (GOLD analysis project Ga0157366, IMG submission 113149) | Fungus gardens microbial communities from leaf cutter ant in Botucatu, State of São Paulo, Brazil - Atta bisphaerica ABBM1 | ecosystem: Host-associated > Fungi > Mycelium > Unclassified ...
AGGCCAGGCAATAAGTGGTAAAAGTAACCGTCAGAACAGGTCTGAGCTAATACAGAAAATGTTTCTGGGTATCGCTCTGTTCAAATGTCCCCTTTAAAACAATACGCCAGCAGCGAGAAATTTAAAAAATTGTTATTCAATCAGCAACGTCAAAAACAGCATCTCAGGATAAATTTTTTTTAAAACCACCATGACCATGGCTCTCCAGTCACAGAATCAACAATATATTTCCTACTTTATTTTTGCAAGATTACTCAGCGTATCGATAGAAATATCTGCACATAATCTGTCAGCCTGATAGCGATAGTAAGCATCAATTGTTTTTTGCGTAGAAGTTGAAACATCGCTGCGAACTCCACTGTATATTCCAGCCAAAGACATCAGACTATCGAACTCTTGTTTCCGTTTATTATAAACGGCTATGTTTATCTGTTTTAAAGCTTCTAACTCACGACTGCATTGCTCCATTCGGGATGCATCATCAGAATTATCAGATACAACAGTGGTGATAGCTGACCGTTTTATATCAGGTGTTTTATCTTGCTTAACAGCACATCCTGTCAGGGCCATTACACTAATCACACCTAACATTACTATTTTCTTCATAAATTGCAGTTCCTGACATTCATTATCTGACAGCATACTTCTTCCCTTCAAAGATAAATAATACTCATGGTTGCCGATGCTGTAAAATTACCAGAAGTCAATTCATCGGAACTTTTTTTCCAGGGGACAGCAGTGAAAATGAATTGCCCACTGCCACCATTCACTGATAATCCCTTAGTAATCGGATAACCATACTTACCCGCCTCTCCACCAGTACCAATTTTTAGCAGTGCAGCTGGATCAACACCATTTCCTTGGTACAGGGCGATGCCCAACTTACCTGCATTAACGCCCTTAGTATTCAACACATTATTTTCTGCTACGCCACTCATGACACCATCCGTAGATTCCACGACAATATAAGGTTTACCTGAATAGTAATCACAACTAACATTAAGAGTTTTAGTAATAGCAGATGCCTGCCCGTTGACTGAGCGGACTGAAAGATTACCAAAAGAAATATCCACGGCAGCATTATTATTAACCTTACATGGTGGAATATAAATCTCACCTTTAATCTTAATCTCGACTTCAACAGCCTGAGCACTAAGTGAGTGTAAGATTAGCCCACATACCAGCAAGAATGGATTCATCATCTTATACAACGTTTTCATGTTAGTTCTCTAAAGGTTCCTGTTGATGGTATTCAGATAGCTTAATCGGAACGACTGCGAGAGGAAGATATATCATCTTTTTGTGTATCTACCTGAAATGTTACATTTTCAACACGCAGGGTATAGACCATAGTCGCACCCGGCGGAATTTTAGGGGGATACCCCTCATCGCCATAAGCCAGTTCTGGTGGTACAACAAGAGTCATCGTTCCATGATTTTTAATTTTTATAAGTGCATCCCGGAACAATTGCGGATAGTCATCCAGCTTCATTACCAGACTACGACCAACTGCATCCATATCTTCCACAACCTTACCATCAGTTAAGGCTTCTGTTACCACTACTTCGACACGAGTTTCCTCACCCGCTATCGGTTTGCCATCCCCCATATAGTCCACCCGATACCAGAAACCGCTTTTGTCTTTTTTAGCCCCTTTTATTTTACGAAATCCAGCCAAATACTTTTCGCTTGCTGCTTTTTGCTTTTTAATTACGCTTTCGCGCGCCTGCTTGACTTTTAACTCATTGGCATTGACTGCTTTCTGGAGTACCTCATCATTTATTTGTACCTGATGATTAAGCGCATCACGTAAACCAGCCAATAGAGTACGATTATCAGTTTTTAAACCTAATAAACTTTGTCCTTCCTGCATACCCATTAAGTCCTGTCCCATAACCACACCAGCAGCATAATCTTGTCGAACAACATCTCGTTCCAATTCAGCTGGAGTCATCACAGGCATAGCATCGAGAGCTGATTTTAACTTTAATTGTTCCGCCTTGCTGGATGTCAATGCTTTTTGCGTCGTTTTCAGTTCATTTTGTAGGTCGTCTATATGAGACTGGAGTTCATTATTCTTTTGTTGTTGGTCTTTACTTATGATCGCTTTTTGTTTTTCCTGACGTAACCGTTGGTTTTCTCGACGCACTTGCTCCAACATTATTTCTTGCTGACGAGAACGTCTTCTTAATTGACTCTCAGATATAATTGACTCTGTAGCCAGAGTCTGGGACTTTCTACGCTGTTGACTCGACGATTTTTCAGCATCACTCTTTTCCTTTTGCTTTTCTGAACCGTATTTTAAAGCATATTCCAACACACCAGGTATATGACTGTCGTTTCCTGAAGCATAGGTGAATTGGCATCCACTAAATATGATTATTAATGCATAAAATACAGAAAAACAAACGCATCTTGAAAAAAAAACTTTTCTTTTATTCATAAGCCAACTCGAAATTAGCAATTGCCGAATATTGACCTGGTTTAACACTTTTTTCTGCAACAGCTTCAGGCGTAGCCTGAACAAATGCCCCAAAAATAAGTTGAAGATCTGTCCTGTTTATCTGAGTACCCTGCTCATGATTATGGGCTACGCCCAATTTTAACGGAGTTTTGCCATCCGTATCCAGTAAACCAACCGCCAGTTTTCCTTCATTCTCACCGGTTACTTTCAAGAAATAATCACTCTGTCCCTGCATATTCATTTCTGCTGCACCACTAAATTTCAGCTTGACAACTTTCCAGACAGAAGAAGTATCACAATCAGCTAAATGTATAGTAAATTTTTCCACAGGTGAACGAGCTGGTAATGACCAGAAGTCCTTTGTTGGATGAACCATAAACATCACATTCTGTTCTTGACTTTCGGAGGCAACCTGACAAGGACGGTCGAGTAAATTTCCGTCAAAATTTATGTCAACTGCCCATGCCTGGCCCCCTAATAAGAATACCAACAATAACCATATTCTGTTCCCCCCAAAAAAAAGGTTGCGCATATTTATTACTCTCTTATGCATAGTTCATAGTTAAAAAAATAGTGAATCAGATACATTGCTGTTACAAGAAACTGTAGTTAAATGGTTTCGTCAGCCCAATGCCGAACTTGTTGAGTATTCGTCAAAAACTCGTTCATTATTGAAAGTCAACTATGTTTACTTTTTTTCAGCTACACAACGTCCGCCGGAACAATGAAACTGTAACACAGGACGTCCACCATAATCATTAATATACGACAACCACAGCGTTTCATTATTACGTACTTTGACCGTTTTCTGTGATTTAGGAGCCAACATTACTGCATCAAATGCCCCTTCTTTCGCCTCTTTTTCTGAACCACCCAAACCAACCACAGTTATATAGTAAGGGGTCGGATTATCGATTCGATAACCTTCATTTACCTTATTCAGCACTAACTGATCCTGCCATACAGCATTCGGTTTCGTCTGAATAGATGCAGGCCGATAAAATAATTTAATTTTTGTCTGCAGAGCAATTTGCAAAACATTCACTTTTTCACTCTTTGGCGGTATTTCTCTGAGATTAAAGTAGAATAATGACTCGCGATCCTGTGGTAACGCGCTAATACCCGGTGTGGCGGTTACCCGAACCATACTCTTTTCGTCGGGCTCAAGGCGCTGGACCGGCGGGGTCACAACCAAAGGACCTGTCGTAATTTTTTCGTGCATGGCATTTTCCAGCCAGGATTGTGCCAGATAGGGCAACTGTTTATTATCATTGGCTATATTCAGCACAATTGATTTCTCGCTACCGTTAAAAATGGCACGTGTACGGTCCAGGGAAACTGCAGCTTGAGTTACTGGAATAACCCCCAAAAGAATGGCTGTGATTAGCGTCTTATCCATTACAGACTTTATCTTCATCATTTCTTACTATTTCCTTCAAATCTTATGTCAACTTTCCACATGGCGGGGTTCATTTTATAAATAATCACACGGAGAATAAAACACTAAATAAATACTCATTCATGTGATTGCAAACGGCACGGTAATAGTAATTGCTGTTCTGGATTTAATATTTCAGGGATATCAACAACACATTGCATTTTACTATCCCAGTTCACCTTCAACGTTTCACCTTTATTCACACCACTAAGCCAGGTCAGACCATTTTCTGCCACCATACCAAGTTCACGACCAATCGCGTTGGTTACACTAGCGCCAAAAGGCGGATGGCTACCATCACTCAATCGTAATACTGCAAATAATTTACTTCCTTTAAGGATGCCAAATTTTCGATAGCCTATCGCCCCTTCTGTAAGGGTCGATTCCACAACAGAACGAGTGGCTTCCATGTCATCTGGTAAATTATTCAAGTCCACTGATGTAGTATTACGGTAATAGCTACCGAGATCTGTCACCACGCCAATTCCCCAACGATTTGTTAAAACTCTGCCACCATCGACAGGTACTCCACTAATACCGTCAGTGTCAACTAATAACCGAGTGCCGCCATTCATCCCTCCGGAATGTAATGCTGCACCTTTCGCCGTAAATGTCGCCCCGCCTGAGGCACTAAGTCCGTACGACGTATAGCGATTTTGCGCTGACGAGAAGTTTGCAGTAAAATTAGCAACAGGGCTGTTGTGGCTATAATAACTGCTCATCTGCCCCTGGCTACGTTCTCCGTTACCGTGCTCCAGGCCCATGTTGACACTGTAATTATCAAGTCCATGATTCAGCGTATCGCTGTAGCCTACCGTTTGCACGTAACGATTATTTGCCATGCTTCCACCGTAGCTAACTCGACCACTTCCCGCTCCGCCGACAGGTACAGAAAGCCGAAGAAAAACAGAGTCATTATAACGATTCATATATTTCGAACGTGATGCAGCTAATCCGGCAGAAATATTTTGCAGGCCGAACATATCAAAATAGTGGTTAAAAGATACTGTATAATAATCAGCTCCACCACGGTTCCAGTAGGTCTGATGTTGGTACTGCAAACCAATTGAGGCCTGCAAGTCTCTAAGATTTTTATTCACAGAAACGGTATACAGCTCTTTCTCTTTTTCATCGAAATTACCCCGGTAACGCGCATCCAGATACTGCTGCATCGTCATATACTTACGTTCAGAGAATCGATAACCGGCAAATGTAATATCAGTATCGACGTCTTCGAAACGTTTAGAATAGCTTAATCTCCAGGATTTACCTTGTTGTATCCCTTTATTACTGAACATTGCAGCCGACTGCGTTACATCAGCGGAGAGTGTTCCAAATTGCATCAAATCACGACCGACCCCTAACGCCAATGCATTATAATTCCCGGCAAGAATTCCCCCACCATATAATGACCAGAAGTTAGAGACTCCCCATGACATTTCTCCACCAACAAACACGGGACCTTCCGTCGAATGCCCCCAGGTACGTGAGCGACCGCTGACCAGTTTATATCTTATCTGCCCCGGTCGGGTAAGGTATGGCAGATTAGCAGTTTCTACGTGAAAGGTTTTTTTCTGTCCATTTTGTTCAGTAACTTCCACGTCCAAACGTCCACGAATAGAACTGTCTAAATCCTGGATAGTGAACGGTCCTGCTGGCACCGTTGAATCATAAATAATGCGACCCTGCTGTGAAATCACCACACGAGCGTTGGTATCTGCTACACCTGATACCTGTGGTGCATAGCCACGAAGTTTTGGTGGTAGCATTCGCTCATCACTTTCTAAACTGGCACCAGTATATTGCCAGGTACTAAAAATTTCTGAATTAGTATAGTTTTCACCTACTGTCAGTTTTGATTGCAAACGTGGGATAGCTCTATAAAAATAAAGCCTACTCCAGTCAAATCGACTCCTCTCCCCCGAACCGGCACCACTAGCATGAGATAAATTCCCCTGATAATCACCACGAAAACGCCACGCCCCGATATTCGCCCCAGCAGTACCATTATAGCTGACATACTGAGATTCCCTCCCTCTCTTGGGCTTATTTACATTGCCGTTGATGTTATAATCAAAGAGCAACCCAGGAACACCATCATCCCAGCGAGAAGGAGGCAACCATGACTCATCAGAGTATTCCATCCACGCTTGAGGCATATTTATGTGCAAAATCCCTTCAGCTACATTCGGATGTATACCTACCCCCGGTAAGGCTCTGAAGTCAGCACACTGACCATCATTGCGGAAAGTTAATTTTTCCAAAGCAGTAGCTGTCAAACCTATTTTATTTATTATCTCTCGGGTCAGGCAAACCTGAGCAATAGGTTTTTTCTTTTCTGCAACATCATTATCCCATGCAAACTCCGCTATCGAAATCATAAAGTCAGACGGAGAAATATTTTGACCATTAACCATCACCTGCATCTGATACTGACCAGGCATTATATAATCTTTATTCGAAAAGCGAGTTATATCAATATTTTTCTTATCTTCTGCGTCCAAAATATCGGTATTAAAATCTACAGCTAATGACTGATTAACAGATATAATTGCAAATATAACCAAGGCCAATTTGCTTAATTTAAAAGAAGTATCTTTAACAGTCATTATAATTCACCGGTCCTAACGTCCGTTATCATTCATAAAAATAAGTAAACAACAAAAAAGGAAGAGCAATAATTAAAGTTAAGATTTAAAATATAAATATTTCATTCATACTCCACTTTGAAACGCAGTGCGGCAAAATATTTACCGGCCTTGAGTGGCTCTCCGTTATGCACCACCCTAAGCGCGTAATTTAATCTCTGTTCATTTCCTTTTAACACTGAAGGAGGCATGCGTTGTCCTGCTATTGCTGCCATTCCCTGCTCATCAATAATTTGTAAATCAAGCCCTGTAGCCTGACCCATCATGGCAAACTTGCCAGATGTTTCACCTTCCGTACCATCGAACGAGACCCGAATCCGATTTCCTGTAAAGCTATTATTTCCGGAACCGACCAAATCGCAATCTTGCAAACGCAGCTGGAAATATTTTTCAGGTCCTTTTTCAATATATTGTAATTGCTGGAAAGAAAACACTCCAATATCAACAACTTGCCATGAATTCTCCATCACCAGAGCACAGGCAGGTATAACGATCTGACCGCTGAAACTGGCTTTCCCTTCCCACCAACCTAAAGTTTTAGATGGCAACATTCCAACTTGTGGAGAAATTGGGGATGCTTGTGTTAGTGAAACACTGCCTAAAAATAACGCTATTAAACTCAGTATTCGCCAGCCCATTTCTGTTCCTTTTTTTATTTCAGAAATTGTTAGCTGAATAAATATTGCATCATATTTAGTTAACCCGACTCAGGAAAACACGTCCTTAGAAGTCGGGTTATATGACTATTACTCGTAAGACATATTGAAATTAGCTGTAGCGGTGAAATCACCTTCAGATACAGTCTTACCTGCTGCGGCCTTAACAGCGGCGGTAAAATGCAGAGTTTGATCACCGTTGCCGATCTTCAGAGGACCATGTGCTGTTCCGTAAGTGACATCCGAACCATAACCTGTCATCACAATCGCAGTATTAGTTTTACCTGATGTCATTAACTCGTTAGTATTTTCTCCTGAAACGAGGCCAGAAAACGTCACTGAAACACCTTTTGTCAGCGTCGAGGTATCACACTGCACCAGTTTGATATCAACACTTTTCTTTGCAGAGGTTCCACCCGCTTGTTGCAGCTGGACTTTGGAAATTTGACCAAAGTCAATCGTCTGATCCGCCGACTCTGGTGCGATACCGCATGGCGCATCAATGACAGAACCCTTAAAATTCACAACTCCATGCCCCTGATCAACGTCTGCCGCAGCCACACCCACAAAAGAAGCCAGCATCACAGTCAGCACACTTGCAATTACAGTTTTAGTCATCATTTTTCAATATCCTTAATTATAAACAAATAGTTAAACCAACCCATCCGGCTGGTATCAATATACTAAATCAGCATATTGATACCAGCCGAATATTTGTAAATAACAAAATTACGAAGTAAAAATACCATTTAGCAACTTAGATTACGCGATTAAAGAGAAATCACAACTCAATAATAAAAAGTTGATTAAACTTAATAAATTACCAAGTACGTGTAACTTTAAAGTACTAGCTCAGCTTAAACGTCATAATGCCAACATCAATAAACATAAAAACCATCACATGAACTCAATATGGAAATCACTCTGTCGACATATTATCAGCAAACTTAACTCAGTCAACACAGATATTGGATATCTTATTTTTCAATTATGTAAATTACATTAGTCGCACAATCATCTTTCCGTTGTAAATAATCCATAGGTTTACAGATTGATTTATTCATAATCGCTAGCCATCACTCTCAGCTCGTACTCATCTGGTGAAAATTGTTGTTTACCGTCAACTACAATTTCAAAATCAACCACCCTGTCGACAGAAGCAATAATGATACCATTTCCATGGTAGCGATCGGGTATGCCTGCCGGTTGCTGAATGCAAACGCGTAGTTGATGAGCTGGGTTGTTTTTCCCGATCAATAAATAACGGTTTGCAGCCTCACTACTTTGCGGAGCATCCATCCATATCTGAACTCCAGCATGTGCATCCTGAATGATAACCTTACCTTTCGCTATGATTGAACCATCATGTATTTCATGTTCAGGAAATGAATTTGTCGTTAAACGAACATCCGGCGGCGCCTTAGCCTGTACGGACAATGAAATTATCAGACTGACAGAGACCATTAGAACTGTACTTAGCTTTTTCATATTGATCGTCACTACTACTCATGACTGATGATTACTTACCAGACTCTGTTTAGCGACAGAGTTCCCCAAAGTGGTATATGCCAGCAGCCTCCGCTTTCGCTGGTAACTGGTATTCAACTTTGCACTGCTTATTTACTCCCCATTGAACTTTAAGCTCTCCCTTATTCGGCAGACCACCGATATACACATCGCCATTTTCTCCGACAATGCCTCCACCTGCCTGTGAATCGTTACCCACGGTTACAACGGCCCCAAAAGGCACAGGTTTTCCTTTAGACAGATGTAGTGTGACGACTGCCCTTGCACCTATTCGAGTCGGGAAACGTACCGGAAGAACAGCCCCATCAGTTGGGACAACCTTCACTTCTGTTTTAAGAATTTCCGCATCAGGTGGCAACGACATGGGTTCAAGAGCTATGGTATTTTCCCGATATGGACTCAATCCAGCCATAATGGTGTAGCCTCGGTAATCTGTTTTTATGCCACTCCAATTGCCAACACTTACCCCAGAAACACCTGGGGTAGACACCAGCGCGGTTGTTTTACCAAGTTGTTGCCCAACGGTTACACCATGTTCGTGAACAATCACCCCGCCTGATAATCCCGCATTCACCTGTCGATAGCTCTCACCGTAGCTATATCCCCCATCCACAACGCCATAAGCACCATTCCAGGAAAGGTTCATTGAACCATTATTACGGCTATCCCCTACCTCGCCTGGCAAATATTGCTGGCGAACCCCCCAGGATAATCTTTGGTCAAATCCACTACCATTCATTCCGACTTCATGTTTGACTTTCCCATCATAGCCAGACAACATTTGATATGATGCAGAGGTATCATTAAACCAACGTTCTAGAGGTATACTGACCCATAAACTGGTTTCCTGCTCGCGTTTATATCGATTCTCTGACATGTTGCCAAATTGTGGTGTTTTTCGTTGAGTCCAGTTTAAAGACCAGTTTATTCCCTGAGTAGCTGAACTCAGTGACAAAGTCAATTCATCTTGATTCCCTCTCCCCTTCCAGTAATGGCTCCGGGAAGCATTCAGGTTTATATACCCCATACCGAAAAGCGATTGACTGAGGTTGAGCATCGTTTGATCTTTCTTTTGTATGTCAGTTCTATTTCCAAAGTAAAAGCCTTCATTGTTTCCAGCTCTCCATTTATCCAGTACATTTTCTAACGATACAGCACCTGAAGGGGAATAATGACTCGCGGTCAAAGAAATACCCGTTTTTGACACATCAAATATTTTGTTATAACGCAATCTTCTGGTTTGCCCCTGAATTTCCTGACCTCCGGGTAATTTCCCATACCCCTGAATTCCATCAAGGGAAAGCGCCCCCAGTTTCCCTATCAGTGCTCCAGCACCCAGTGCCGTTCCCTGATAGTGTTCAGCCCATTGCAAACCACCATAAACGGTCATTCCCCATGGCAAACCATACATAGCTGTTATTTGAGCCACATCAGCTTGCTGAACGCCTGTATTAACAGGACGGTACTGCCCTGCCATTATGTTGTAATTTAAATATCCTTCATGAACTGCAATCGCTGGAGGGGTCCAGGGAACGATAAAGACTTGGGGATGTCCATCTGTTTCCTGTACGGTTACTTCTAAATCACCGCTACTACTTGTTGACAGATCAGTCAATGCAAAAGGTCCCGGAGCAACCGTGGTACTGTAAATCACTATTCCCCTTTGCCTGACATCAATTCGGGCTTGAGTCCGTGCTATACCGCGAACCACAGGAGCAACCTCGCGTAGATAATACGGCACCATAAGATTATCTGACCCAAGCATTACACCCTTAAACGGAACGCTCTCAAAAATATCCGATGGCGTATAACGATTCCCTATTGTCAGACGGCTTTTTAGACCGTAAAGGCCTCTCTCTGCCCATGTATCAGATGTCTGCCATTTTCCCGCTTGTCTTCCTGACTTCCGATAGGTTTTCATTGTGCGAAGACGCCAGGACCCAAGATTAATACCGGGGTCCAGCCGGGCAAAATAAACTTCACTACCGTGCTTTTTTCCCATTCCCCGTAAGTCCGTATGTGAAACATCTACCTGGTAATTCAGTAACAGCGCAGGAACACCATCATTCCAGCGCCCTTTCGGAGCTATACCTCTCAGTTTTGGTTCCAGAGCTATCTGAGGTATCGAAAGCAATAATTGCTGGTTATTGAGCTGTAGCTCTTCTGTTGCTCCAGGGATCGCTTCCAAAGCAGCACAATCTGTATCATGAGTATTAGAAGATACTGGAAATAACGCATCAAAATCCGCAACCTTAATACCATATCCAGTTAATGCCTCACGGGTCAGGCATGTTTTCAACACCGGATGATCATCAGGTCCTATAGACTGATGAAATAGCATTTCTTTAGTATCAACTATCTGGCCATTAAGTAAGATGTCAACCAGATACCGCCCCGGAAGCTGCCCCCCTTGATTAAATACTGACATATCAACACCGTCTCCCGCAGACCCTAACTGTGTCGGGTCAAAAGACCAGTTACGGGCATAGGAATATGTCGGTACCAAAGACGAATAAATAATATAAGCCAGCAACGTGGCACGAAAAATGACCTTTTTTCTTTTCAATTTTAACTCACCACGTTACTTTGTACTAATAAGCACTATTGATCGTTACCTTATGGGTAATGGTCACATAGATTTTTCACCCCATAAATATTTCAAGCCAATATGCAATCCTTTCCTTTAGAAATATGTTTATTTTGTATTACCTAACAGTTGCCCGATAGATTTTGCTCTCACCACCATAATCATTAATAACTTTCCACTCAACCTGACTACCCGTTCGACCAGATACGTTATAAATATATGAGCCAAAGGGAGGGATGTAATGTGCATCTGGTACTTTCACACCACCCACATTAAGATTTATTATATTAATATAAAATGGTGAATTATTTTTACCCTTCAGTTTCCCAGCCTGCCACTCCCAACCAACTTTTCCGGCGGCTTCAACTGGAGAGCCTTTGATAGAGGTTGGCCGTACAAATAGTTTAATACAGCTATTTATCGACAATTGTATATTCATTGATACTTTATCTTTGTATACGGAAGATTTTCCATCCGTACTCTTAGCCCAGGCGTCATCTTCTTTCGGAGGAATTCCTTTTGCACAAATCCACTGCATTGTTTCTCTGTCTTCTGGAAAAATTCCTCCGGTACGTACAATGCGCAAACGGCTCTGCTGTTGCGGGTCCAACCTCAATATCGGAGGTACAACCATAAAGGGTGCGCGGTTTGTCATATCCTCCATCAGAGCCTCTGATTGAAGCAGGATCGGATAATTTTGAGGATTCAGTGCTGTTAACGTCGTGCCATTTGAGGCTGGATCATAAACAATTCTTGTTGCCCCTAATTTGATAGAAAACGATTGGGTAGTAGTATCTATATCCTGGAGTTCTGCGGTAGCAACATCAGAACACAAACATAAGAAAGCTGTAATTATCGAAGAAGTAACAATTTTAACGTTCACAGGACTTATCCTATACTGTAATTTATAACTGATTACATCAGCCTGAAAAATTAGATGAGGAGCAGTAGACTTATTATAATTGACTACATCTCATATAAACAACAAGATGTATCTTAGGGTGATCAAGTTTCTTCTTTTGAAAGAATAGAATTGACCACAAAGTAATTCCCACATAAAATACAATCAATAATAAAAAAACAGACTTTTAAAAGCCTGTCAAGTAATGTTTAATGTGTTCATGTTTTAATAGAATTAATATCACTCATAAAAAATGGACAAAATACATTGTCTATCTATGAAAGCAAAATAGTTTAATTGCTTGCAATCAAAAAACGCATCACTATAAAAAATTGTCAATACAATAACTCATCACCTTTAATTATAACTTCTTCGATTGATAACATATATACCCTCCCTCCTGGCATGACTATCATGGTGATGGTACAATAAGCTGTAAATATGCAGTGTAACGTCCGGGTTTAATACTAAACTCACCTGAAGTTGTAACTGCTATATCCTGAGAACTGTTAGTTCCCAACTCGAAAAATCCCCACACATGATCTTCAATCTTCATTCCAAACAGACCATTACGAATCTTTGGTGAAATGGGAATTGTTAGACTATTGTCGTCAACATTTACCGCATCCATCGTTTTGATATAATATTTAGAAGCAACTGATGAGACATTTGTAATTCTGAATATTGGCAGCCCATCATCTCTGTGATTCCAATCGTCCGGCCAACGAGCATTGTCCAGAATGACCCTACCGTTCTGAACCTTCTCAATTTTCCAGGCAGATGGGGAATAAATCGCAGCCTTTGAAGCCGCTGTTCCCATAGGAGCAGCTTCTGCAAATGTCGACATAGACACTATGAGTATAGTTAATGCCATTGTGATTTTTTTTTGCATTACCTCACCTTTTTTACTACATTATTGTTAACAATGAATTCTAAATACCCCCCCCCCCTAAAAACCTAGGGAGAAGAACTCGATAATACTCACCAGTTTCAAACCGCAGGAGCAAAAAGTTCTAAGCTGATGTAATACAGCCCAGGGTTAATCGTTTCCCCTGATGAATCCACTTTAAAAAAAATCTTATCAAAATTTTGCGCTGTAAGTTCCCTTGATATTTCATAATGTTTATTCAAAGAATTAAATACAAATTTACCATTTGCGTCATTAACTACAGGCTTAACTGAAAATGATGATTGACTACCATCTGTAACTGCCGGATAAGCAACAAATTTACCATTAAGATCCTTTGAACTCCCTTCTGCAGAAATATAATACTTTCCCGCAGAAGAGGTTAAATTCTTTACCGTGAATCCGGCCAGAATTGCATCAGAGCTAATTTTTCCATTCCTGTCCAGACGAACATCATAACTGCTAGAATTAGAAACTCGCCACACCTGAGGTAAAACCGCTATTATTTCCGCACTCGCTGTACCAAAGTTCATATCCGTTGGCTTAAGTTCAACCGCATACACAGAAGAGCTGAGTACAAATAAAGTAAAAGCACTCAAAGTAAATTTTTTAGACAACATAGTACACCCTCTAAAAGGATTAATAAACGATAAGACCCTCACCACTGATTTTTTTACACTTTATCTCCAGATATCTATCCAATAAATCCTTACCAACCTTATCACAAATCATCAGCGAGGAGTAACATATAGAAAATAACCCGACGTATCTATTGGAACCTTTTTTGTAAGCAATCAAATAGTATTTTGACAAAAACAATAAAACAGTTAGCGAGGTTAGTTTATTAAGCCTTATATACTTGAAGTTAATTACTTAACCGCTCTTTAAAGAGCGGTTAAGTTTATTGTGTTTAATTACACCGATGGAGCGTAAAGTTCCAGTTGAACATTATACTCTCCTGGAGAGATAGTTGCTGATTCAGATGCAACGACAAAGTCAACCGTCTGAGTTTCACCGGCGCCTACGTTAGTCAATGATCCATAACTTTTGAGCGTATCGTTAAATGGTAATTCGGAACCATCTACTACAGGTTTAATAGCGAATGTTGTGCTCAACTCACCAGTTTTATACGCAACAAATTTTCCCTCACTATCGGCAGATGTACCCACAGGTGAGATAGTATAATCACCTGCAGCAGTTGTTAAATTTTTAATATCAAATGATGCTAGTTTCTGAGAATCAGCCAAATGACCATCAACGTCCAATTTTTCACTAACGTCACTCTTTTTCTCAATTTTCCAGGCATGGGTAGCTTGCAAAGTCACTTTTGCTGAAGCGGTTCCATAAGACCTTAACGAGTCTCCTGCATGAGCAACGGTGCTTGTCGCGCAAATAGCCAGAGCAATCAAACCTAATTTTTTAAAATTTAACATATACAATCCTTACTATATTATTTTACTAAACATTGCTGTGCCCATGTGTTGAACATGAACTTACCCTTTTTGAACTTGACTTCACGCTAAAAACACAGAAATTCTTAAACAACCTTCTAGCTGCAAAAATCTCTATGAATGAATTTATAATGTCATTATCGTCAGCTCAACACTTTCGAATGAAAAGTATGCTTTCAGTTTTCGAAACCAGATTTCAGGTCAATACAACATGAAAGCATTATTTTTTGTTCAAAAATCACAACGAGTGGTGTTCATAGCAGTCAAAATATAGCTACACCAGCCAATATCCAATAAATTTGATGAAGTAAAAAACAACCATATTTTGTGAAGCATATTACTGCGGGCAGCCCCGTTTTCCACAGCCCCCTCTGTTTACCGGTAACGTGGCGTTCAATCGGAATTCTATTAATATTGCGAGGTTCTTTTCGCACAAAACTACCAAAAGGTGAATCTTCTTGGTATTAAAATATGGACAATGAAAGGTTTGCTTTGTCTTGATTGGTGTTTTAAATGTACGTTAGGATTATGAGCGCTTTTGCGTATCATGTCCTGATGTATATCAAAACATGATAATTTCAAACCTTATAATAGGTAGCTTATGGCGCAGGAACTATTAGTTGTAAATTTACCGTATATAAACCTGGTTTAATATATATGTGTGTTGGAACCAGAATTATATCTTCCGTTTGATTGGCATCCAGTTTTAGAAAGCCCCACACATCATGTTCCATTCCTATGTGATATGGTGTTCTCATCCTTCCAGTCAGTTTCTGTGGCTGAAAATAAACTCCCTCCCCTCCTTCGTCCCCATGGTTAACAATTCTTGTAATTGCAATATAATAGGGGGACGAAATTGACGTACCATTAGTAATGCGTAACTTCGGGTATTGGCTCAGTAATTCTTGGTTTATGTCATCCATCACGATAAAACCATTTGAAAGTTTCTCGATTTTCCATTCTGACGGGGAGTATATTGTCAACTTCGAAGAAGCAGATTCCGTAAGTTTTTCTTCTGCAAATGTAGACGTGGACATCATGAGTATGGATAAAACCATGATGAATATTGTTTTCATTCTTTTACCTTGTTCAATTTTTAGGTTTTTCCCTGAGGGGGGGTCATGGAAATAATTGTCACATTTAATCGCTGGATTAAAAGATATCCTGCTGAAAAAACATCTGTAACCGATCAAACATTCCTGTCATCTCATTATAGTTTTCCAAAATAACAACCCCCACCTGTGGAATCAATATCTGATATGGAAAAGATATATTTACATAGTAAGTGCATATCAATATGGGGCAGTTTGGATATCGAAACTTATTGTACTATAAGGACTTCCCTGGAATGTCAACGCCGGTATCCACCGCAGTATTATGCTGGGTGAAGGGGATATTGAGTCCCGTGCCGCGTTTGTGATGCGCTTTTTCTGTAAAGAGAACACCTATGATGCCTAACAGGCGAGAGCACTGGAAATTCCGCGTAATTTTTTTAAATATGCCGGACCGACCAGGTTCCATCTGAAAGTGGCCACTGCCAAGGTGAGCGCCTGTCGGGCAGTGCCTTGTTTGCCGACCAGCCATACCGAGGTCTGTCCCGCTGATTTCACAGGGGCGCAAAGCTGCGCCCCTGTTTCTGACAGGATGTGCTTTCATGCAACAAATCGCTTTTTATATTCTTATCGCCAGCCTGACCATTACCAGCCCTGGGCCGGGTGTTTTACTCACGAACACGCTGAACTATAACCTGCGCAATGCCATGGCAGGTAACATCGGTGTGGTCGCCGGAATGGGGGAGCTATCGATCGTTGCGACCAGCAGTGTCGGGGTGATTATTACTACGTCCCAGCTGGCGCTGCTTGTTTTGAAGGTTGCCGGGGCTGCTGGTTTCCCTGCTGAATCCCAAGTCCATCGTCTTCTTTATGGCACTGTTCCCGCAGTTCATTGACCCACAGCAGCCATTTGTTCCCCAGTTTTTCGATACTGTCGGGTATCTTCTGTTGTCTGGTGGTCGTCATCCACTCTCTTTACGGACTTTTCGCTCACTCCGTAAAGATGAAGATGTCCTCCGGAAACCTTTTCCGTAAACTCAATAAAACGGGTAGGACGGTGTTCATGTGTTTTGCGGCAGGGCTCATTATTTCCGCCCTGCACCCTTACATCTGAACCCCAGAGCTCTCACATCTCCAGGAGCCGTTTATACGGCTCTTTAATTACGGTGCCTTAGCATTGCTGAGCGCCTTCTGAAAAGATGCTATGCAAAAGACCCCATTTTTCCGGCTCAGGCTTTTTTCAGATCTGACCGTAAAAAGAGACTCTGTGTATGTAAATTCTGTACTGTATGTACGATATGTATGAAATGCATTGTCTTTATTGTGTGATTTTTGTCCAGGTAATGCGATGACGGTGCTATCCCCGGACACCGTCTGCCGCATTGAAGACGCCGCTGCCGCCCTGATCGCCGCCGGGGCCTCGAACCCGACCAACGAGCAGGTACGGGAGCACCTCGGTGGCGGCTCCCTGTCCCACATCTCCCCGGTGATACGGGAATTTCATACCGGTCAGCAGTTGCACCAGCGGGCCCTGCTGTGGCAGGCTGGCCCATGTCTTCAGTAACTGCGCGATCAGCTGGCCGAATGGCCCAGTAGTGGCGAGGCGAAACCATGGTTCAAGGATGCATTCCTGAAAAATGTCAGGGCCAGGGTGGCAAATTAAAGAGATTGAGTTAACACCGAAAGCAGAAGAAGCTCTCAGGAGAGCACAGTCTGGCAACTGGCTGTGCTTATCTGACTATCCGCTATGGCGTCATCAGTTTAACGGTCATTGAGCCCATGTACTGACCGGCTTCCCATCCACGTGTATCCCATTTCAGAAGATTCTGGCTTCTGTGATAGTAAATTTTCTCCTGCTTTCCTTCCTGATTTTTCATCGGAATGTGCATGACTGTATCAGTAATATCAGTGCCGTTTATCTTCACCGGAAGGGGACAGTTCTGGCTCCTGTCCGTCAGTAACCGCATTTCCCCCTGGGCAGAAGAGAGGGATATTGTTTCCGGCACCTCGATATTACAGCTCATTCCGATCCGGTCACCGAGTGTGATGCCATGGACATAGGCGTAATAACCCGCGGAGTGGTTATTCTGGTGTACTTCGAACTGAAAAAGTTGGGACAGAGCTCCCGCGCTGGCGGCACTTTCACATTCCAGTGTGGTCTGGTCATCCTGGAAACGTACTACACCTTCAGCCGCTGTGCCTGGTCTCTCGAAATAACGGTCATCAGGGCCAAGCACGCGAAGATAACTCCCCGGACCGAATGTCTGGTGGCTCATTTCAGGGGCGTATTTTATTGCGTTACCGCGATGAGTGCCTACATCTATATTGCCAGTGTGGAGAGTGCAACCTGCAGGGATGATGAATTTCAGGAAGAGCTTATTCCATTCGTTCGAGTCCGGCGTATGATAACCGTCCGTATGGTATTCACCCTGCGGCAGGTATTTTACATGTGTTTCATACGATATCGTAACCGCAGAAGCGCAGGGTGTTCCCGCGACTGAGATGATAAGACTCAAAAGTAATGTCAGCAGACTGGGGAAGATAATATGTGTCATGCAGGCTCCTGTGAAGCAACTGTGGTCAGTACCAGGTTGCCGGTCGCTATGGTGATTTGCGGCCTCAGTCAGCCTCTCCGGTGCTGTTGGCCGCGGGGGAAGGTGATATAAGGCGTATATCCGTCATGATGGCGTTGATGACCGGCATGTTTTTATCCGGTCAGTTACTGTGCCCCCTTCTCAATGGTTGCCTGTCGCGATGACGATAATTCTCTTATCGCGACAGTTCCCACCGGAAATCTTACAGAGCTTCAAGTTTAACCGTCAGACTCCCCTTATATTCACCGGCATTTTGATGGGTATCTTTCTGAGGTGCCAGATGCAGAGTCGTGACCGCGTCTGTGCTGAGACCAGATAGGTTGTGTGCCATGACATGACTGCTGTCAAATGCTGCTGCCGTGTCTCCGGCGATAGTCACACTGACTGGCAGGGTCAGCGCTGCGTCATCCTTTTCAACCAGAGAAAGGATATTGTCCGCTGTTTCGCTGGTTGTGCTCACGGTAATTTTTGCCGGTTTATTATTGGACGTGGTGATCTTCACGTCCTGTGCCTGCATATCACCGAGAAATTCGACCGCATCAGACGATACCGTCAGGTCCATGACATCCATGACCTTCGCTGTAATATTAATGGTGGCCTCGGTTGCTGCCTGTGTGGTCAGCGGCAGAGCTGCTGCAGACAGAACCAGAAGCGCGGCGATATTTTTGTTAATGATGTTTTTCATGAGATTTCCTTTATTTTCGTTCAGAGTGAGTTTGTAAAATACGGGTCACTGACAGACAACTGTCGCCCTGACCAGGGGGGAATTCGTATCAGCTGCGCTGATGTTCCAGGTGGCCTTACAGGCCTGATTTGCATTGTTTCCCCATTTCGCGTTCAGTGTTCCATGGCGGGAAAGACCGGTCAGGAAAACCTGTCCCTCATCCCCCACGATGCCACTGCTGTCACCGGTGCTCACTGTGGTGCCGAATGGCAGGGGAGCCCCATCTTTCATCAGCGTCATCAGGCCCCGCAGGCCGGTTCTGGCGGCAAATTCCGCCCTGACAATCGCTCCCCGGGTGGGGGTGATATGACTGACAGGCTCACTGATTTCCGTTCTGGCATCGAGATGGGCCACATCCAGTGCCACACGGTTATCCTGGTACTCGCTGACCCAGGGCTGTACGGCATACCCCTGCCAGTCAGTCCGGACACCATTGCCGCCGGCAAGCGGGATGCCTGGAGCGCCGGGTACGGCAACAAGGACACTGGTGTCACCCAGCTGCGGTCCTGCGGTTATCCCGTCGCTATGGAGAATTACGCTTCCTGTCATGTCATAACTGGTCTGGTGATAATGCTGTCCCTGGCTGTAACCGGCTGACAGGTTTCCGTATGCTCCCTGATATCCCAGGTGAACACTGCCGTTGTTTCCGTTCTGACGGGAATATCCCTGAGAGACATTCCAGTTCAGGTTATTCATTTCCAGCGCATGTCCGCTCAGCCCAGACTGCTGACTGATTCCGCCGTGACTGTCCTGTCCGGTGCTGAATGACGCATACAGGGACGGGGTGTGTTCACCAAACAGTTTTTCCAGAGGAACCGACAGTGACATGTTCATACTCCTGTCGGTTCGTCCCAGTGAGGGGCTGTGATTTTCGTTGTACCCCAGGTGGTAACTGACTGCTCCCAGTGTGCTGCCATACATCGCCTGCAGGGATGTGCTGGTCCCCTGGCCATGCCAGTAAGTCTGACGACTACCGGTCAGGTACAGTGAGCTGTTGTCTCCCAGACGCTGAGAAACATTTATATCCATACGTTCACGACGGTGATTGCTTAAATCAAACCACTCACTGACCGGACGCGGGAGCGCTCTGCCTGTCACATCATGCTGCAGCTCACCCTGCCAGCCCTGCATTACAGGTCGCTGGCTGTCTTCCAGGGTAAAGAATCCCCGGGTGGAATAGCGATAACCAGCCAGCTGAAACGTGGTCCCTGTGACATCAAATCCCCGGCTGTACAGAAACCGGAGAGACTGCCCGGCATGATGACTGTGGTCGGCCAGCGTACTGTTTGCGTGAGTGAGGTCCGCAGAGAATGCCCCCCAGCTCCCCATATTGATACCGCTGCCGAAGGCTGCTGCCTGGTACTGCCGGGCATACTGCATGCCACCGTAGGTCGTGACTCCGGCACTCATCCCCCGACTGAGTGTGGCCTGAACCACTCCCGTGCGCTCTGCGTGTCCCTGTCCTCTGCTTTGCAGAGATCCTGCGCTGAAGGCATATTTCATGCGCTCCTCGCGCATCAGACCGGGAACGGTCGCATACGGTACGGTGAAGCGACGCACACCACCGTCGGCTTCCGTTACCATCACGTCGAGGTCACCGCTTGAATACATCGGGTTAATATCATCAATGGCAAATTCACCGGGGGCGACATTTGTCTCATACACCACGTAGCCATTCTGGCTGATACTGACCCGGGCATTGCCCAGCGCCGTGCCGCGAATAACCGGAGCGTACCCACGTTCCTGGTGCGGATACATATTCTCATCCGTCATCAGCCTTACCCCCCGCAGAGCGACGGAATTAAACAGTTCCCCCTCTGTGGTTGTGTCCCCGATAACCAGCCTGCTGCGCAGGGCACGAACAGAGCGTTCGAGCCAGGTCTGCCCGTGGCGCCACTCCCGCTGATGGTATGCCGTACTGCGGTATTCGGTCATCGTACGTTCATCACGTAAACGCCAGGGGCCGGTATTGAAACCGCTGTTCAGACGCAGGTAATCACTGCTGCTGTTGCTCCGGCCCTGATAGTGGATGCTGCTGTAGGTATAGTTCAGTAATCCCGCCGTGATACCGTCATCCCAGCGTTCCGGAGGCACCCAGTCAGTCAGTTGTCTCTGCATCCAGCGCTGGGGGATACTGATATCCAGACGCATTGTCTGAAAATTAAAGTGTGTGGTGGCCTGCGGGATGAAGCTGATGGCAGACACGTTATCGTCTGTCTCAGGCATATCACCAAAGGCTTCCGGACGCACTCCTGCCGTTATCAGTTCCTGCCGGGTAAGGCAGGCTGTCAGGCCGGTACTGTCCGTCACAGCGGCCCGCTGCGCATCCGTTTCCACGGACACAAAACGGATGTTGAGCATGTCCCTCTGTTCACCATTCAGGTACACGGCGACGGTATAAGTGCCGGGTAACTGCCCTCCCTGTGTGAATCGGGAAAGGTCTGCGGTGTTACCGTTTTCTGAGACTAACTCAGGTGGAAACCAGAGTTCTTCTGCTGACAGGCAGTTGCTGCTGGACAGGGCTGCAGCCAGGACAGTCAGCCGGAATACTGTGGCAGAGGTTATGTTCATGGCGGTCTGTTCCGTTTTCTCAGCGAAGTGTGCTCTGGCCTTTATTCAGCCCGCCAAAATCGTTAATTGCACTCCAGCTCACGGTATTACCGCTGCCCGCTGGCAGGTCAGTGCTTTTCTCTCCCCGGGGGGGGATCATGATGTCCTGCAATTTATGCCCGCCAGCCTGCAGATTCGTGAGCGTCAGATAATACGGTGTCGGATTACAGACGGAGAGGTGAGTCCCCTGACGACGGAATACCAGGGTATCAGTGGCCTTTTCGCGCAACGGGGTTAATCCTTCCGGGCGGACAAACATTTTTATTTGCATCTGGGTAGCCACCACGACACCGCCGTGATGCTCTCCCGACTGCTTTTTATTCACGGAAGGAATGGCTTTAATATTAACGTAATAAAGACTTTCCCTGTCCTGTGCATGGGGAACACCGGCAGAGATAATGCGCAGGGTATTTTCATTTCCCGGGGCACTGGTATACAGCGGTGGGGTAATAATGAAATCGGTTGTCTTTGTACCATCGTTTTTTTCAACCCATGCCTGAATAAGATAGGTGGCAGCATTTGATTTATTACTGACAGATAATGTCGTCTGTGGTGCTTTTTCCGGAAAAACCACCCGGCTGCCACCAATGGAGATACCCCCGGCAATGGCTGACAGTGAAAACATACTGCAAAGACATAATACTGCCATGCGACTGTATTTTGTGATATTCATTCTTTACCTCGGAAAAGGATAATAAACTGTACTGTGATTTATTTTTTATAAAGTATTATGTGTCATTTTTTAAAAGCTGAGGCAGGCTGATGCCTTCATCAGTCAGTGGGTTTGTTATTTAAATTTCCGTGTTATTTTCCAGGCGAAGGTAAATAATCCGGCTTGGTCTGGTGTATTTTTTTTATGATATCTTGATGAAGTTTCCTGAGTGGAATGAAATAGCATGACTGATTGTCATGGTTATTCAGGCATTCTTTTGTTTTTTCCAGTAAAAATATTAACTCTGCGGTGCTCATAAGTTCCCTGTTAAAAATATGAAGAAACTTTATTATATCGGCACATTCGGTAAAACCATAATGACGAACACATTCAAATATTTCTTCCCGGCTGACATTTCCGACTGTGGTTCGGTGTGATGACAGAAAGTAATATTTATTGTTATGTTTCATAGTTAACCTGGTGCTGTTTTTTATGGTGCGTTGTTTATTTTTAACATTGCCGTCGTTTGATGGTGTTAATTATCCACACGAAGATGTAACCGTCAATTCCGGTCTGTTGCCTGCAGGGCTTTTGGCTTCTCTGTCGAGTAATTTTAGGGTGTTTTTTATTCGGGTGACTTTTGAGTAATGGATTGAAAAAAAAGAAGATAAATTTAAGGAGGTATCTGGTGATAATACATTATTCTGACTAATCAGAAAAAAATAAAGAACGCTTCAAATCAGGATATTTAAAGTAAATTTAACATATTTTTTTCATTTTTCATCTAAAAAATCAGATAATAAATATTAAAAGAAAAGACTGCATTCATGCATTTTTACATACCTGCAGCAAATAATTAGGAAATTGCTTTTTTTTCTACCAGCCACTCATGCAGGGATGCCTGCAGTGGCTTGCTTTGGGGTTGTCTCGCTGCCAGCCACTCAGGTGCCGAGAGGCCGCGTATTTCCTCTTCTGCCGCGCACAGCTCGTCGATACGTTTCAGGGCTTCCTCTGTTGTCCCCGTCTGAGTGCTTATATAGGGTTCAGTTTGGATATAGAAAATTGTTGTGCTATAAGGGCTTCCCCGGCATGTCAACGCCGGTATTAATGCTTTCTGTCTGCTCTTCAGTAAAAATAAAGGGGGAGAGACTGCAGTACTATAAACATCCATGATGAATCGTCATCGATTCGGCCCCTGATGAAATACGCGCGCGAGGCTCTTGTTCGTTAAACGGATACGTATATCCTGTACAATAGCCAGATAGGCCTCACGGGGTCTAACCCTTTATCATCAACGAATCGCAGGTCAGATGGTTATTCTGTTTCGTACTTTAGCTGGCTGAGTACAACCGGAAATCACCACCATAATGCAATGATGCCCAGCACAGCCTTGCATTTTTGACCGCAATGGCCACCACAGCACGCCTGTATCCTCTTCGTTCAACCAGCGTACAATCCCAACGGCTGAATGCGTCAGTCCTTTTTTCAGCGCCGATCAGAACCGAGCGAGCCCCCTGAACCAGAAGAGTTCGTAGATACGAATCGCCTGCTTTCGTTATCCTGTCAAGCTTTGACTATACTTCCGCCCTGCAGTTTTTCGATATGCTCCGGGATTTGCTAAAAAACGTGGATCTGAAGGGATTCGAGCCTGATGTACGTATTCTTCTGACGAAATACAGTAATAATAATGGGTCTCAGTCCCCCTGGATGGAAGAACAAATCAGAGATGCCTGGGGCGGGATGGTGCTGAAGAATGTGGTGCGTGAGACAGATGAAGTGGGTAAAGGTCAGATCCGTATGAGAACGGTTTTTGAACAGGCTATTGATCAGCGTTCTTCTACTGGTGCATGGCGAAATGCCCTTTCCATCTGGGAACCTGTCTGTAATGAAATTTTTGACCGGTTGATTAAACCTCGCTGGGAGATCAGATAATGAAACGCGCCCCTGTCATTCCGAAGCATACGATGAAAACCACAACTGAAGACACGTACAGTCTCCGTCCCCTGCTGCACCAATGGTCGACTCACTGATTGCTCGTGTCGGCGCAATGGCCCGTGGTAATACGATTTCGCTTCCTGTCTGCGGTCGCGAGGTTAAATTTACCCTTGAAGCTATTCCGGGCAATGCTGTTGAAGAAATGTCACGGGTCTGGTCAGGTAATGAACGTGATCAGGAGCTGCTGACTGAGGATGCCCTCGATGATTTAATACCTTCTTTTCTTCTGGTTGGTCAGCAGACTCCAGCCTTTGGGCGCCGGGTGTCAGGTATCATTGAGGTCGCTGACGGGAGTCGGCGTCGGAAAGCGGTTATCCTGACTTCCAGTGAGTATCGTATTCTGGTGGGCGAACTTGATGATGAACAAATGTCAGCGTTGTCCCGGCTGGGTAATGATTATCGTCCTACCAGTGCCTATGAACGTGGTCAACGCTACGCACACCGTCTTGAGACTGAATTTGCTGGCAACATCTCTGCTCTTGCCGATGCAGAAAATATTTCCCGGAAAATAATTTCCCGATGTTTAAACACGGCCCGGCTTCCGAGATCTGTCGTTGCCCTCTTCTCTCACCCGGGAGAGTTGTCAGCTCGTGCGGGAGAATCACTACTTAAAGCTTCTTCAGGTAAGGAGGAGCTACTTGAACGACAGGCAGCTGAGCTTCATGATCAGAAGAAAGCCGGTGTCATCTTTGAAGCGGATGAATTGATCTCGCTGCTGACTTCTGTACTGAAAAAACGACTACAACCCGTGAAGAAGTCTGTCCGAGAGCAGTTTGGTGGCGTGTTCGCCTGCCACCGCGCCGGCAAAACGCAGCCGGCCTTTGCAGAGGATGCACTGGTACGGATCGGTGCCCAGGAAACCTTTCATCAGCACCGCAAACCCAGGACGTTTTGGTTTTTCTCGTACCGTCATCGCCAGGGCGTCGTAGACCTTCGGCAGCAGCGAGCCCCGCTTGCGGTTGGCCAGAAAACCGTAATAGCGCACCATCTTAAAATGCCGTGCCGGAATATGGCTGACGTAGCGCTGCAGCATTTCCTCCTGGCTGATTTTCTGGCGTTTGTGCTGCTGCGTGCGGTGGTCGTAATACTGATGTACCACGGCACCGCCGCGGTAGTGGCGCAACTGAGAAGCGGCCACCGGCGGGCGCTTCAGATAACGGCCGAGGTATTTCACGCTGCGCCAGGCACTGCGGGTCTTTTTGGCAAAATGCACTTTCCAGCAACGTCGGTATTGGGCATGCAGATAACGGTGCCACCGCTCTTCATTACGGATATGACCGAGGCCCGGCAGGGTGCCGGGGTTGATTTGCGTGTAGTTGTCGCGCAGCAGGTAAATGACGGCGTTGCGCCAGATGGCCTCCACCTCTTTCTTTTTAAAGAACAGCTGCCGCCAGGTGCCGTGTTTGATGTCGAGGCCGCCGCGGGTGACAGACACGTGGATGTGCGGATGCTGATTCAACTGCCGGCCATAGGTGTGCAGCGCGCAAAATATGCCGACTTCGATACCCTGCTGGCGGGCCCAGCGGAGCATGGCGCGGGTGGCGCAGCGGAACAGGTCATTGAGCAGGGGCCAGTTATTGTTGAATAACGGCCACAACAGGTGGGGTATGGTAAACGTGATGTGTTGCCAATCGCAGTCGGGCAGGATGTGCTGCTGTTCGGCGATCCACTGCTCGGTGGCCTTGAGGCGAGTCTACAGGGTGGCAGGGAACAGCAAACACATTTTTAGCAAGATCGATACCGACAGTGGTGATGGTCACAACGAATCCCTCCGGGTCAATATTCATCCCATGATTGCACGAAATTTCATCAGGTGCATATCCAGGGGAAGTCCCTTCCATTCGTTAAGAACATAACTATAAACGATATATCATCTACCGCGTCGCTGATATTCGCGGTTTGCGGTCCCCCATTCGCAAAGTGGTTGCAATGCACACGCAAGCGTTCTTCCAAAATCAGTAATCACATATTCGACTTTTGGCGGTATTTCCCTGTAGTCGTGTCTCGACACAATGCCATCTTCTGTCAGATCCCTGAGTTGCTGTATCAATACTTTTTCACTAATGCCTTCAGTCAGGCGTTTTAGCTCGCCAAATCGGCGTGGACTAAATTGCAGGTGAAACAACAATATAGGTTTCCATTTACCACCAATATAACGCAGGGCCACATCAAGACCGCAGACTGGTTCCATAAACTTTACTCTTACACATACCTTTTGGTAGGTACTATTATAACTGAAAGTATATCGTTACCATGTTTTTTCTCTCCCTGAACGTGGAAATAAAAATATGGGTAAGCTGGAAGGAAAAGTCGTCGTTATCACTGGTGCTAATAGTGGAATTGGTCTTGCATCGGCTAAGCGTTTTGCAGCCGAAGGCGCGCAGATTTTTATGGTGGGACGACGCATACGTGAGCTGGAGGAGGCTGTTGCTGAAGTAGGCTCTGGTGCAATCGGGATCCCGTGTGATATATCAAATATGAACGACCTTAATGTTTTGTTCGAAGAAGTTCAGCGTAGGGCTGGTCGTATTGACGTACTGTTTGCCAACGCGGGAGGCGGTGATTTCTCCTCTTTATCGACAGTGACCGAAAAACACTACAATCGCATCTTTGATACCAATGTTAAAGGCACTCTTTTTACCGTACAAAAAGCGTTACCTTTGCTGAAAGATGGCGCATCCGTCATTCTGACAGGTTCAACCAGCGCAACCATGGGTGTACCTGAATTTAGCGTTTATAGCGCCAGTAAAGCAGCCGTGCGAAATTTTGCTCGTTCCTGGATTCTTGAACTGGCAACCCGAAAAATCAGGGTTAATATTCTGGTGCCTGGTGCCACCTCAACACCCGGCTGGCATGCCCTTTCTCCTGACGATAAATTCAACAGTGAAATGATACGTGCTGTGGAGTCCACAACTCCGCTGGGCCGCCTGGCTGAGCCTTCTGAGGTGGCTGCTGCCGCATTGTTTCTGGCCTCAGATGACAGCAGCTTCGTTAACGGTAGTGAACTGTTTGTTGACGGTGGGTCAGCGCAAATCTGAGCATCATCTCTGACCTGGACAGAATCTTAAAGCCCGGTTGTCTGGTCTGCTCCCATCACGTTGGACAATTCGCATTAAGTGACGGACCGGTCTCGTTCTATGCGACATGTTGTGTTCGATAACTTAAAGGCAAGAGCTGGGTATGCATGAAAGTCTGCCGCCTGGCGCTAACCTTTTAACTTTCCCTGGCAGCCTCGCGTTGCGGTGGTCGACAATCGGATACGGATAATCGAGCGATGCCCCCTGTTTTTGCGACCACTGCCAGCCACCGTTATTGGACGCCAGACAACCGTCAACGAGCTGTGATATGAAATAGCGCTCATCACGCTTCCGGGCGCCAGCATCACACTGTCGCCAACCTCCGGGCAAAGGACATCCTTCAGCGATTTTTCCACCCCCGCATCTCGCCTGCGTTCATTGCGTTCGTACTGATAGGTGTAAATCATTAAGCTGTGCCTGAATATACGCCGCCTGTCGTGGAGCCATTCGGTACTGCTGCCACTGTCCAGGCGTAGCAATGAACAAGGCCAGTACCTTCGCATGGCTATCGTGGCACGCCTCTGCAAGGGCGAAGTTGTCATGCAGCCGTAAGTCAGCGCGAAACCAGACCAGATGGATGGCCATAACTTTCCTGTTAGTGCCCGTAAAGGGGATAGATTTGATGCGGGCACTGCGCAGGTCAGGCATCCCAGTCGGGTTCAAACGGTGGCCTGACAAAACGTTGCGTTTTATCAAAGCTGGCGATCAGTTTACGGTCCTCATCATCCAGCAGGATATTTTCTGAGCCAATATTTGCTCGCTGGTTCTCAACACGCTGCGCCTTAGGAATTGCAATCACGCCCTCCTGCTCTATCAACCATGCAATAGCGACCTGAGCGGCTGTGCAACGATGTTTCAACGCGATAGCCTTAAGCTTGGGATCACTGGCCACCCGGCCTTGTGCGAGCGGCGCATAGGCAACCAGAGGAATATTTTTAGTCCTCAGGTAAGCGAGCTGGCGATCCTGATTAAGGAAGGGATGGTATTCAGCCTGTACCGCAGCGACAGGCGCTTTAAGCTTATCAATGACGTGGCACAACATGGTCATATTAAAATTACAGACCCCTATACCGCGAATTTTCCCCGATTCCTGCAACGACATCAAAGTATCCATCATTCGCGCTAAATCCATAGAAGGTGAGGGCCAGTGCACCATGTAGAGATCGACATAGTCAACACCAAGCTTCTCCCGGCTCAATTCAAATGCGTTGAGTAAATCGGAAGACTCCAGCTGATCGTGCCAAACTTTAGTAGTAAGAAAGAGTTCATCGCGTTTAAGGCCTGAGACTTTAATAGCTCTCCCAACTGCAGCCTCATTTTCATACATAGACGCGGTGTCAATATGCCGATATCCCACCTCAATAGCGCTTTCGACAACGGCCTGGCTACTGTCACCGGGCATACGGAAAGTGCCAAAACCAATATGTGGGATACTTAATCCTTGAGACAGTACATTTTTCATCACTATTTACTTTTAGATAATGGGGAAGGTTAATTGTTAGCTCAGTAAACCGCGCAGGACCTCTTCCAGCTCCGTCTCACCAATAGCTCGTTCATCTTCAGGCCCTTCGAAGCAAATCCAGCCTTCGTTAAAACCATCGATCATCCGCATGCGTGGCGAAGGATGCTGGTGCCCCTGCCCGCGGAAAACCGTTTCCCAAGTGTGGCGCGCGACAACCTCGGCAACAACCTGACGCCCTAAGATTTTTGAGAAGGTACTGGCAACATCATTTGGCGTGACGCGATATGGCCCTTCCAGTTCGACGATGCGTTTTCCCGCCCAGTCTTGCATTAATAGTGAAGCTGCCAATTTGCCGACATCAGCGGTAGCAATCATCGGAACGGCTTTATCCAGCGGTTGTAAATAACTTTGGATCACACCTTGTTCACGAGCGGCGGCAACATCCTGCGCGCAGTTTTCCATAAACCACCCCGGCCGAAGAAAAGTAACAGGTAGACCCAGCTGGTTAAGCGCCTGCTCCAGCAAGGTACGCTGAGTGAGCAGATTGGTCTGTGCTGCCTGCGCGCCGATAGTTGAGAGGCACACCACTTTCTCTGGTTCTGCTGTGCGAATAGCCTGGACAAGGGCATCAATAATACGGCGTGCAACCGGGAATCCCGGTTCAGGGTCAAAGTCTGAAGGGGGGAGAATAAAGACACCAGTCGCTCCTTTAAAAGCTTCAGACAGCGCGTTGTCATCATCCATCTCCGCAATCGCCACTTCACATCCCAATGCTCGCCACGTTTCGGCTTTGCCAGCGTCACGCATAACACCACGAACGGGAAGATTTCTGCTCAGTAAAATGCGGGCAACTGCGCCGCCAACTTTGCCAGTGATACCAGTGATAACATACATTGATCTATTTCCTGTTTGTCTGTAAAAGGTGAATTAAGTATTTTTCAAAGTCAGGTAAAGTTCTCGTTCAAACTCACCATAAAACTTCACGACCGCATCATCATAAAAAGGCAGCATCTGGGTAAAAACTGCGCTGACCACCTGTTTAACCGGGTCTATCCAGAAATAACAATTCAGTAATCCTCCCCCAATTCCGGCTCCTGGGACTACGGCCATTTGGGCCTGGCTGGGTATTGATATCAAAGGAAAGTCCCCATTCATGCATCATCCCTGGAAACTGGTTAAAGTTTTCTGAGTACACCGACTGGGCAGTTTTCATCTCCACCACGTTCAAATTACCGATGTGATTTTGGAGCAGGGTTCGCACCGTTTCGGACTCAAAGATCCGTGTTCCTTGATGTCGATAAGTCAGTGAGTGCGAGTATAGGGAAGATAATTACTTGACGGAATGCACGCTGAGTCATCACATTAATGATTTTAAATCATCTATAGACGATAAAGAGAGACAACTATGAGCTTCGACGGACGACTGTTGTCCAACATCAGCGTGCTAACGGCCATTGTGCATAGCGGCAGCTTTGCCCGTGCAGCAGAATCGCTCAATATGTCCGCTTCAGGCGTCAGCCGGGCGGTGTCCCGCCTGGAAAACAGTATTGGTGTACGGCTGTTTGACAGAACCACTCGTGCCGTTAAGCTGACCGATGAAGGCAAAAGGTTGTATGAAGAGATAAGTCCCCTACTGACAGGCATTAGCGATGCCGTCAGCCTGACATCGGGCGCTTCCACCGCCGTTCACGGGCGTCTGCGTGTGAATGTCGACGCTTTCTTTTCACGGCATATACTGGCCCCGAATATATGCGCGTTTATGAAATCCTATCCAGGCATTTCAATAGAGATAGTGGTGCGCGATCAGTTGGGGGATATGGTTTCGGAAGGTTTTGACATTGCCGTACGTTTTGGGCATCCTCCCGCGTCTTCGCTGATAGCGCGTAAGCTACTGGAGTCTCCCACGACCACCGTTGCTTCCCCAGAATATATCCAACAACATGGTCGACCTGAAACGCCAGCGGATCTTATCCATCACGCCTGTATTCAGGTAAGAAGCTCGATGACAGGCCAGCCGTTAGAATGGAAATATGCCGAAAAAGGAGAAATTATTCCGTTCAAAATCTCCAGCCGCCTGATGGTCAATGAATCCGGAACGCTGATCACCGCCTGCCTGGCGGGCGTCGGAATTGCGCGGGTTAAAGCCAGCGGTATTGAAGGTCACCTCGCCGCAGGTCGTCTGATCGAGTTACTTTCAGACTGGGAAGGGGAAAGTTTTCCGCTTTATGCGTTGTATCCCTCCCGGCATCTCCCTCCTGCCAAGGTAAGGGCATTTATAGATTTTTTAATCCAACTGCTCAACATGGATACACAATGAGGGAGCCACTTGGGAAACGGAAAATATCCTACCAGGGTGGATCCCTGCCCCATCCATTACTGCCGTTAACGCAACCGCTCCGCCTGGAGGATGCAGACAGCGTAATTTAAACATCAAAATAATGGCCAGAGCCGCACCAACACCACAGGCAATGGGAGGATTATCAATCCATATACCTGCGGTGACCCCTGCGAGAGCGGAAAAAAAGTTCCCACCCACAATGGACCAGGGTTGAGCCAGTGGGCTGTTTGGAACTCCAAATAACAAGACCGAAGATGCACCAATTGGAGCAATAAACCACGGGTTGATTTCACCCAAAAACCAGTGGCTGAAGAGGCTGGTAAGTACCAGGCCTATCCCTGCCCCAATGCTGGCCAGAATGATTTGCTTTTTGGCGATAACCAGAGGATGGGGCTTCAGGCGTCCAAGGGGTCTGAAGCCCAACCGTACGAAAACGTACGCTAAGTACGTTTTTTGAACAGACGTTCATCGAACCCCGCGATAATATGACCGTCACAGAGGCCATTCATCCGTTTCTTCCGCTTGCTTCAGTGGCCTTAGGTGGCCTTTTGTTACCTGCTCCGCAAGTGTGAACGTGTAATGCCCCAGCATATTGATATGCGCATGTCTCAGTGGCGAAAGTCTGGCTTCATCCTCTTCATTTATGGTTTCACCTTCATTACGTAAATGATCCAGTGCAGCCTGCATGTAGATGG
>Ga0157366_1000183_pt1 | contig 31487 bp, 30 predicted proteins | sample AttbisABBM1_FD_113149 | JGI IMG/M metagenome (GOLD analysis project Ga0157366, IMG submission 113149) | Fungus gardens microbial communities from leaf cutter ant in Botucatu, State of São Paulo, Brazil - Atta bisphaerica ABBM1 | ecosystem: Host-associated > Fungi > Mycelium > Unclassified ...
AAAAAGCTAGTGTCCAAACTTCATATATCTGATATGTTGCCTTTGTATAAGCATCTTCTTTATAGAACATATATCATGCTCATTGCTCTCTATGGTTTCCAACTATAATACTTCAAAGAAACATCTTTCTTTTATCCTCTTAAAGAACTAAAGAAGATGTAATGTAGAGTAGTACTTTAAATTACTGGTACTTTTTGAACTTCTTCTTTGTAGAGAGTTGAGATCATTATTAGCCTCATTCCCATTCACCTCCACCTCAACAAAGTCAGAGAAAGACATTATCTAAAAGTCACTTCTTTGCCTAAACAACATGTGATCAATTTACTTTTGGATAATCAAAATTTGAAAAAGGCCAAACTCCATTATTTCTCAATGGGTAACCTAACAGAAAAACAATGTCCTAAAATCAAAAGTTCAATCATAGATACCAGCAATCATTTAAACAAAGTTCATTCTTTCTTTAATAAACTTTATAAAGAACTATCTGTTATGATCAATCCCTCATATCTTCAATGTAGCTAGCTTATGGATTACAGGTGTTGGAGTTACTTTGTTATGACTTAATGATCATCTGTACTGCATGTTGTCTCAGTTAGTACCTCATATAGTAGATAAGACTTCCTTATGCTTTTCTTATGTACTATGACTTGTTTGCCTTACCAATAACATATGGTCTTTAGATATATATAGCTGTAGATACATTTTTGTATTTTTATGCTTTACCAATTGACTTCATCTCTCATTCTTACTCAAGTCTTTGTCTAAGTTGCAACCTGAGCCAAGCTTAAAGATTGCAATACTATTGCTAGTTTTGTTTAGTAGATAATTTTTCTAATTGTTTATCTTTTCATATAGTGAACTATAAACATATTGAATGCACATTTTTGCTTACTTAATAAAATTCTCAATGGCTTTTTTTTGAATCCAAATACTGTTCTCATAATTTCTGATACTAGTATCAAGAATAATGTCATAACTTTATTATTATATATCTACTCTAGTTGAAATCTTTTAGCTAAAGCAATTTATCATGCAATCAATATCACTTCTTCAACATCACTTTTACTAAAGCAGAATTATTCTTGATTAGATGTGGAATAAATCAAGCCATACAGGTCCCCAACATTAAAAGTATCATCATCATTGCTGACATTGTTCATGCTACAAGAAGTATTTTTGATTCATCTTCTCTGTTATGATCTTAGCTTGGCTCAGGTTGCAACTTAGACAAAGACTTGAGTAAGAGTGGAGAAAGAGTCAATTAGTAAAGTGTAAGGATATAAGATAGTATCTACAGCTATATATACCTATTGATAATAAGGAATACATATAGTGTTCTTAAGGAAACAATGAAGAAGGAAATGAAGAAGTCTTTACTACTACATGAGGCACTAACTGATCTTATATGAAGAAACAATAAGATGTAGCAGATAAAGAAGACAGAAATGAAACAACCCCAACACATGTTGTTCATGCAGCAACTATGTCAAAATTGAAGATAGTGGACTTTATTTATTTTGAATTTATTTTGAATTTCCTTTCTTCTTTCTTTTCTTCTTTTATTTTTGGAAACTAGGATTAGGGTTTAGTGTGACATCACCAGTCATGATCACACAACAATGTCATGGTCATACAGTCCCACAATCATGTATTATGATAGAAGAAGGTAGAAGGTTCTGGAAGGATAATATCATATAGCATGTTATATATATGTTGACCTTAAGGCAAACACATGGTTATTTGGGTAGGCTAATGTAGTAAAGCACAGACCATTAGTTTTAGGTATATAAGGTAGATGATTCTGTACAGAGTTCTCTATCAAGTTCTCTTGTGTTAACCCTAATACAAGGTTCTATTCATTGATCCACTCTAAGATCTTTGAGTTGTAACAAACATCTATAAGACATGAGATATCAATTGCAACACTCTCATCCATACCAACTGCAATCCATTGTTGTTTCTCAAGATCTTAGAGCTTTCTTTAACAAAAGTTCCAGCAATTCTATTGCTTTTTGGGATTGCCCTAGTAGCAGCACTAAATGGCCTCTTCACTCAGCTGTAGGCAAAGAGACCAAATGGTTCAAAATCAATACTATTTTCTCATGTAAATCATCATAGGATTTTAGCAAGAAAGAAGAATGTGATTCAATCATCTGCAAATGGCAAATGACATTTCAAGCATCAGAATACAAAGAGAGGCACTTTAGATCTTAACAATAATGATAATTTACCTGTCAAGCCCACTTATACAAAAGGTGGTACCTGGCTCAATCTCATTGGGCATTCCAATACTTTGTGTACCAGAGTGACCAGAGCTATCATGAATCATGCTCCTATAGGTGAATATTGGCTTAGATCTTTTCCAAAAGAACCCTTTGCTTGTTCTTGTAGAGAATATCCAATCAAATCTAGGAATCACATCCTACACAACTGTAGGAGGTATAACAAATATTGGAATCCTAATAGGGAGTCATTAAAAAATTTCATTGCTTTCCTTGAGTTTAATCCAGGAGCGTTCTCCTTCCATGAAGGAATTACTTAATAGTGTCATCACTGTTATACTTCTACTTAAGTGTAGCTTAGTGTCGCCTATACTTTCTCCTTTCTCTTCTACCCTTTCCCTTCTCTTTTCACTTTTACTTTTCTTGCTATTTAAGTATCTACGTTGTAGGTATCACGGTCTACCACCGCGTCCCGTGTAATAAATTGCTGATTTGAAAAAAATAAAAATAAGCAGTAAGCAGGCCGGCTCCTATCTACACTCGAACAGAGGTGAAGCTAAGACAATGATTGGCGGTAAAAGATTAGATATTATACACAAATACACAAACCAAATATCTAGGTGCATGAATTTACTTCCGTTTTATCTTTTTGCTGGTACTGGTTTCAGCTTTTTCATCACCCTGCACAATGGCGTGAACAACTCGAGTCGGATCACATAGAAGCCGATACTCACCTTCCGTTTCGCCCCTTTAGCCCTTGTTTCAGTCTTAGCGACAGATTTGTCCTTCGGTTTCACGGAAAAGAAACCATCGAGGCGACCTTGTTGTTTGGTATTCAAGAATTTTTGCAGTTTTTCGGCACCTTTACGAACACGCTCCTCACTCAGGAGGACATTAGCCAGGATTAATCGAGCGATTTGTGGGTGCCTCACTTGAACCCCTTCTCTGTCACCAGAAATTGCACAAGGCCGTCCACATCAGGATTCTTCCATTCAAGCTGCGGAATCATGTGGGAAATGAAAGCAAAGAAGATGCGGCAACCGACCTCTACTTCATCGGCGGGTATTACATCAGGATCTTCAAACAGTTTTTTGGCTTCTTCCCAAGGCCAGTCGTCAGGTATTCTAACACCACCTGACCCCTTCCCTTTCTTTGCCTTTTTTTTGGGTGTGTCTGTTTCTGGTTCGATGTCCGATGTTGGTTCTGGTTCTGGTTCCGTCTCATTCTCAGATACTGCTGTGGACACCGCTTTTTTTCCCGCAGCTCTAAGACATCATGTGGGAAGAAATCAAGGTAGTTGATCATACTTACTTAGCTCGGAGATGAATAAGCACATTCCTCAAGCTACAGTGTTCCCGAAGCAGTTTGAGAGCGGATTTGGGCCCCACACCCTTTATAGGTTCGAGGTAATCGCAGCCTAAGAGAATGCAAAGGTCGATGAACTGGTCTAGCTTCAGCCAGAGCATGAGATGTTATAATATCACGTGACAATGACCTGTTCCATGTTCATGTCAAGGCCTTCCAAGGCAGTCTGGAGGTTGATCTCGCTAATAGGCTGTTTCTTGGCCTCAGAAAAAGTGAGATGCCGATACAGAATGGGGGCATTGAAGGTCAATGTATCCATATCTTCTGAGCCTGCTGCATATACCTGGCAGGAATGAGAGAAAAACAGAGATAGAAGTGAATACAAGGAACTTACCTTGTCACCACGAGCAAGTTCTGCACACTGTGCCTCAGCTTCCGAAGGTGCCTAAGTGTGACTAAACTGAGATGGATATACTCCTCTGGAAAGGACAACATACGATGACGACTGGAATTCCCATGAGTTTGAGGAGTTTTATGCATTCTTCATTATGTTGCTTCGTCACTTTGACTGTTCGTCTTGACAGCCGGTCGACCTCTTCTATGGTCCCAGTTTCTTTCGCTTCTTCTCCCTCCTCCTTAGCCTCTTCGCGACGTTCAAATCGCTTCGATAGCTGCAAGACGTGAGCAGTAAGATGCAACCAAATAACCAGCGACATACGACTCCTTGCTTCAGCGAGGGTGGTTTTCCATCGAAAACATAGGCCGGTTTGATACCATTCTCGACAATGCGTATCGTACGGTAAAAGAATCCCATAAGATGACTTGTGGTTTCGCCAGCGTCATTCGTGAGCATTTCACCATCCTTCTGTCGGACGGCTATCAAGAACTGGTATATTGACATTGAGGCATCTATAGCGACTTTGCGACCAAACAAAGTCTTTATATCGTGTTCTCTAATAGCAGCTGGTGCATGTTGTGAAATAAGTCCTGTAAGGCCCTTGATACCCATGGTAGACAGACAAACAGACGCGATGCTTGTGACGTCACGCGTCCATACACGATCGTGACAAGGTTATAACAACTGCCCCGCCCATGACATTGGATCTAGATCCCCAGTGCAGGTTCTCCGCATCTTTACGACACCAAGTACTGTTCCTATGTGGAGATGAATTAACGCTGGGCTTTGTGGATATATGAGTTTTCCACTGTTGCGTTGACGAAATGAAAGCCCGAGGGCTCACTGGAAAGTAATACTAAGTGGGATCATCTCTGCGGTGTAACGTTACGTCATCTTTTAGATCCACTTCTTGAATGAGGTATCGGTGTTGCAGCACATTACAGACTGGGTCTCTCTTTTGTGACGTGCGTTTGCTCTGCAGTGTCCCTTCAGACTTCTTTTAGTTTATGTATAAATAGGAGTTTCTAATGGTTGTCTGAAGATAATGAGCTCAATATCGTAGGCACGAAACTTTTCCTTTACCCGTGAATTATCAAAAGATAAATTTTCTGGTACATACAGTAGGGCCAACATGTCTTGAGTGTGGGTCACTTTCGTAAGCGCGAAAAGTGTGAAGGTTCTACACATAACACATAATAAATCTGGGGTCTTTAGCTCCAACACATTGTGTAAATGTAGATGTTTCTGGTGCATACATAAAATACAATATAGAACAACACATCTGCAGTTAAAGTTAAATTGATGCTGGTTGTGTAAGAGATATAGGCCCTTGAAATCAAGGAGTCTTCATGTGTGTCATCCTTGACTGCGTCAGGGCTGCCTCGCAAAAAGACGCTATTTTCGCTCTTCCAACCACGTTCGCCTCGCTCACACTTTCGGGCCAACACTTGACCCACGCCTGATCACGCTAGCCCTCAGGCTAGATGTCCATACAGTACTGGTTATACAGATACTTGCACCGGCCGAAAATGGCCGAGGCCCCCATTGGGCATCGCCACTAATCCGCTTGCGACCAGCTTGCAGCAACTATCGGGTAATCCTCAGACTCTGTTGTTAAAATAAAAGGTGGAGGAGGATCTTTTAAAATTACTGACTGATACAGTACTCAAGAAGACTAGTACAATTCCGATGACTAGGATGTTTTTCGGTTAGGATTGAAAAAATTCCGAAAACTCGGATCAATCTTGGGGTCAAAATAGAAAGGCAAAAATAGAACATGAACTTTGTTCCGAGCCTTGTGCAATAGGTTGGGAACACAGGCAAGCCAAACAGTTGGCCTGTGTATCGCTACATCTGTAAATGAGATCAAGTCCAACGAGAAATCGAGTTGGATGTATTCGGAATGATCGAAGTGGGTTTGATATATTTAGAATTTGCATTGATCCACGCCTACCCGAAAACCATTATCTGTCCATATTAAAGTTGCCACACTGGCCAGTGTAGATAACTAAATTGTCAAGGATACTCAGCATCCGTTGGGGAAACAGCTTCTCATTGTTTCCCTTTTTGCTTTCTTTTTCTTGTTCTTTTCATCCTCGTATTTCGATCGATTTGTTCCTTGAAATTATACTTATTCCATATGACTGTGTTCTCCAAACTAACGGGAAGCAAATTGTGACGCTATAAGGAGAGGTAAATTTCCGAGGCCTTTCCGCTCGCTCATTGGTAAGCGATCACGGCACCGATTTTCCCCACGTTATTGCTTCCGGCAATCGCAGTGCGATTCGGTAATCAAAAACCGGCTTGGGGTGTTGTTATGCCGTCGCGAGGCCACCGCGTGAAAGACCAAATTTCCGGCGACCGTCGTATCAAGAGGTCATACGTATCAAGAGGTCATACGCCCACGGCAGCCAGTGGCAGCCAAGAAGCATCACTGAGATTCTCATGTGTCCTGATATAAAAATAAGCTTCTGAATCTTTTGTTCCCAGCTGTCCTTGCGCACATCGTCTTCTCTGTTTCTCTGACTCTCGTTCAGTCTTTCGCATACTCCCAGAACACAGGACCCGTTCGCAGATATGGCCGCTGTGTCAGAACATTCATTGATCAACCATACTCTGGGAGCTGTGTTCATTGGATTCGCCTTTGCGTGTGTGTTGTATGGAATCCTGATAACTCAGGTGTTCCACTACTTTCGTGGATACCCGCTAGATAAATTAATCTTCAAGCTCACTGTGAGTCTTGATTCTGATATGCACCCAGTTGTACTGATTCGAGCATAGGTGGTTACCATAGTGTTCGTAGAGTACGAGCTGCAACTTCTCACATTCACTGAGATGTCTCCAGGTGTTTGGAAACAGCAGATCAGATGTTCATCGGACATCTTGTATATTTCTATACTATCGAGAACTGGGGGGATTGGTTAGTGTTGATGCAAGCATCGATGAAATGGTATGTTGAAAAACTTCTTTCGTCGAGCCCAGTCCATTGATCCTTGTCACAGGTCCTTGATTGTACGTGTTAACCGTCCCTAATACAGACTTCACTCATGTGAACGAACCTTAGATTGTACTTCTAATCGGGGTAAGCATCCGGCAAAGTCATCAATATGGAAACTGACCCTGGATTGCAGTCAATCGTGGGAACCATTGTCAAAGCGTAGGCATCGTCGTGAGGTGCTGAGTTGATTTTTCTGATTATAGTCTTTACAGTTATTTCGGTCTGAGAGTATGGCGGTGTAAGTCAGAGTTCCAGTCAATACCTCATCAAAATGCTGATCTGACGTTCGGTGATAGTCAGTGGGCGTAATTACTGGATAACTGGATTGATTGTACGCGGTGTCTTTAGCTTTCGAGGTCGGTTAGGATGACATTAAAAACCATATTTCAGATCTTCTTATCCTTTGCACAACTGGGCTTGGCTATTAGTACGTGTCTGAGTTTGAGATTGATATGTTTTTGGCTGATATTAATCTGCATCCGCTTTTGAAGCATATTCTATTAAAGCGTTTGTACTGCTCCGATTAGAGTCGACACTGGTGCTCAAAATTTTCCGCAGTTTTGCGCTCCCAAGTATCTTCGCTGCACACAGAATCCAGGTACGCTAGTCCCTTGGTTGCTGGATCTTCCACTTTATGTCCCTTCAGATTCTTGGAACGGTTTCACTTGGAACAGGTGTCCTCACTGATATCGTTACCGCCGCGACGTTATGCTATTTCCTGAACAGATTACGAACGGGACATAGGACGTGTGTTACTTTTGACTTCCATTCTCAGTTCCAGCACCAATTAGCAACCTTTTATTAGTTCTGATTCCCTCGTAAACATGTTGTGTCGGTATGCAATCAATACGGGTGCCCTGACAAGGTGAGTTTCCAGCGGTGAATTTCGCTTATCTGTGCTTGCTTGCCTTATGCCCTCGCATTTTCTCAGTACTATCAGTATGATTACTGTCATCCTTGTAAGTCACAAAATTGTGACGGATGGTACTTGGCTTATTTTTATTTTGCCATAGTACAATATTGCCTCCAACGCCAACCTTTTCTTCGTTGCCTTTTACTTCATCCTTAGTAAACGTAAGTAATCCTTCAGCTTTCGACGGAATATCGCTGATAGCGTTTCAGTATACGCTATTTCCCTTCTGGCAACGTAAGACTTAGGTGCATCTTTTCCTGACGTTGCTCACTCATGTCGGCCTCGATTATAGCTTTAATACACGTCGTCAAGTCCGCGGTCGAGGCACAGAGGAGCAGGGCAATGTGACTAACAATACCAACATGTTTCACTTGGGGACTCGTATCCCCAGTATGGGTCCCAATAATCTTGAAGGCTGGGACGAAATCACTCCTCCGCAGCTCAGCCGAGGAAATAGTGTGCTCCTTGATACACCTCAGAGTGCCTATTTCTACACGAAAGAAGATTCTCCGTATAATTCTTTTCATCCTGGGAAAAAGTATGCCCTTCTTGCTTTTCACATCTGTCTGACCATTAATATTATTTCAGAAATACTGGATTATGGTTCTAAGGTGATGGATGTTATTATTATCATTTTATTATTGTATCGTAGCTATTGATTTTCGTTTTCTAGTTACAGGGATGTAATCCTGGTTTGTATATATAGAGGTTTTGCATTCATGTTCTGTGATCTGTGAGAAGCTCTGTGAGAAAGTTGTGAGAAGCTGTGAGAAGCTGTGAGTGAGATGGACTAAAAACTGTTCCCACGAAGGGGCAGTAAGGCGGCTCTCGACATTATAATGTTGCTTTTTCTTGGGTCCCTCGAGGGCCAGGTGTGTATCTTACTGAAGACTAAGGTTTCGATCGATGGCTCATGTTCCCAGTGGACCGTAAGCTAACCGGACGTGACAATTGCGATAGTAATTTACCCTCTTCGCCTGCTTCTATCAAGGAAAAGTCTGGTCATGGGGTCTCATTGGAGAACAACTCGGTCTTCTCGCTTCCACCTACAAATACGTGGTCCTGGAAGTCATCCAAGAAATCTCCCGGCTGTGGGAGACAGGATCAGTATCCGTATTCATATCCCGCATTGCATACCACAGACTCCAAGATGAAAGGGAACGAAGGCTCCAATTGGCTGCGGACGGGAACTTGTTTGGCGACGGTTCTACTTGTGTTGATGTCCTTTTCGGTGTCCTCGATAGTCCATGCGAGGACGTCAAACATCGAGCGCGTAATGGATGCCAGAACTCCTGATGTTCAGTTTGACAACTACAGTCTGTTTCTTAAAGGGCAGAGAGTATTCCTCTAGTAAGTCATCGCCATCCAGGGGAATTGGTGCTCTGAGAGTTTGAATCAGCTCTGGTGAATTTCATACTTTCCGGCTTCCTGTTCCGTCACTGTGGCCAGATATTCTCCAGAAGGTCAAGGCAGCTGGGTTGAATAGCGTCAGTGTATATGTTCACATGGGCCTTACCAATCCTGCTCCCGGTGTTGTGGATTTCAATGGATTCCGTGCCCTCCAACCTCTGTATGACGCGGCAAGAGAAGCTGGTGTCTGGGTTGTCTTGCGTCCAGGTAAGTGTTTAGCTCACAGTCCCCCGAGCTTCGATTCACAAAACATTGTAGGACCTGTGAGTTTTTCTTATCCTGTGCCTTGTAGTCGCACTGACGTGATGGTATCAAGTACATCAATGCTGAAACCACGGCTGGAGGAATTGCTCATTGGGCAACCACGGAAGTTGCCGGCACCCTCCGCACAAGCGCAACAGATTGGAAGGCTGCATGGCAAGACTATATCCAGGGTATTATCAATGTTACAGCCCCGAATCAGATATCAAATGGTGGTCCAGTTATTGGTACGTCCAGCCTACTGATCTTGATAACTCGTAGGGGCTAACATACATCCAGCAATTCAGATTGATAATGAATACTCCCAAAATCCTGCTACAAATGCCGAATATTTTGCGGAGTTGGAAGCAGCATACCATGACTCTCCCATAGTAGTCCCTTTGACATATAACGATCCAGGTCAGGGGAGGAATTTCATCAACGGGACTGTGAGTGTATATATGCTTCTTGGGTTCATAGTTTATCTAGGATGGATTTTAGGGTGCAGTAGACCTATATGGGTACGAATTACCTGTTGATGATGCTGCATACTGATCGCCAAAATCAATTATAGACTGGATTCCTATCCTCAAGGTTTCGATTGTTCAAATCCTACCGTTTGGAGGGGTGTGCCAACGAATTTTCATCAATATCATGCCGACGTTAATCCATCTCAGGCATGGTATATCCCAGGTAGGAATGCGGCCCGCTTCCTCAATATTTTACTCATACCTCTTCAGAATTTCAGGGCGGTTCATTCGATGCATGGGGTCCAACAGCGCCTGGTACGGGCCTTCTGTTGCTTTGCAGCCAGATTGACTTACGCTGCGCTTAGGATACGAACCTTGCAGACAGTTGACTGGGCCAGAGTTTCAGTCTGTCTTCAATCTTAACTTATGGGCAAGCAATGCGAAGTTGATTAACTATTACATGCTTTATGGGTACGTGACTGACATTTTCGTTGCTCTTTTTCGTTGTTGATTCTTTATGATGTTTAGTGGCACGTCCTGGGGTGGTATTGCTTTCCCTGGAGTCTACACGTCCTATGATTATGGTGCATCTGTGAGTATCGGCAGCTTTTTCATTACCCATCATTCTTATTCCTTGGCTTACAGATCGCAGAATCTCGCGACCTGACGACCAAGTACGACGAGCTCAAGCGTCAGAGTCTCTTCCTACGAAGCTCCCGGGATTTCTACAAGACAGATTGGGTTGCAGACTCGTCCACCGGGCTTTCCGTCTCTACCAACAATGATGCTTTCGTCACACTCCTGAAGAATTTCGACACCGGTACCCAGTTCTTCATTGCCAGACAGGGAGATTCAACTTCTACGTGAGTAGTATTATTTGCATGTTGATGACTCACTGACTTCTCATAGTAACACCATCACCTTTAAGTTGAACGTTACTACCAATGCTGGCACTGTTCAAATACCTACTGTCGCTAGCGCGATCACCCTTGGGGGGCGTGAATCCAAGGTCATAGTCACTGATTACATATTCGGCTCAGCCTCCGAAATTGCTTATTCCACAGCTTCTATCCTTTTCGCCGGCATCATTGAGGGACGTGATGTGCTTTTCCTGCACGGAAACTCTACGCAACAACATGAAGCCTCCATCAAGCTCACAGGAACACCCACGAACCTTGCTCAGCCTTCCTCCTCGCAGATTCAGGTTAATGATGACAGCAATTTCACGACAGTTATCGTCCTTGCAGGCCTTCAAGACCTCGTCACGATTTACGATTCTGATACTCAGCTTATTCTTTATGCCGATTCGACAACGGCAGCTACATTTTGGGTGCCCGTTATTCCTGGATTAGCTGATGATCCGTTACGCAACTTCTGGGGCATTGGCACCAATCAGACCGTCCTTGTTGGTGGGCCCCACCTTGTTCGCAGCGCCTCTCTGGACTCAGCAGGCCGAACCCTTGCATTGATCGGTGACCTGAAAGAGGGTGTCAACCTGACTGTCATCGGACCCAAGACTGTTACAATGGTCACGTGGAATGGAGATTTGGTTTCTACTGACGCACAGGGAATGCTACCCTCTGCAGTTGATGGTTCACTGGTCGGCGAACTGTCCTTACGCAATGATGTGACTGGTGTCGTAGTTCCGAAGCTTACTGGATGGAGATTCAAGGATAGCTTGCCTGAGGTGAATGACGATACGTTTAGTGATGTGGATTGGACGTTGGCGAACAGGATAACAACAAATATTCCTGTCAAACCTGCATACGGAGATGGAAGAATTCTATATGGATGTGATTATGGTTTGTAAGTATACTCTGTCTGTTAAGGCTCCGGGATCGTTGATTGATGCCGAATGGAAGCTGTGAAAATATCGTGCTTTGGAGAGGTCATTTCAACTCCAGTGGGCAAGAAAGAAGCCTGAATCTGTCGGTCAACGGGGGTGAAGGTATGCCCTGCACTATTTGATGGGAGGAACATGGTTGACTCAGTGAACGTCAGCCTTCGCTGCTAGTGTATGGTTGAATGATGTCTTTTTGGCAACATCTTTCGGCAAGTGAGTATTGCTTTTTGTGCAGCTCTCGCACTACCAATGGTTGCCTTGAAGCTCCACCAGCAATCACAATAACATAGAAGAAGTCGATAAAGAGTTCAATATCCCTACCGGTGCACTGAAGCCTGGACCCAATGTTGTCACTGTGGTTCAGGTGCGTATCCCGCCCTTGATTGAAGCGCGAACTCTCAGAACTGAGTAGGACAACATGGGTCTGGCCGAGTCTGGTTGTAAGTCAACAACTTGAAGCAGTGAATACAATATATGCAAAGTTTTGTCACAGCGACCCCGGATACGATTAAAAGTCCTCGTGGTATTCGCGGCTTCGGTATAGCTGGTAATCAATTCGGGGACTGGAGGGTTCAAGGGAAGATTGGTGGTTACAAAGGGTGAGCTTTTGAGTGACGGATTTTACGTTAGATCATCTTATGTCTTTTACGTTAGTTTCCCTGACAAGACTCGGGGTGTGTAGTCAATCCCACTCCTTCCTTCCCATAGATAATAATTATTCTCCTAGGTGTTCTCAACGAAGGTGGACTATTTGGTGAACGAAAAGGCTGGCATCTACCCGGATTCTCTACTACAGACTGGCCAGAGCGTGATTTCGCTCAAGGCCTGCCTGATCGAAAGGCTGGGGTAGGGTTCTTCGTGACCACATTTGACCTTAATATTCCTCGTGATATAGACGCTATGATGTCCTTCACATTTGGAGAACAGTTTGGGCAACCATATCGTGCTTATCTATTTGTGAACGGATGGATGATGGGCAAGCGAATTGGTAATCTTGGGTGAGTTTTTCTGGAAGTAAAGTAACTGGAACGACTCCCGTTCGTTGAGTATTGACACCTCCATGCAGACCTCAGTCCAAATTCCCGGTTCAAGAGGGTATCCTAAACTACCGTGGAACGAATACCGTGGCCGTTGCTTTATGGGTTATGACACCCAACGCAACGATTGCACCAGACTTGGAACTGACACTTGATAACGTATATGAAGGGGGTGTGGGCAATGTACAGGTTAACAATCCGGTATGGTCGCCACTTGGTAGGCAGTAAGATAAACAGGATTGCTGCTGAATTGTATTAGCACATTGAATCTACAGTCCGTTTGACTATTTCTGACAACATGGATGACCTCAATGCAGTACCTATAGTTTCTTTGTATGATTTCCTGTGGCATTTAGAATTCTAGTTCCACTTTCGGCTCATGCCCCAGCTTCACTGTCGGGCAATCCTTGGTTACGAATGATTACAGTGAGCACTATACATTGTTTAGTTCAACATCGTCTCAAGCTTTCTCATTTAGGCTGAATGCATACTTCGCGAGCGACGCTGTTCATATCGAAGCCGTTTTAAATGCCTCATACAATCCATGTTGATCTCCCAAACCATACGTTAATGTCATTTTCTGAAAGACGCCCAAATTTTCATCGGTCTCTAGCTCAAGCTACACTGTGTGAGCAAGAACCATGCAGATTCAACTTCTACGCACCAGAGATATTATATCGTCAAGTAAATGAGCCTGACCGACGCTCATCCCCAGTAGTCCATCATAGTTGACATTGACGATATGTACATGGAAATGATCTAGGGAACTACCGTGAGTGCTTAGGATCAGTAGGGGATACAGAACATACAATAACTTGGTTGATAGTGGACAAACATGCGAAGTGAGCCTTTCCCAAGGCCCCATCTCTGCTGTACGACCCGTTCGGCTTCATTATAGATGTCGTTTAGGAGGGGAAGATGACATTTTCTGATATCACGGAGACTGCGAATGCTCCGATCCTGAGTGATCGCCAAAAGATAGAGGGAAGAAATGGTCTTGAGATCCCATTTCATGTCCGGAAGGATCATGAAATCGGGGCTCGAGACGAGCACCTTTTCTTGCTCTGAACCACCAGCAAGGATATTCTCTACCCTTGTAGGAAGTCAATGCTTATTGACTAGAGTCGGATTATTGATTACCATTGTGTTCTCGAGGGAGGGAATGCGTGGATATAAGGCTTGACGAGTTTTTCGTAGAGCTCCGGCGTTTCACGTACGATCAGCCGTTCCTGTTTCGTGTACTGTATTTTTTACAAATTGGACAAGAAACTTATTGGAAAAGCCCAGAACCTGACCTTCCTAATATGCACATCTGTCGCAGGGCATATTATATTGATTCTCAGGTCTTGTTCTCGACCAGGGCCTAGCCAGCCGAACATCCAGGTATACTGATGTCATGCAAGCCCTACGATTACTTCAAATCACGACTATAAAACTGGATTGCGTACAATATCTGTGCTTTGCTCGAGCCTTACTTTCTCGATTCCACTGAGCGCGTTAAAAATGCTTGGTATCTGGGCAGGATCGAAGGCAGTTTTTTCCAAACGAAGTATAGCCTGAATATCACTGCCGTCTCCTTCAAGATCAGGAAAAGAGCCGAGAAAAACGACGAGATGGTTTAGAGAATCTTCATGCAGAATCCTTTCGAATTTGAAGTTCCGTAGGGTTTCTGGTGCAGCCCAGTGGGACATGATGATTGAGGGTTTTCTAATATTCGTCACACAGGTTCCTGGAACCAGTCATATGTTTATTTGAATCGTATATTTATCTGATTGCAGTCCAGTTGAGTTACAAAAACAATTACTCTGTTAACTTCTCCAGCCCTAGCCCATCTAGGTGGTCTCCCGAAACATCTCCTAGAGTCTTAGTCCCACAGACTGTATTTTTATACTACATGTGTGATATGATAAACAATAAATCGTTCACCGTGTGACTGAAAGTCTCCTGATCAGTGCTGTAACAACAAAATGCATCTCAAATCGCTGTATCCGGATCCTCCTCAAAACCCATCTCTGCTCAATGCATATTCAGTACTGGCCGGCCGTCCAGGTGTGACCGATTGGCCCGACTTTACCGCACATGTAGAATACCATACGGGCAAGAAATACTCGTTCAAGGAGCTATGCGCAAGGATTAATCACTTAGCGACGGCCCTCGGTGGACCCACGTCCCTGGGGAGGCTTGGTTTGGAAGCAGGAAGTAAAGAGAGAATTGGGATTTTGAGTGACAACTCTTCCGTAAGCTGTTGCTGTTCTAGAATGAGTTCCAATTCACTTACCTGCCCGCTTGACAGGACTACGTGATTCTTATCGTTGCTCTTCTCAAAATCGCAGTTCCGTTTGTTCCTATTTCGTGCTATGCGACACCCTTTGAGTTGCGACATGCTCTCTCCCTTACTCGAGTCACTCGGCTGTTTGTTGCACCTCAATATTTATCTCGAGTCCTCTCTATGGCTACCGAGTTTGGGATTTCAGATCGTGAGATATATCTCATGAATGAAGACATTTCCGGACAAGATACAGTATCTGTTGAGTCTCTCATAAGGAGGGTCGGGAATAAGCAAATTCCAGAAGAACAAGTACGCATAGTGTCGAAGGACACGCTTGGTTACTTAGTATTCTCGAGCGGAACTACTGGACTGCCTAAAGGTTTTCCGACGAACGTTTGCTGGAACCAAGCATTTTGATACTGACGAACCCCACCAGCTGTCATGGTGTCCCACGGAAATATCATCTACACTTTAAGGCAGGCAATCGTAGGTCTGGAAGAGTTTTTGAAGCTCGGCCAGGTAAGCTCTCGAAAAGTGATTATGTCAGTATTGAAACTTACTCGTTGATTCCTTTATAGACTTCGACCCCTCTCACGGACGATGGGATATCTACAACACTTGCCTATCTGCCGATACACCACACAGCCGGACTGCACGCCTATTGTTTCCGCTTTTTCCTTGGCCCGTCCCGGTTAGTCATCCTCCCTCGATGGGACACCCAGGCAGTTATAGAGGCTATACCGAAGTAGGTGCCAGCCTACAAAGGTGATAACTGCTAATGGAATCAAACAGGTATAAGGTTACCTTTCTGGGTCTCGTACCATCGATGGTACAGCAGCTTTTAGCCCACCCAATGATAGACCAAGTTGATTTCAGTTCAGTACTCACCTTTGTCTGCGTAGGGGCATACCTTCCACGCAAATTTGCTATCAAACTGGCTTCGTTGTCTAAACAGGCAGTCCGCTTTACTGAAGGTAATGAATTTCTCCCATTATTCCAGAGACTTCAGCAGTGTGATCCAATATGTTTATTGCTCCTTTCAGGATATGGGTTATCTGAGTGTGTATGTCGAGGTGCCTTGGAGTCCGCCGAAAAAGTCTGAAATAAAATGTTTCATTCAGACAGTTGCCGCTCTGTCCCAGCCTCATCCAGGGATATTGAATGGGAGAGGTAAAGACAATATCAATGCCTCTGGAATCTTGCTTCCTGGAATGGAAGCTCGGATCGTTCGTGATGATGGATCTGAAGCTGACTGGGACGAGGCGGGTGAGCTTTGGCTTCGCGGAGAGAACGTTGTTATGGGATACTGGAACAATCCCGAAGCCAACGCGATGACTTTTGTGGGTGGATGGCTTCGGACAGGGGACAAATTCAAAGTCGATAAAGACCAATATTTCTAGTGCGTTATTGATTCGGGATTTACTCCATTCCATCCTTGCACTTCTGATGTTTGGCCCCATTTACCTCTAGCTTTGCAGATCGCGTCAAGGTAGGTCTTAATCCTGCCATCATATCCATTTGGTTGACAACTGGGACAATCAGGATACCCTGAAGGTCTCCGGAGCTCAGGTTTCTCCAATGGAGATCGAGGAAGTTCTGATGTCTCACCCTAAGAAATTGATCGCTGATGTGTCTGTAGCCGGAGTTAATGGAGGTCGGTCCGATGACGGAAAGGTGCCTCACGCATGGATTGTCCTAAGTGAGGCAGGAAAGGGACTTGGGGTATCTGAAGCAGTCAGGGAACTAGTAACCTGGCATCAGACTAATCTGAGTAAATACAAATGGCTGCGAGGTGGGATAGAAGTTGTTTCTGAGGTGAGTTAATTGTGCTGAACTCACCTTTGCCTGTTTTGAATTTGATTTTCGTGTCTAGATACCAAAGTCACCGAGTGGAAAAACACTGAGACGAGTACTCCAGGAACAATATGAGCAACGTGTGCGGTGGGTGCACCCGTCGAAGTTGTAGGATAGCATCAATGATCGCTGTTGTAACCTTTATGCTTCCTGTGTGACTATTCAAGATCATCAACAATAACAAGCAGATGTATAGATTCTAACTGAAATAGCTGTAGAGAACTGTGTGTTTGACAATTGATAAAGTGGGACTATTCTTGTTTGGTTTTATAGTTTTCTTCAATGGTGTTTTCCTGCCGCAATTCTTTGACCCACTCAGGGGCAAATTCTGCTCCTCACCTGAGTGAGCATCTTTCAGGTGCCTTTGTATCAAATCCTCTATGTTGCTCAAGACAAATCAATCAACAGGAATGTAACAAGCAATTCTACCTCATGTTTTATTTACTATGCCTTGCATCTTCCTCATGTTGTATCAATCAGTGCCTCATAAAGTAGTGGAGGCCTCTTCATGTTTTTCTCACTTCCTCCTTATTGTTTCATCAAGGATGCCATTATGTTTTCTCATGGTCAATAGGTATATATAGCTATAGATACAAGCCTGTATCTTTACACTTTACCAATTGGTCATTCTCTCCTCCCTTACTCATATTATGACCTTAAGCTTGGCTCAGATTGCAGCTTAGGCAAGACTTGAGTAGAGAAGGGAAGAATGATCAATTGGTAAAGTGTAAGGATACAGGAGAGTATCTACAGCTATATATACCTAAAGACCATGAGCATACAATATGCTAAGAAGTGAACATAACATGAGAGAAACATAAGGAGGCCTCTACTACTATATGAGGTGCTAACTGATCATATAATGAGGAAAAGGTGAGATGCAGCATAATTAAGTCAGAGTTAAGAAACAACCCCAACACATGTTGTCCATATGGTAACCACCTATGGAGCATGAAACATTGGTTGTAACAACTCAAGTCTTTGTCTAAGTTGTAATCTAAGTCAAGCTTAAAATTGTAACAAGGAATGTTCTTCTCCCCAATCTTTATTCTATACTATGCAAGATATATGGACAACACCTCCTATCACAGATCCAAGTATTATCTCCACCATTATAATAATGATCCAAGTTGGAAGAATACTTTTATGCCTACACTGTCAGAGAAACTGGGTGAAGTTTATGGAATTTAGCAGAGGTTGTGATCTCCAGGAAATCTGTTACAGTTGCCTCCTCATGTCTTACAGGTGTTTGCTGCATGGACAACATATGTTAGGATTTGTTTCATTTCTGATTTATTATCTGCTGTGCCTTGTTGTTTCCTTGTGTATGCTTAGTCAGTGTCTCATGTAGTAGTAGAGGCATCCTCATTTCTTTTCTCATTGTATACTCAAGAATGCCATATGTATTCCTCATTGTCAATAGGTATATATAGCTGTAGATACTATCCTGTATTCTTATGCTTTACCAATTGACTTATTTCCCACTCTTACTCAAGTTTTTGACCAAGTTGCAACCTAAGCCAAGCTTAAGGTCATAATATTTGGTAAAGCGTCATCAAGCTCACCTTGCAAAAGAAAAGTGCATAGTGGTTAGTGTAAGAGGACTACAAACTCTATTGCAGACATTCATGCACAAACTCTGCTGATAAACTCTATGCCTGAACTTTCTTAAATAAACACTAGCAGCAGACTCTGACCTTCTCACTTTAGCCTTGTCAAACTCCATGCCTAAACTTTATTGCACTTGGACCTGCCACTCCCATACTGAGACTTTGGTACAAGTCTGTGATATTTCCATTTATTGTTCCTGGCCATTCTGATATCATCATTTCTTGAACATATTAGTATTGTTCTGCTGGATTGGAATGAACAGTGTAATATTTAAGATAGTCATCACCTCCAGAAAACCTCATTCTATTCTCTTAGGTTTTTTCTGGAGATAAGTGCTGTATTGTACTTTCTCAAGAGTATATATTTAGGTTTTTCCTGGAGAGTGCAAACTCCATGTTTCTGTCTAGTTGCTCTAATAGTTAGGCCACTAGAACATTATAAAAGTTAGGCTATTGAAGAACTATAGAAAACTAATTATTGTAATAGAATCTACAAACAGATAAGACAGATTGACAACATCAAGAAACCAATATTGAGGCACTTGAAGAAATACTTAGATTATTGAGAATCACCAAAGAATATACCTTGGACAAGAACAGAACAACTGAACCAGAATCACCAGAGATTATGTTAACAGTAACAGTACTAGCACTAGCAGCATTGAAACATGCAGTAATGCTGAAGAGTATGGTCCTAGACTTAGGGTAGTTTTATGGTGACTGGACAAAGTTTGAAGACTGGTAGAGGGGAATCTAATTATTTCTCAAAAGCAACAGAGTCATAGCAACAGATGATAAAATTATAGCAGTGTTAGCCCAACTTAGAGAAGGCATTGTAGAGATTTATGTCCAGAAGAAGATTGATCAGATGAAAGATGATGATGATATCCAAAATTGGGACAAATTTGTCAAAGAAGTCAAGACAGCATTTAGCAATAAGAGTAAGGTAGCAGATGCTAAGTGGAAGATTAAAATATTCAGACAAGGAAAGAAACATATTGTAGACTTTATAATTGAGTTCAAAGCATTAGCAATGAAAACAGAAACTGATCATATACATGCAATCTTTTTTAATAAAGAAGAATATTAGGAGTGATATTATCAAGACTATACTAGGATACCTACCCATAGTGGCATTGGAGACTTTGAAGGAATGGAAGATAACAATTACCTTAGTTGGACAAGGATACAAATCCACAGAGAGCAGACACAATTACAGAACTAGAACAGAAATAATTTATGGAGGCAGAGAAACACCTATGAAAATTAGGAAATCCAAAGACAACTATGACAAAGATAAGAGACAAGGAGATACTACAAGTGTAATAAAGTGGAACATCCAACAAAGAACTGTAGAATAGAACAGAAAATGAAGAACAGAAATATACAGAAAGAGTCAGACAATGAAGATGACAATGAACAGGAGGGTTTTGTCGGGGGTTTGGAGTAGGCATGGTATGATGAACCTCTGTACATAATAAATTCATAAATTGATACTTTATTCCTTATCAATGAGATAATAAGAAAAGAGAACTCAATGTACAAACAAACATCAAAACATCAAATGGAAAAGAATTACAGCTAAAAATACTGGTGGATTCAAGATGCACTTATACTAGAATTTATAAATAACTAGTAAAAGAAAAATGGATAAAGACAGGACTAATAGATAGGTTATTCAAGATTTTTAATGCAGATAGAACCAAGAATGGAGGATTTGTGCCACTGGAACTGGAGATTAACAAATATATGGAATGGATAGATGTAGCAGTAATGGATTTAAATAGTATGGACATGTTTTTGGGATATGACTAGTTGGTCAAGCACAATCTAGAAGTGAACTGGAACACAAGAACAATACAGTTTACAAAATGCCCAAGAAAATGTAGGACACAAGAGATTATAACAAATAGATGACAAGGACAAAGGACAACAGGAAATAGAGAAGAAACTGGATCCAACGAATCCAGAAGATTTACCAGAGTATATTTGACTGTTTACCCATTTTTATTCAACAAAAATAAATTTGAAAAGTTACCTGAACAAAGAGAATGAGACCATGAGATAAATCTAATAGAAGAGGCACCAAAGGAATTAAATGCCAAGGCTTATGCAATGACGGTCAAAGAGGACAAAGTGCTAAATCAATGGTTGGATAAACAGCTCAAGGCAGGACTAATTATGAAATTGAGTTCATGATATGTGACACTATATTTCTACATTCCAAAGAAGAATGGATCATTATGATTGGTACAGGACTACAGGAAATTAAACCAGCATATGATAAAGGATAAGATACTACTACTCTTAATTGGGAAAGTACTTAACAAGCTCAAAGACACCAAGTACTTCAACAAATTGGATCTTATCTGGAGATATAACAATGTATGAATCAAAGAAGAAAACAAATGGAAAGCAGCATTTTTAACAAACAAGGGACTATTTGAGTCTAAAGTGAGTCTAAAGTGATATACCTTGGGTTATGCAACTTGCTGGGCACATTCAAAAGGATGATGAACAGTATATTTTGAGAACTCTTGTATGAAGGAGTGTTGGCCAATTATATGAATGACTTCATTATACCTGCCAAGACTAAAAAGAAACGGAAGAAAGAACAATATGGTTTTTGAAGGTAGTGGAAAAACATAACCTTTACTTTGAATAATCAAAATGTGACTTTGATGCTAAGAAGATATCCCATACTATGAGTAGTAGTTGGGAGAGAAGAAGTACAGATGGAAAATGACAAAGCCAAGACTGTCAAAGAATAGAAAACCCCTACTAAGATAAAAAGTAGAAAGCTTCTTAGGATTTGCAAATTTCTACTGATGTTTTATCAAGAACTTCAGTCATATGACAAAACCTCTCAACAAACTCAAAAAAAAATGGAAATGGGAAGAAAAACATTAAAAAGCATTCAAAGAATTAAAGGACAAGATCACAAGTTAGCCAGTACTTGCTCTACCAAAGAGAGAAGGAAAATTCAGAGTAGAAACTGATGTATTAGGACACACAATCGGAGAAGTTCTATCCTGGGAATAGAAAGGGAAATGGAAACCCATTGCATTTTTATCAAGAACAATACAGCCAGCTGAAAGAAACTATGGGATATATGACAAAGAACTATTAGTCATAGTAGAAGTCTTAACAAAATATCTATTGGATGCTACAAAGAAGTTTAAAGTCTAAACAGATTATGAAAATCTCAAGTATTTCTGAGAACCACACAAGCTTAATGAATAGCAAACAAGATAGTATTCGAAGTCACAAGACTATGACTTCATTCTATAACACATTCTGGAAAAAATGAATATAAGAGTGGATATTTTATCCAGAAAGGATTAGGTGGACACAAAAGATGACAACAAAGATATAAAGATGCTTAAAGAAATCACATTATTGAAGGAAATTCAAAAAAAACAATACAAGAGAACAGAAAGTGTTGAAGGAATTAGGGAAAGATGACAGACAAGCATAGAAAGACAATGGAGTAGTTTATATAGAGAGAAGGAGATATATCCCAAACAACTAGAAGATATGAGAGCAAATTCTACAAGATAACCATGAACCAGCAGATATAGAATATCCAAGACAACGAAGAATGCTTAAGTTGATTAAGAAGAACTATTGGTAGCCAAAAATAAAAAGTGACATTAAGAAATATGTATATTGCTGTCAAAAATGCCAGTAAAATAAAGTATTAGAGTTGAAGATGGTAGACTTTATTTATTTTCAATTTTCTTCTCATTTTAATTTAATTTTCATTTTCTGGGAACTAGGGTTAGAGTTTAATGTAACATTACATGTCACAGTCACAGAGTCACATGATCACATATTACAATGGAAAGTGGTAGAAGGTTCTGGAAGAAATAACATTATACAATATATTTAACATATGTTGATCTTAAAACAGATGCATGGTCATTTAGGGTAGGCTAAAGTAGTAGAGTATGGACCATTAGTCTTAGGTATATAAGATAGACAATCTTGTATAGACTTTTTCTATCAAGTTCTCTTATGTTAACCTAATACAAGGTTTTTATTCTTGATCTACTCTAAGATCTTGAGTTTGTAATATAAAGTGCAATACATGAAAAAGACAGAGGAACTTCATCCATTAGAAATAACTCAAGAACCATGGCAAGAAATCAGCATCAACATTATTGGATCAATTTACCAAGATAATTAGACTTAAGGTAACAACTATAGCAGTATCATCACAAGATATAGCCAAAATCTATAGAAATGAAATTTGAAAGATATATAAAGTATTGCAAAAGATTCTTAGCAATAGAGAACCTTAATGTATCTTGAAAGACTATAATAAGGCATTTGTCAAGACCATAGGAAGTGGACTTTGTTTCTTTTTATTTTCTTTCTCATTTTTATTTTATTTTAATTGATTTTTGACCTTTTCTATTTTTAGAACTCTGGGGTTAGGGTTAGAAGTGATCGGTCACATCAGTCACCTCTGATGATGTGGTCACAACATTGATCATGGGACTTGAGAGAAGAAAGTAGAAGGTTCTGGAACAGAATGATGTCATACAATATGGACACCACATGTTGGCCTCATGCTTTACACATGGTTATTTAGGGTAGGGTGCACTGTAGTTAGCATGGACCATCTGTAGGAGTATATAAGATAGACTACTTTGTACAGAGCTCTTTATTGAGTTCTCTTGTATTTACTCTAATACAAGAGTTTGTTCTTTTATCCAACTCTAAGGATTTAAGTTCATAACAGCATTGGAAACAAAAAGAACATTATTGATAGTATATTATTTTCAAACAGACAGTTAAACAGAAAGAATTAATCAGAAGGTTGAAGTGTTCTTACAATACTATGTCAATTATCAATAGGACAATTGAATAGAATAGTTATCGATAGCAGAATTCTAATATAATGATAAGAAACATGTAGTTATAGAATACACCCCATTTGAACTTAACTTCAGAAGATATCTATGGAAAGAGAACCTGACAGTAAAGATGGAATTATCAAAGCTGGAAGATTTCCTCAAGTGACTACAAAGAAGTTGGAAAGCAGTAAAGAAGTCAATGGAAATAGCAAAAAAAGCCACAAAGAAACAATTTGACAAAAAGAGAAAAAATCCATAAGGTTTGAAAGCAGGAGATAACATATGGTTGGAAGCAAAAATATTCATTCAAATTGATTCTTAAAGAAGTTAGGCTAGAAAAGATATGAATGCTTCAAAATTATAAAGAGTATTGGGCAAGGAGCATTTCAGCTAGAACTACAAGAAGGATGGGTGTATCACAAAAAAGCTACTCACTGGTTGTGATACTTGAATTTAGTGGTGTTTCAGAGGTTCAGTATAAGGAGATAATGATAATAGGTGATGAGTAGTATCAACAAGAATAATTGATGTAAATTGATATTATTAAGTCTAAGGTCTAATCCTCTGATACAGAAGTATATATACAAAAGAGTGATGGTCTATGCACAAGCTGTTGCCATCACATGATCAAAACTTGTACCTGATGGGAGCTGTCATCTGTCATAGCAGCTGTCAGGCTAATTTTAGAAGGTAACTAATTATATCACTACATTGATATGCTTGTATCTCTACCAATACTTATTGCTTTGAGATGTATCATATATTGTTGTAAATGAATTGATAAGAACTTTCCAATGCAAGTTTAATCATGCGAATCCATTCAGCCATTCATGAGATATTAGCAGATAAAGCTTTTACAGCTACTGATAGCCTGATATCTCAGTCATTTGTTGTTGCTTCTGTACACCCCACATATGTGTGGATAGCACTCATTTGGAGCTTTCCAGCACAACTTAGTTTGTGAAATTCAGTCCACTGGTTGTGGAGATACAAGCTGAATGAAGTTTGTGACAGGATAATATCATAATGTATTAGAACACTAACAATTTATTTTGATTTTCTTTTCTTTTTATTTATTTTTCTTTTGTTTTTGTTTTTGTTTTGAATAATGAAGAGGTATGCAGTCACATGATGTATTATATGATGTAATGTCATAGGTCTGAAACATAGTAGAAGAAACTAGAACAATAACATTAGAGACATATTCATCTTGTGATAACAGTATAGTGAACTTATAGACAATATGTATACTTTAGGATAGGACTATTTATCGCTAGCACAGACTATGACTCTTTTGTATAAATAGTATAGGAATGCATTGGGGACTCTTTGTCAAGTTTTCTTGTGATTCCCACAAGATACTTCATTTTTGAGTTTGTTTAAGTGGTCTATTGGTTGTTTTGACTAGTAGTTGCTATAACAGATGATTCATAACATGTTTAACAAAGACCTGCTTACACAATACAGAGAACCACAATTCAAGGGACAACACATAGATCTAGTACCATCACTGAATATCATTAACAAAGAAGAAGAATACAAAGTAAAAGAAATACAAAATCATAGAAAACAAGGACACAACATGCAATTTTTGGTTCACTGGAGAGGTTATGAAAATGAGCAAGATCAATAGATAGTGGAAACAGGATTGCCACATACCAAAGAGACAATTAAAGACTATTGGATGAAGATTTCAAGTCAAAACCTATAAAAGAGAGAGGTAAAATTCCAAATTGACATCTTAAAGTACACCAACATCAAGAAACTCATTCAAATAACTTATCAATTCACCACCACACCCACCTCTCCTAGTCCTTACATTGCTCACACTATCAACAATATGAACCTCATCATAACTTTAAACTAAGAAAAGAAAAATTAGACCAGGAAGTATTACAAAATAATTCAAAGATTGGAAACAATAGCAAATATTCAACTGCAGATTCAAGATCTAGTCAAGTTAGCCAATATAGTGAATACTGAATTAACAGATATTGAAACTACCTTGTTTCAATCAGGAAAAACTCATAAAGAACAAATCAGAGGAGATATATATAGCATATTGGAGAAGCTTAGAAATGTCATACATGTTAGGAACAGACTAGTCACTGAACCAGTTATGCTAAAAGTGTGCAATGTCAAGCTTAGCTTTGACATCTGGCTGGTACTATATATGTACTTCATATTGTACTCCTGACAATACATGGAGGTATGAAACACCAAGCACATCACATACAAGTGCTTCTTGCTGATGAACTTGATGATTGTAAAGACAAAGAAGATGAGAGGATTGAAAACCACATTAAAATGATACAAGATACATATCAAGAATCCTACCACAGCAGTCCTCAATTAATGACAATAGATAAAGAGAAACAAAAGGAAGGTGTCATTCAAGATAAAGAGGTATTTTTGTACAAACTATATACTATATCATATATATTATGACTTAAGTCTTTGAATAAAGACAAAAGATTACTTTTGTATTAAGTAACATAAAAGAACTTAATAAAGTTTTAAGTACAAATTAGTCTACCTTATATATCACAGACTGTGGTATATTATAAGTAACCTTCCCTAAAGTGCATATGTTTTCTATAAGACCAATATGTTATTATCATGCTGCATGATATCATTTATTCCAGAACCTTCTATGACTTTCTCTGTGTCACATATGTCACATATTTTGTCACAATTTGTGACTTGTGTGACTATCACATATGATGTTATACCAGTTCTTCTACCTAAATCCAAAATATAAAAAGAGAAAAGAAAACTCAAAAGAAAATGAGAAAAAGAAAATAAAACTAAAAGAAGAATATAATAGAGTCCAGTCCATTGTTCACAGTTCTGACAATAGGAACCCAGCAAACCATGTGCAGATGTACAGATAATGCTAAAAGACTTTAGAAGACTATAAAGTATTGCAGAAGAGTAAAGGAGTGCAGAAAAGCAAGTTTAATGACATATCTGGATAGTTGAGAGTATTAGTATGTAGCCTGAAGGGGTCTGGAGTATGGGAAATCAAATGAGCAGATGAGTACAGATATAGGAAAGAGTTACAGATTACAGATCAGCCAAAAAACATAGAAGAGAAAGAGTTTGGATGAGCCAGTCTTCTTACATATTTAGACTTCTAAGAGATCTTCTTGAACCTCAGATAATGAGGTGTGAACTTCCATTAAACTTGGTCTTTCACAGTAGAATTCTCCTATTAACCCTTTTTAGTGTCTTATTACTGAAACCTCTACTTGAGATTATACTCTAAAACCCCTGAGTATCTCTTATAATTTTTACTATTATCAGCACTCATCTTTTGAAGTTGTAACTATATAGCAGACAGACAGTGCAGCACATAAGCTGAAGCCAAGGTTGTTCTGAAAAGCTTACATCACTGTACAGTATTTCTATACCTGGTACATTTCTGAGCCAGCTCTGTGAGGTTTTGCCTTCCAATATGAACCTGTTAGAAGTGATCTTCTCAGTCCTATTATAGTAGATATGGACTTGAACTTGGAATAATATTTTGCTTAGTCAGTATGTTATCTGATTACATATACAACACCCTGTGAATATATTTTTGACTTCTAGTCATTTACAGTTGTCTACAGTTTACTGGGTGATTTCTGAGCTATTAGAGTGATTCTTAAGACTTCTAGGACTTTGTAATTATCATCTATACTCCAATTTAACAGAACCATATCTGACAACTAGGCAAAGTTTGTAAAGTTTTTATGACAATTGATGGTGTTCACTTTATGTTTACCTTAACTTAAACATATGTTAGGGTTTATTTCACTTTTGACTCATAGTTACTGTAACTACATTCTATACTTCTCTCATTTTATATCAGTCAGTGCCTTATATAGTAATAGAAGTCATCTCATATCCTCCTCATTCTCTTTTTATTATTTTCTTAAGGATACTTTACTTATTTCTTATAGTCACTAGATATATATAGTAGTAAATACAGTCCTGTATCTTTATACTTTACCAATTGATCATCTTCTTTATTCTTTCTCAAGTCTTTGTCTTAGTTGCAACATAAGCCAAGCTTAGGATTGTAACATTTGGTAAAGTATTGTTAGGCTTACCTTGCAAAAGGAGAGTACATAGTGGTTAGGCTACTGGAATGTCATAATAGTTAGGCTATTGAAGAACTATCAAAACAACTTTGTGATAGGACTATAAACAAATAGTTAAACCATTAAAAGAACAGCAACAGAACAATATTGTGGCAAGAGAGACTGCAGACAGATCAGACAAGATCAGACATCAACTATTGTAGTAAATACCATGGACAGACAAGACAGACAGATATAGCCAAGAAACAATAAGCATTGAAATACTAGAAGAGATATTAGGATTATTGAGGATCACTGAATAATATGCCTTAGATGGAAACAGAACTATAGAACTAGTATCATCAAAAGAAATGTTGACAGAACCTACACCAGCAGTACACAATAAAACAGTACAGGCAGTTATACCAAAGAGTATGGTTCCAGACCTAAGATGGTTTGATAGTAACTAGACAAAGTTTGAAGACTGGTAGAGAGAGATCTGATTATTTCTCAAAAACAACAGAGTCATAGTAATAAATGACAAGATCACCATAGTACTAGCCCAACTTAGAGAGAGTGTAGTAGGAATCTATGTGCAGAAAGAAATTGACCAGATAGAAGAAGAAGACAACATTTAGGACTGAGATGATTCTGTTAAAGAAGTCAAGACAGTATTTAGTAATAAGTGTGACAAAGTAGAACATCTTACAAAGAACTGCAGACCAGGATAGAAGATAAAGAACATGTTATGACCTTAAGCTTGGCTTAGATTGCAACTTAGGTAAAGGCTTGAGTAAGAGTAGAAGAATGATCAATTGGTAAAGCATAAAGATACAAGACTGTATCTACAACTATATATATCTATTGACTATAAAGAATATATTATGCCTTCTTGAGAAAACAATGAAGTAGAAAATGAAAAAGTGTCTACTACTATATGAAGTGCTGACTGATAGTATATGAGGGTAAGGTAAGGTGCAGTTTAATGATAAATCAATGGAATAAAAGTATACAGAAAGAATCAGATGAAAAAGACAGCAACAAAGATAAGGGTTTTGTCAAAGGTTTGGAGTAGGCATGATTGTTATATGCCAAGTCCACTCATCTAGAAAATACATCTTTGCAGTACATTCCTTGTCAACAAATAAAGCCCACATTTTATAACAGCTATCTTACTTGTAATATATTTCACAGTAGTGATGCAATCATCTGGGTATTCTATCTTCCATAACAGAGATATTCCTATTTGACTCAGCCTTCCATGGTGGAGTCATACTCCTGTCAATATCTTAACACTAAAACCTCTGCTTAGGGTAATAGGAGTTATACCACTGGAACCCCGAGCATCTCCTATAGTAGGTATTAGTATATAAGACTAGTAGCTATACTGTAATTCGCTAGTCTGATAATCAATAAAGATAAACTCTTATTGAACTCAATCCCTAGTGTTCAATAGCAACACACCAAATCAGCACTCATGCCTATCTTAGACTTCTTCCTATTTTCTGAAATTGTGATCATGTGGCAGACAGACAGTGTAGCACATAAGCTAAAGCCAAGGTCATTCCATAAGTCTGCACATCTCTGAGTCTACCTCATGGACTTTTACCCCCAGTGTAAACTGTGCCTGATAATGATACAATGAACTTCTGTACATAATAAAACTCTTAATTAATATGTTATTCCACATTAGAGAAACAACAAAGAAAGGGAACTCAATATGTCTACAAATGTGAAAACATCAAACAGAAAAAAACCATAGCTCAAGGCACTAGTTGACTCAGAATATACCTATACTGAAACCAATAAATAACTAGTGAAAAAAGAACAGATTAAAATGGAACCAATGAATAGGTCATTTGAGGTTTTTAATGCAGATGGAACTAAGAATGAAGAAGTAATGAGATTTACACCACTAGAACTAAAAATCAACAAACAAATAGAAAAAATTGACACAGTGATTATAGACTTAAACAGCACAGACATTTTCTTAGGATATAACTGGTTAGTCAAACACAATCCAGAAGTAAATTGGGACAAAGGAACAGTACAATTTATGGGATGCTTGAAAGAGTGTAAAACACAATACTAGGATATTATGTTCATATTAAAGACTAGAAGGATACAACCAACATAGATAAAGAACATCAAAAGATTGGCAAGGAATTATAGATCTAACAAACCTAGAAGGTTTACTGGAATATATTCAACCATTTACACATTTGTTTAACAAGAAGAAATTCAGGAAACTATCAGAAAGAAGAGAATAGGATCACAAAATGAATCTACTGGAAGATGTGCCAAAAGAGTTAAATACCAAAGCTTATGCAATAACAGTCAAAGAATATGAAGCTTTAAATCAATGGCTAGAAGAACAACACAAGGTAGAACTTATAGGTGGAATCAAGCTCAAGATATGTGGCACTATGTTTCTACATTCCAAAGAAGGATGGATCTCTATGATTAGTACAGGACTATAGAAAGTTGAACCAGCATATGATCAAGAACAAAACACTATTACCATTGATTAGAGAAGTAATTGATAAATTCAAGGATGCAAAGTACTTCAACAAATTAGATCTTATCTGAAGGTACAACAATGTATGGATCAAGAAATATGATAAATAGAAAGCAGCATTCTTAACAAACAAGGGACTATTCAAGCCAAAAGTGATATATTTTAGACTATGCAACTCACTAGGAACATTTCAATGGATAATAAATAGTATCTTTTGAGAACTTTTACATGAAGGAGTACTGGAAAACTCTATGGACAACTTCATAATACCAGCTAAGACTAAGAAGAAATTAAAAGAAAGAACTATACAATTCTTGAAAGTGGCAGAAAAATATAATCTCTATTTGAAATAGTCAAAATGCAACTTCAATGCTGAGGAAATACCTATCTTAGGAGTAGTAGTTGGATGAGAAGAAGTATAGATGGAAAATGATAAAGTCAAGGCAGTCAAGGAATAGAAGACTCCTACCATGATAAAAGAAGTAGAAAGCTTTTTAGGATTTGCAAATTTCTACAAACACTTTATTAAGAACTTCAGTCATATGGCAAAACCTCTCAATGAACTCAAAGACAAGAAAGACTGGAAATGGGAAGAAGAACACCAGAAGATATTTGAAGAAGTTCTATCTCAGAAACAAGAAGAAAAATAGAAACCAATTGTGTTTTTATTAAGAACAATGTAAACAGCTGAAAGAAATTATGAGATATATGACAAAGAACTACTGACCATAGTGAAAGCTCTGACAAAGTGGAGACAATGCCTATTGGACACTAATGAAAAGTTCAAAGTCTGGACAGATCATGAAAATCTCAAGTACTTCAGGAAACCACACAAACTCAATGGATGACAAGCAAGATAGTATCCCAAACTGCAAAATTATGATTTCATTTTGTGACATATTTCAGGAAAAACAAATGCAAGAGTAGATATTTTGTTAAGAAAGGATCAAGTAGATACCAAGGATGACAACAAATACATTAAGACATTCAAAAACAAGCTATGAACAAGAAAATCAGAACAGAAGCAGAAATAGTGATGTTCAGAGGAAACCAGATGATAAAAGAAAATGTATTATTAGAAGAAATCCAGCTGAACAGTATAAGAGAACAAGAAGTATAGAAGGAATTAGAGAAAAAATACAGACAAGTATGAAAGAATAATAGAGTGGTGTACATAGAAGAAAGAATATATGTCCCAAATAACTGGAAAATTCAAGAACAAATCTTACAAGAAAATCACAAATCAGCAGATGTAGAATATTCAGGACAGAAAAGGATACTCAAGTTAGTCAAAGCAAAGTACAACGCATGAAGAAGACAGGAGAACATTATCCACTGGAAGTACCTCAAGGATCATGACAAGAAATTAGTATTAACATCATTAGACCACTACTGAGATAAATAATAAGAACATAATAGTAGTTATAGTGGATTAATTTACAAAGGTGATCAAACTTAGGGCAACAACAATAGCA
>Ga0157366_1000184_pt1 | contig 31420 bp, 42 predicted proteins | sample AttbisABBM1_FD_113149 | JGI IMG/M metagenome (GOLD analysis project Ga0157366, IMG submission 113149) | Fungus gardens microbial communities from leaf cutter ant in Botucatu, State of São Paulo, Brazil - Atta bisphaerica ABBM1 | ecosystem: Host-associated > Fungi > Mycelium > Unclassified ...
ATAGACATAAGAGCAGGTTAATATTGTTGTAGCACAGACCACATGTATTTATATAAATAGAGGAGCAATGCAGCGAGGGCTCCTTGTCGAGTTCTCTTGTAATCCCTACTATTAGATAGTCTACTGAGAGCTTTGCTGAAGTCAGCATATCACAAGTGCCGTTCTGGCGAGTGGTTGCTACAACATCTTGGTGGTCATTTTGATTTTCAGTTTGACCATACTTGATTTGTTGAGAATATTACCAACTTCAATAATTTTCTTGGGAGATAAAGTCAGAAAACTATCCTTGATGTAAATGATATCTTCAACATTGATTTTGAAAGTCTGAACATATGACTTTCTAATAGTAGTTGTAGTCAAATTATTTTCTTTTGACTTTAATGAGTTTTGAGGTAAGCTTATATTGGACTTTGGCATTGCTTTGGAAGTTTTAACAAAGCATTCTGATATACTTTGTCAAATTGATTTTTTATTATTATCAGCACTGAGCTTATTCCAGCCTAACTTGTAGATGTCAGAGTTTAAGATGGTGAACTCTAAATATTTTCTTTTCTTTTCTCATTTCTATTTTCTTTTTCTTTATTTTCTATTTTGGAAACTTAGAGTTAGAGGTTAGTATAACATTATGGTTATACTATTACAAAATGTCACATTATATGACTTGGTGTCACACATCTGTCACAGTTATAGTTACACAATCACATGTCACACTAGAAAGACATAAAATGTTCTGGAAAAATAATGTCATATAGCACATGTTGACCTTAAGGAGAACACATGGTCATTTAGAGTAGGCTAGGAGTAGAGTAGCATGACCATGGGGTTTTAGTATATAAGGTAACAATCCTGTATAGAGTTCTCCATCAAGTTCTCTTGTATTAACCCTAATACAAGGTTTTTCCTCTTGAATGACTCTAAGTTCTTGAGTTTGTAACAGTAAATGGCATTAATTAGGTACCATGTTGCAAAGCTGACTTCTACTAGATCAGGAAAGTCCTTTATTAGTTTATTACCTAAAGGGTGTTGTTTGATGAATGTCTCTATATACATAAGTAAGCATATAATGTTTTGAGCATCATAGCTCTGAAATTTGTCAACACCAAGTCAAGAAGTCAGAGTGAATACACCATCCCAAAGATCTAGGTTGGCTGGCTGGTTGTTATCATAAGGAGTGCTGAAGTTTCCAAAGTAGGTTCAGTGCTAAAAATAGAGCCATTATCTTGAGGCATAGACACATTTGAAGCAGTAGGTTGATTAGCTGCTGACATATTATTTTCTGCAGTTTGAACATGAGGACTATGCAAGGAAGTTGTATTGACCACATCAATTCCTGCTGAATAAAAAGGAAGTTGAAGAAAGAGCATATTGTTAACAGTTCCAGAGGAAGACTTTAAAGTCCTCAACATTTCTGTTGTTGATTGAGAATCCACAGCCATGGATGATTCCTCAGCTATGGGATTTGCACACCATATAATGGCAGTTGGATTGTTAGAAGTGTCTGGGATGTCATCATACCAGAAATCCTTTTGAGGAGGGGTATCTCGAGAAGAAGAAGGGAAATAAGGGATGAAGGGCCCCTTCTTTTTGAAGCTAGAAGATTTGGATTTCATAGTGTTTTTGACTAGAGGTAAAGAATACAATGTATTCGCTATTATTCCTATGAGCGCTAACCACACAAGATGGTGGTAGGAGGAAAGAAGCGTGGCCGAAATCAATTACTTTAGAATTGTTCTTTTAGAAATAATTTATTATCAAATCAAATTCCTGACAATAACATATATATTTAAACATTATCAGAAACGTATTTTCTGATTGTGACATCTAGCTATCATCACATGGACAAATTAGATGACAGCTAGGAAGGTTACTTCATTTGGAACACCTGGGGTGAGGTAGAGCTAGAGACCACTGTTGACTGAAAACTGCTGTGCAAACATCATTTTGTTCATGCGTCAATTTGAGTTGAAGTTGTGGCTTGAGTGTAAGCGGATCTCGCAAGGTCCGCCCGGTCAAGCTGATTCCCGAGAATCAATATCAATGCAAGTAAGCACCTGACCTACTACGTCCTCAAGGCTACGAGCTTTCTACTACTAAATGTCTCATCCTGTGCGGATTCTAGACAATGCTTTGGATGCAGTCGGCAAGACACCTCTTATCCGGCTTGATAAGATTGCCCAGCTGCATGGATTGAAGTGTAACTTGCGTGAGTATCCGTGCAATTCTGACGTTTGGATTGTTTGTCGATTTTGTCGTGTAGTGGGAAAAGCCGAGTTTCTCTCTGTTGGGGGTTCGGTGAAAGATAGGATCGCAAAAGCTATGGTCGAGGCAGCTGAGAAGGACGGGACCTTGATCCCGGGTCAAAGCGTCGTTATTGAACCTACATCAGGCAATACAGGTTCATACACCCCTTCTCATTCGCCTATTGCGCATGTCGTTGATACATTTGTTACGCAGGGATTGGACTTGCTCTTGCATGCGCCATCAAGGTAGTGCATACCATATATTTGCATCCGTGAACATTAAAACTGCAGATAAGGGGTATTCAGTGATTATCACCCTGCCTACAAAGATGTCACTCGAGAAAGAGGCACTACTACGCGCACTCGGGGCCGAAGTCGTCCGAACACCCGTAGTTCCTTGGGATTCGCCCGAAAGTTTAATAGGTAGCATGTGGTATTTATATCGAGATATCCTCGTCACTGAATTCCTTCACGATTGTAGGTGTGGCACGGAGGTTAGAGAAGGAAATACCTGGAGGTATTATTTTGGATCAGTATCGTAACGTTTGTCTTTGAGATTTTTCTCCGTTTTACGTTGCGAGACTTTAACAATGCTTGGGACTTTTAGGTGAACAACCCTCTTGCCCATGAATGGACAACTGCGCCTGAGATCATCGAAGCTATTGTTTCGACACCATCGACGCCATCAAGACTTTCATCAGGAAAGGTTGACGTCATCGTCGCCGGTGCAGGTACCGGAGGAACGGTTACTGGTCTATCTCGAGCTGTCAAGAAACATAATAAGGACTGTATCGTGGTTGGCATCGATCCCGTAAGTAAATGAATTTTTAGAATCGGCCAGCAGATTAGGGGTGTCGACCAATTGTCCATAGAAAGGAAGCATCCTGGCTCTTCCGGAATCCCTCAACCTTGGAGGTGCCGGAAAGCCGTACGTAGTCGAAGGAATTGGGTATGATTTTATTCCGGATGTGTTAGTTCAGAAGGAGGTGACTACTTGGCTGAAGTCGGGTGATGATGAATCCTTCACTGGTGTTGAGCAGTTGATCAAAATGGAGGGCCTGTTGGTTGGTGGAAGCAGTGGTAGTGCATTGAGTGGTGCACTTCACTGGTTAAAGACCGAGGAGGGCTCAAAGGTTGCCACTACTCCTGGTAAGAATGTCGTAGTTATCCTTCCGGACAGGTGGGTGTTGGCAAGTTCCTCGACAGCCAGCATTGACTGCTCATGTAGCATTCGCAATTACATGAGCAAACCTTGGTTCCTTGATATGGCGATGGGGAACAAAACAACGCCTATGAGTAAAAAAATTGGTGAGATTTTAAGCAAGAAAGAAGCACCTGCTCGAGGCGAGGTCGAGCCAGGCCACCAGTAGAACAGGTGCGGTGGTTCAGCACCCAGGAGTCTGATCATGCCAGGTAGGACATGGCGTGGATTTCAAGCGCTAAATAACGACTGTTCAATACGTCCATCCCCTATTACATCGCACAACGGTTTGGAACTGGTCAAGTCAAGTGATGGTTCATAATTGTTTGAGAGAGATACATATCAATACAAAGCATGTAGGACAGTTGATAACCAGAGTGAACTCCACCAAACAGAAGTCCATCTTTCTCAGATACCACCCATCAACCTGCTGATTAGACAGACTGAGTTCGTTGCTTTTGGCCCTCACCAGAACCGATTACAGCACATAAGTTTGCTGCCCGGGCAGAAATAGGCCAGAAAATTATGCACAAATGAAAACAGAGAAAAGATACAATAGCATAATAGCATGCTCGTGGGTGAAAATAAGAAAGTAAGAAGCGGAAATTTTTTCGAGAAAACTCGCCTTGACAAGCAAGAATAAACAACGCGCCTCGGAGGTCAATCACCCGAATTTAAGTCAAACATCCAATCCATATAAACCTAGGTTATGAACGTCGATTGATTATACGACTGAAGGAATTTTATATTGTAACGCCAGTATTTCTGAACGGCAGAGAGCTGTTCGTGATATCGGTGTGTTGTGCGAAGGCATCAAAGGCCACCCTGACTTACTGTTTTCCAGTACGCTTGCCATGGCAAATCTGGGCGAGGTTTTGAAAAACTTGGAGAGTGCAAAAGTTACCGAACGACAAGAAGGACTCAGTGGGGTTCGGAGCGCTTTCTCAAAACCCTCTTTCCTCCGTACATTTCATCTCCATGAGGATGGACAAACAGAGGATAGAAATTGGACCCTCGTTTTCAATGCACTTTTTACAGTGGTCCGATTAGAGAAAGCAGAGTATGCAAAATCATTGACAAAAGGGACACAGCCTAAGCCTGCAGTAGTGAAACGACTGACCGATGCCGCGAGTACAGTGAGATGGTTGGTGGAGAGTGCTGTCATGTATCTTGGAAAAGATGCCATGGGACAAGTGTTGCACCATCTGAGGGATGGAATCATTCTTAGGATGGAACTTCTGACACCGATCGCTTTGGACTATGCGAAGGCTATTAAGTGTATCCTTGGTTTTAAACCACATTTGGAGCATATTGGTGACGGGGATTGGAATAGGCTTGTGGCCTTGGCATTTAATGTGGTATTGGAAGATCCTCCAAGGACGATCTTAGAGGACAATATGGACTGGGAGGCGGAATCTGGGGACGAATCGACGGCGCTTTCAGGAAAGAGGGAGGAAGAGGAGGAAGAGGAGGAAGAGGAAGAAGAAGAATTTCTTCCTACACAGGGGAAGAGAAAGCGCGGAAAGTCCAAAACGCTACCTACTATTGTGAGACCGAAGCTCAAGACCAGAAGCCCCAAAAATATAGGCTTGATTTCCGTTTCCCTTGAGCAAGTTGAGTTCGTAGCGATCCTTTCCATTCTACTCAGTTACGCGGGGGCACCTATCCTCTCTCCCGATGATCCTCGACTACCCCAAGCTATCTTCATACGTCTTCAACGATTCCTGAAGCTTTACCCTGCTGATTCGTCGCTGCTTCACGATTACCTGTTGGCACTTTCAGCTACCCTAGATCACTTGGCCCTCAATCACGTCAAGGACACGCAAAAATTTGCTCGCAGTATCTGGGATGATCTGATTGTACTGTGGAATACGAAAGATAAGAGGATAAAGGAGCACCTCATTCTTGTCATTCGTTCCCTTTTGTCCTATCTGACGGCGGATTTTGGCCTTAAATCTGTCCGGGACCCATACGACCAAGTAGGGGCTTTATGGAAGTTGTACAACACGCTTGAGGGGGAGGCAGCGCAGCGCAGGGGAGTTGAGGGTCTCAATCTGGACTCTCTGCGCCTTAGTGTCAGTCCCGAGGTGACAGGAGCTCAGACAACGGAGCCTTTTATTGCACACACGTTTCGCGCAGGATGGTCTTTTGATTCCGGTCAGGCGGTTTCTTGGGCTGTGCTCGAAACTCAAGCTGACTGTGCAGCTAAGGTATGTCAGATTTGGCTGCTTAAGCCGGCTTTCGTCGTCTTATACATGCCAAGTTATATGAACTCTCAGAGTCAATGAACAGCGGTGCGACACCTCTTCTTGTAAGAGGGGAAAAGAAGCGCAAAATAGACAATGGAATTACTTCTCTTCTCTTTGGTATTCACAGCGGATCTTCTCAACATGCTCGTATCTTCAATCTCCAAGTTCTCCTCTTCCTAATTGACCGCCATTGGTTATCAATTCACCATTCCCTGAAACTCAACATTGTCGATTCCCTCGTCCAACTCGCAACGTCAGATGAGCCACCGATACAAAATTGGGCGTTTTTGTGCTTAGCAGCAGCCGTTCATGGGGAGCGCTTTTTGGCAAAAGCAAGAGATTCAACTTCGTCATCTCAGACTTTCCAATCATCTCAGTCTCAGACAGCATATGAAAGCACTACATGGGATTCAATCTGGACTCATTCTATTCGGCGCGTCAATGCCCCCACAACCTGTCGTGCTGCTTCGCATGCCGCTTACGCCCTGATTTATCAAGCCCCAGGGGGCCATTCGGTGCCTCTGCCCTCCCATCGCATCCTATCTGAAATTGAATCACTTGCATCGGATCTCGAAGTTCAAGGACCCTCCCATCCATATGATTCGGTATGCAACTTCTTATCTCAATGCATCAAAATTGCCAATCAAGATGCCCGATTATATCGCATACATTTGGAAGACAAGGTCATTGGCTGGATGACTGATCATTGGAAGACAACGAAACATAGGCCTATACCACAAACATTACAAGATGGTGTCAACTTACTGCAGGCAGTTTGTGGTGTAACGCGAGAAAGCTTTCTAGTGTCGCGCTCGTTGCTTCCTGTTTGCAGCGTTGCTGCTGTAATGACAAAGGAGAATGCAGAGAAAAACATTCGAGAATTCTTGTTATCAGCCAAGCTACCTTTTTCTGTCAAGCGGGCTCCTGTCAAGACTGCAGATAGTCAGACACCCTCTGCCGTAAGGGAAACCAATGTGGGAATCGGGATCACCGAACTAATGCCTCCTCAAGCTCGCGAACGCAAGATTTCGGCATTCTTCCTGCGTAATCTGGAAACTGTATCGAATGAGTGGGAAAATGTCAATGAAAATCGTATCAGTATAACCGCTGATGCTGCCTGTCAGGCACTGGAATATGCCCTTATTTCACTTATTTTTGAATCACTCCTCGTTTACAATGGCATCGCAGCGAACCGGCATCTGGTGCAAACGTCGACAAAGTTGGTTCTGAGCGTCACCCATTTACTAAATGGTTCAACCTGGAATGTTGCCGAGAAGGCCACCGTTTTACATGCTCTCGAGCCTGTCGTTCTCTTGGATGATGATGAAGAAGATCCTGAAAGTTCACCTTGGGAAATGATGTTACCTCCTGGAACGGGCTCCGGTATAAAGAAACATGTATTTTATAGACTTGCAGATAAACTTGATGTTTTCGGAAGGCATGCAAAAGCGCAGCGGATAAATCTGTTGCGGATTACATGGCAGTTACCTGATGTGCGCAGCCTTGTTTCATTCTATCTCATTTCTGTTAAGATGAGTTCCTAGGCAGAAAAACACCTCCGAGAAGTCGTTGCAACGCTCCGCAAGTTGTTCATAGCGCTGATTGCTAGCCAAACATCGGTAACTGACTCGACACCGGGGCTTGAAAACGATGACCGTGATGGCTTCGGTCCAACTAGAATCGCTGCCAGCCATATGGGTTCTGCATCACAGGGAATTACTGGAAACGACGCTTACTTGGTGCGAACTTTGGAAGTCTGCATGCGTTTCCTAGCTGCTGGTCCACTGCTCCAATCTGTTTCAGGTGAACCGACCAGAGACACAAATATCGTTAATACCATCCTCAAATGTGGCATTATCAGAGCCAATGGATTCCTCAACGGCTTTTCTCTCCTCTTGGCCGAGATCAGGAGGAGAACATTTAGCCTTGGCAATAACCTTCAAGGTTACTTGGACGTTCTAGATGATTTCTTTGGATCATATGAGTACGAACAAAGTGAGCGGATGCAGCGGATTGTCTCCAGGTTCCTACATTCCATCTTGGACTCATGGTTGACCAACGCCGAAGTGAGGACTCAGGTTGATGCGTTGCCGAAATGGTTGCTTAAGAGTCACAGAAAAGGAAAGGCGAAATACAGAACCGAGCGTGATGCTTTCATTCGTTTCGTTGATAAGATGGCATTGCAAGAACCGCAGGCACTTAAATGGTTGCTCTCAACGGGGAGCAAAGGGCCGTCGGACGAGGTTTTGCTAACTTCACTGCCATTGAGAATGTGGAATCAGGACAGTGACGTCAGGATTCGGTTTCGGGTAGCAGTTCTGAATGCTCGTCTATTCCACGCCATACAACAATTGGATATCTATCCTTCTGTATTATATACGGGAATTCGGGATTTTTATAGTGGGGTTGAGGTGCACCAGTGAGTAAATATTGCATTGTTATGAAGCGCTTAAAATTCACTCGTGACACTAGGTATGAACATATTTTATCCCGTTTCTTGGTGTTGGGAAACATTATGGTCGCTAGCTCATCGGTTCGTCGGGGAACCTATTGGCACCTGATCGAAACTTGTCTCTTCTCCGGCGAGTACTCATCTCACATTGAGGCTATTTTGTCTTCAGCATCCAAATGTCTCGATCTAGATCCTTCATCCTTGTTCGAAATTTATGCCTCACAAATGGGATACTCAATGATGAAGTCAAATGAAGGCGACTTTACTCGCATCCCACCCCACCTCATCGGTTTTGAGGATCGGAAACAGGCCGCAAGCTTTACGTTGTCAGCATTTGCACCAACTTACATCGCAAGCCAGTTTGGGCCCCAGTTCGAGGCCCATTGCAAGTTAGTCGGAGTCTCACCAGAGGCTACCTATCTTGAATGTTTTGGCGACATTGTCGGAACCGTCTCTGCGTATTGGTTTCTGCACCATTCTGGTGAAGGCGCTAATATCCAAGAGCTTGAACAGCTGCTACGGCAGACATCTTACGGCGCATACTTTGATCGCGATTTCCAGAATAATGCTGATGCAGTCGCACTAGCAGTTGTTCGATCACTTTCAGACCAAGTTATCTCATCCGCTGGAGATATTCATGAGAACTTGAAAGCAAGGGGTAAAGCAAATGCAGATACCTTTGTTGAACTGGTTAAATACCGTCTCAGTGATAGATGTGATCTCCATGAACCCAATCTCCCTGCTTTTAGCATTTCAGTCGTCCTACGTACCCTTTCATGGCTTTTGAACAAATCCCATGAAGCACCAATGAAACCTATGACATATCATATCCTCCATGGCCTCTTTGCTGCTATACACCAATCCCCAGTTGTGAACGAGCAACTTCGCTTAGCCAATGCCCTTGCCGTCTGGATATCCCTTCGCTGGGAAGATTTTGTTGATGTTACGTTGCTTCACTCCCTTGTTCAAGGTTCTACTACACTCCTGGCTGAACCAGATCTCGCTCACGCGGCTCAATCGATGCTTGAGTGGGCGTTTGGTCTCTATCAAAAGCGAAAGATTAAAGACACAGCTTTCTCAGACATCATCATCCGCATTTGCAGCATTTCTCATGAGTACGCCAGATCACGCTATGACGACCTACAAAAGTTGGGCCTTTCCCTGATGGTCTGGATTGACAAGCAAGCTATTCTGTTGTCTGGTGCCGCCGTTCATTTACAAGTCCTTCGGGCTTTGCCAACCTGGCCGTATCTCGCTATGCCCGATCTAGCCCATATTGCTTCAGAACAATCATCAGAAAGTTTAGCTTCCCTCCTCCTAGATGACAGGATCACCTATAATAAATTTCGCATAGTGAGGTGCTTATATGATCATATCCGGAAAGGAGGGAAACTCAAAGATTACGTTCCCAAACTTGATTTCTGGCGCCTGAAGGATTGCATCCCAGTCAAAACCGAACTCCAACGAGAGGACATTGAGGCTTTCGCGTCTTTATTGTTTTTAAATCACGGAGATATCGGTGGCTTAACAGGTGAACGTCGCCCTTCGGTCTATGATCGTTATCGACATGCCTTCACCCACAAAAACGAACCCGCACAAAACCCATGCTTCATCCGCCAAGTTGTTACCTATGTGTTGTTCCAAAAATTGAACAATCATTCCTCGAACCATGTCTTCTCCGTGTATCAAACATTACGCCGAATCATGGCCGTCCTCACTCACTTAGAAACACACAGCGGTCCTGATGATTATAACAGCGAGCTAGGATATCTGCGAGCCTTTCCCAGGCGTGCAGGGACACGACCACCTTGTAAATTGACTGAGGTGCTGACACTGGACAGCATGCTCGAGTTCACTGTGAATTTTAGTAAATGGGTCATGGTCTTTAGCACCAAGCTCAGTGACTGTCTTGCAGAATACGACATCTTCTTTGCTCAACTCTCCCCCATCCTGAGCACCGATGCTGACCTCGCTAGAGAACTCCTCCCCATTTTGATTCATGGTATTTTGCGGACCGAAATTACGGATGGGAAATATACATCTAAGACATATCGCCGCCTCCTCACAGACTATCTCACGTCTATTCTGATTTCCGATCACCCAAGCGTAGCTTCCAGACAATCCGTCATTGACACTGTCCTCCATCTTCGGCAGTTTCCTCCCTTGAAGGACGCACCTCTGTCGTCGAATAGATGGCTAAACCTCGACTATGAACTTCTTGCTAAGAATGCAGTTGTTTGTGGGGCATATACGACTGCCCTACTTTTCTTGGAGCTTAATGTGGATCATCCACTACAGCAATCTAAGGTCGCCACTTCCTCAGAAGAGCTATTTTATGAGATATACTCTCATATCGATGAACCAGATGGATTTTATGGAATAAAACCAGCCGATCTTCACCAGTTCCTCTCTCGTCGGTATCACCACGAGAAACAATGGGAAAAAGCGCTTCAGTTTCACGGAGCAACACTCGAAGCAGAACCAGACAATGCAACCAGTACTGATGGTCTACTGCAATCTATCAGTTCTTGGGGCTTCAACCATCTTGTGATGAACACGCTTCGTTCCACTAGCTCCACTAACTCCACCTCCTTGGACTATCGTCTTGGTTGGCGAACCGAGACTTGGGATTTACCAGAACGCAAAGAATACTCATCTGAATCCTCTTTGTATTTTGCGGTCCGTGCAGTGCACCAGGAACGAAATAGCAGCCTGACGGACGCAGTAATTGACAAAGGCTTGTCCTGCACAATGGAAAGACTTAGGATCTTGGGCTCAGAGAACCTGATTGAGATACGAGAAATTGTTCGGGAGATAATGTGCCTGAAGGAGGTCGATGATTGGCGAAAAGGGCCGATTCAAACTCGGCTTCAGACATGCCAGGTCAAATCCGATGATTGGTCAAAGTACATCGAGATCGACTCCCACTTCGAGTGTGTTGATTTTTCATTCATATCTGAAATTTACACTCACTCCTGATCCTCAGTTTCCCGGACCTGGAGACCATAATGGCAACCCGGATCTCGCTTTTGCACTCCGCAAGACAAAGGGAAGAACGTCAACAAATCGGAAATATGACTACACCCTTCGCTAATAGTTTGAAAGAATTGGAGAAACGATGCCTTATCCGTCTTTCTCAAGCAGCTCGAGGTGCCAATCAAGTACAAATTGCATTGAATTCGATCATGCGGGCTCACAAACTTTATCCTCAATCTTCATCGGAGGTTTCGGAAGAGTTTGCCAATGTCTTATGGGAGCAAGGAGAACAAGCAATCGCCATTCAGTATCTTCAAAAGGTAGTCGACCCTCTGGATCAATCGCAGAACTGCAATGTTCAAATGACAACATATCGTGCCCTCCTTCGGGCAAGGCTGGTGGGTCTCAGCCAAATATGTGAAGATTTCGCTCATCTCTTCTCCAGGGGTCCTGGATGGCTACCGCATGCTTGGAAAAGCCGACTACTATCTGGGAGGGTTACTTACAGAAAGCCATTCATGAACTAGAAGTCGGACCGTTACCTGATACTGAATCATCTCGAAGCCGTGCGACCGTATATCATGACTGCGCTGTTTTTGCTGAACAGCAATACCAGGCAATTCTCAAATCACCTGATGCGGTCCGCTGGAGAGTTTATGTCGAGAGAAAGAGGCAAGAAGTCGAGGAGCTGAATAAGGAGTTGGCTTCAACTTCAGATCAGGACGAGCAACGGAGGCTCAAAAGGCAGCAAGGAAAAGCCAATAGGTTGCTGCAGGAAGATAGTGAGCAATTCCGGAAACACAATACTGATCGCGACAGATTTCTGCGACAAGCTATGGAGATGTTTGCAAGATCTCTAGAGGTTGCAGACATTTTTGATGATGATGCCTCAATACGATTTTGTTCACTGTGGTTTGCTAATTTTGATGATGAAGAGGACCTTCAAAGCACGATTGACATTTCTTTGTCTCGCATACCCTCTCACAAGATGATCTTCCTTGCAGTAAAGTTTTTTTCATGAGTGCTAATTATGACTTGATTCTAATAATACTACTCAGCATCAACTCACTGCCAGACTTTCCTTGCCGATAGGAGATTTACCGAAGAGCCAAGAGAATCTACAGGAAATGGTACTGCGCATGTGTCGAGAACACCCCTTTCATAGTATATATCAGCTTTATTGCTTACTTCCCCATACTGAACGTGCAGTGGGGGGTTCCTCAAGACGGCAGTCAGGTCGCCTGATAACGCAAACAACAATATCGACTCAAACGGAGCGTGGTTCTGCAGCTCAAACCATCTTTGAGAGGTTACGTGCAGATCCGACAGTAGCAGACAAGATTGCGAATATTGAGAAGCTATGCAACGCTTGTTGGGAGTGGGCTAAACGCCCTTTGAAGGGTCACAACAATGCTTCGGGGAAGTTGAACAGCATTCCCAGTGACCTTCTTATCTGTCGTATCAAGGATCTTAGGGTACCCGTCCCCACTATTTCCACTCCTATAGATCCCAGCATGCAATACACGGATTGTGAGTGGATCCAAGGTTTCGAGAAGCAATTTCAAACTGCAGGTGGTGTCAACTTACCAAAGATATCTGTCTGCATATCATCCAGGAGCAATCGGTACAAACAATTGGTGCGCTAGATGGGCCCCTTTTTGCACTTGTTTAACCTTTTACGGTAAAATAGTTCAAGGGCTCAGAAGACGACGATTTGCGCCAAGATGCGGTAATGGAACAGGTCTTCGATGTTGTCAATGCCGTGTTGCGCCGCGATAGACAGACGAAACGCCGCGAACTGAGTGTCAGAGGGTACAAAGTCATACCACTAGACAGTCAGTCTGGTCTGATTGAGTTTGTTACGGAGACGACCCCCTTGAAAGAATGGTTATCGGCAGCCCATAAACGGTGAATGCTCAATGATGTGGCGCCAGTAACAATATCCTCACCCTAGATATAGATTCCGACCTCAAGATATACCAGAAAGGGAACTCAGACCTCGACATCAAAAGGCCCAGGAAGAATTCCGTGTAGATGCTGATGGACAGAAATTATTGCAACAATTCCTTGACATTCGTAAAGGATTCAAGCCTGTAATGCGACACTATTTCTCTGAAAAGGGCAGGTCACCAGTCGTATGGTTTGCAATGCGATTGAAGTATACTCGGAGTGTCGCCACCACTTCTATTGTTGGGCACATCCTTGGGCTTGGGGATCGACATACATCCAATATCTTGTTGGATAATCGTTCGGGAGAAGTTGTCCATATTGATCTAGGAATTGCTTTTGATCAGGTGATTGCTAATTTCGATTGGGGAGTTGGAGTTGACGCGTTCTGAACTCTAAAATGCGCTAACAGGGTAAATTATTGCCTGTACCTGAAACTGTACCGTTCCGTATGACCGCGGACATGGTCGACGGGATGGGAAGTTCGGGTACACAGGGCGTTTTTCAGCGGTGCGCAGAAGAGACATTGCGTGTCCTTAGGAGCGGATCGGATGTTATCATGACTGTGCTTGAGGTGTTTAAACATGATCCATTACATTCATGGTCAGTCCAGTTCATCCGATACTGCCCATGTGCATTCCATTGTTCATGAACCACAAGGACTATGAGTGATAGAAAATTACAAAACGCGCAACGGTCCGAACGTCAACCACAAGCAACAATAGAGCAAAACCAACCTGACTTGTCGAAACAAGGACAGGTTTTCGGGTTTGGTATCAGTATTGATATGAGTAGTAATACAGCCGAAGAAGCAGCTGATCGTGCACTTTCTTCTGTTGCTCGTAAACTCGACAAGTCATTGAGCGTGGAATATACTGTGAACCAGCTTATTGCGGAAGCTACGGATCCATCTAATCTTGCCAAGATTTTTGCTGGTAAGTGTGTTGATTTTTTTTTCCCTATTATTATTATGATTGAGAGAGATGGTCTGACGATTTGTTTGGATTCTTGGGTGGATGTTAGGCTGGGCTCCTCATTTCTAAAATAAAAATCTCTCCTCTTGAAAATTGGTGGTAGAATCACATGACACACATCATCATCATTATTATTAAAAAATGATATATAACAAGACAAACCAAAACCATAAGAGAGAGAGAGAGAGAGAGAGGGCTTGGGCCAAGAGGCAACCTACCTTTTTCTTTGACTCTCCAAGAGCTTATGGTTCAATTTCAAATTTCTTCTTAGCCAACTAACCAACACATATATATATATGTGTGTATATGTATGTATAAGTATTGATATGTATGTATATGTATCAAAACTCTAATATTCATGGGTCTAAAGCCTCCACACAAACTTTGATAAATGTCATACGTATCCATCTTCGATCAATCGAAAAAAAAAGAGTGTGTGCACGTTGAAGTAGGTATATGTATGATATGATAATGACAAGAGGAAGGAAAAGAAAAAAAAAACAAGAAACGACAACTTGAACGCGCTCTCTCCCTCTCTCTTCTATTTACTCTTTGCAATTTCTCTAGCAGCCTTGATGAGAGGTGCCAACGTCCGAAGTGGCTCTGACAACTTGAAGAATGGATGCTATATATAGATATAAATCAGCAATCTCTCAACCAGCGGCACAAAGAAAAACATTCCCTCCCCCCACCTGTAACAACTCAGTTGCACTCGGCCTCTTGTCCGCATCCACCTCTAAACATTTCGCCAAATAATCCGAAAATACATTGGACAAATTCTCGGGGTTGGCAATCTTGGGAGTGCCATTGGTCGCAATCAAATACAGTGCCTTGAGTGGATTCTGATTCAAATAGGGAGGTTCACCTTCAATCATCTCTATAGCCATAATACCTAGACTCCAAATGTCGACTTTGGAACCGTATTCTTTCCGTGTGACGACTTCGGGGGCCATCCAGTAGGGCGTACCCACCATGGTGGTGCGTTTGGCATGTGCAGGATCCGATATTTGAGCACAGAAACCAAAATCGGCTGTGGAGGTTGAATAGAATGCTTCTGGTGAAGAGTTGGGACCCACTTACTGAGTTTGATGTCACCGGTCATGCTCAGCAAGACATTATCACTCTTGATATCGCGGTGGATGACACCATGTCTGTGCAAATGTTCCAGGCCTTGGGTGGTTTCTCTGGATACGGCGGCGATCTGACCTTCCGTCATCAGATTAGCGGTAACAACATCGGTGAGAGAGCCTCCTTCCATGTACTCCATAACGACCCATAGATCGTTCTTGTGAAGGAAGGAATCGATGTAATTGACGATGTTGGGATGGCGAGAAGAACGCATGACAAGGATTTCATTGATGATGAGGTCCTTTTTGGGCTGTTTCTCGAGATCCATTTGCTTGATAGCAACGGAGAGATTAGTGCCGACTTGGTAGGCGGTATAGACGCCACCAGAAGCACTGATAGCAGGTCAGATGAGGTCGGGGGGACGGGATGAAGGGCAAAGAGACTTACCCCTGACCGATCTTGACGAGGCTGCGATATAGTTTTGTAGGATCTGCATCGGTGCAGATTTGCTGGAGGCGTTTGATAATGTCCTGTTCCTTTGCACGGTCGACCTTTTTCTCTCGTCGCCTGGGAGTAGCGACACCGGAGACCTTTGCGAGACTCTGGACGGGGGGAGAGGGCTGTTGTTGTTGAGGGGCTCGCTGTGGGAGATCGGTTGTTGAGTTTCCAGGGGAGGGTTTAACGAGCTTGTTTTGTGGCTGCTGAGAAGGAGAGGTGCGGCCACGCGTGGTATTGGCGCGAGCGAGGTCAGCTGGTTTGTGGGACTTGGCAGGAGCACGGGTGGAAGTGGACCGATCAAGAGTAGGGGTAGGGGCAGGGGCAGGGCGATAGGGGGACGGAATCAGACTGACAGAAGCACGGGGATTGGGGGCAGAGACAGGGGCGGTGACGGGGCCTGAGGGCTGCTTTTTTGGAGGAGGTGGAGGGGAGCGCTGGGGCAAAGGGGGATTGAGCTGAGGGGTCGACCGAAAGGCAAAAAAAAAAGGTACGCACAGGGTTGGCAAAATCGGCAAGGAGGGCATCGCCACCGACGTTGCCGAGCTTGTCCCAAGGATCATAATCACGCTGGTAGAACTTGACGATCTCCATGACGGCCTGGGGGTTCTTCTCCTGTTCGGAGCGAGAGATGCCACTCTCTTGGAGGAGTTGCTGCCATTCCTTGGGGAGGCCAGTGAACTCGCCGGTGGAGGAGTTGAAGCCGACGTGGGTGAGATGGACGGGGTCGTAGGGAGTGCTGATTTCGAGGCGCTGATTGGGCTTGAAGACGTCGAGGACAGAGCCCAAGACGCTCTTTTTGGGCTTTGTGGTGGTTGCGCTGCGGGATCTTGGGACTGGATCGTTGCTGGTAGGGTTGTTGAGGTCGGGGGATGGGTAAGAGAGTCTACGCTGAGGATGAAGAGGTGGTGGTGGTGGTGTGGTCTGGAGTGGCGAATGGTCCGTGCGTGGTTTCTGAAGGGAGTTGCGGAGGCGAGTCGAGTCAGAGGCATGATAATACTCGACTGTGATTTTAGAGCCACGACGTCCTTGCTGTTGTTGTTGCTGTTGCGGGTGCTGGTGCTCGTAGCTCGACATCGACCTGGCTCACTCAACACACGTGACCCCTGGGTTGCCATGACCAGCCACTCCCCCCCCTCACGTGCTTTTGACCTATGAAGTATGTCTTCTACTTTTTTCCACAGGCGCCTCCATCCCTTTGCCGCCATGCACCCTGCCCCCGTCCCCGTCGTCGCCACCAAGCAGAGCGACCTCGAGGAAGAATGCCCCGTCTGCCTCGAACCCCTCAGCTTTAGCTACCGTCTCCCCGGCGAGAAACCCCACGTCGTCCCAGAATGTGGCCATGCTCTTCACGAAGTAAAATGGTCTCTTCTCCTCAATAAATAAATATCATATTCACTTCATTCTCCCTCCTAGGCCTGCTTCTGTGCAGTCTATCTCTCCGGTGTCGACCGTTCCATCCCAAAGAAATCCAATATGGGTGTCTGTGGGGTCTGCAGACGCCCCATGAGAGTCCCCGACACTGACGCCGGCAAATCCAATAGTCCGTCCTCCTCCATCCCTTCCCTTGTCTTCTCATTCTTCTCACTCAAGCTTCTCCCAGAACTCGCTGCCCTCACTGGCATGAACAACATCTCGTCCTCAGGCCCCTACTCGGGTCGTAGCACCCCCACACCTCGACGTCCCATCCCAGACCCCTGTGCTGATGATCCCATAGAACCTCTTCCTCGACCAATTCCCAATACGACCCCCCTCACCGCCGATCCTTCTTCTTCTTCCTACGTGGTCGCCCCCTCCATCCAAGTCAGACCCGAATTCCCTACTATCAATAGGTCTTCCGATCCCACACAGCCTCTCACTTGCATGGTCTCTGTCGAGCTCCTCAGGAGACCAGGCCCTGAAGCCGAACCTGGCCTCTTTCCAGACCCTCCTGATGGCCATCATCCCTCTAGTCATTCCACGAACGATCACGACATGTCCATGCGGCACATGTCACCCCACCAATCCTCCCAACAAGATTCCTATCACGCCATTTCCGTAAATGGTCATGATTTCACCCCTCCCGTTCACAACAACAACAACGACAACAACAACAACAACAACAACAATAACAACAAAGACGATTCCCCATTCAATGCCATCACCGAGGACCTCAGGAATCGCATCATCGATTGGAAAGGTCACCCTCTCTCCGACCTGGGTCCCCTACAGATGTATGACCTTTTATCCGTACGACGCGATGCCGCCATCCGCGAATTCTACGTTTATCTCTTTAAAGAAGCTATCATTTGTGTCGTCGAGGAAAAAAAGCGTGGTCTCGGCCGACTTCTCTCCAACGCATCCCTCGACTCCATGCCCTCGGGTTCTCCCTCAAAAGGCGTTCTACGTCTCAAAGGTAGGATATACGTCAGGCACATCAAGAACGTCACCGCCTCATCAGCGGCAGGCGAGATGAGCTTAACCATCGATATGGAAGATGAGCTCGCCTCTTTCATTCTCATCTTCCGAGACCGCTCCTCTCTCGAAGCTTGGAAAAACAAAATTCAAACCCTCGTTCATATGTTCCAAGGAAGACTCACGAGATCAGAATACGACACCCCGCACCATATCGAGGAATTCACAGGGAGCCATAAAGCAGCAAGGATGTTGAGCGGAAGCACACAGACCACCGTCAGTACAGTGGACAGTCTACTCAACACTTCATCGAGATCGACCCTGTCCTCGTCTACTTCACATGGGTCTTTGCTGAACCCTAACCCTTCCAGACAGACACATCACAAACCATCAAGACTCGGAGAAGATGAGGAAATAAGTAGATATGATCCTCCATCGCCTCTCCTTACCCCTCGTACGTCTTCCGGTCCCTCAAACTCCCTCCCGCCGATAGCACATCCTACCATGGATCTCATTCTCGTCATTTCAATCCCCCCGCCGAATGCTCAGCCAAGCACAGCGCAACTGAAAACCCGAGTCATCAGGAATATGTTGGACTTTGTCGTCGGGTCGCTGCAACCGAAAGACCGGTTGAGTCTGGTGACCTTTGAAGTCGGGACCTCTGGGAGAGTGAGGAAAACACCGTACTTGATGATCGGGAGAGCGCAGAGCAAGCAGAGGCTAATGAAATTGATTGATGAGATGGGATTGAGATTGGAAGATGAGCATGACGAATTCTTGGTCAGGGGATCCAAGGAAGAAAAAACAGACGTGGTGACGGCCGTCAATCATGGTGGGTTGTTCCTCTTGTGTATCCATGGTTCTCCTGTGATGTGATTGAATCTTTTGTGCGGTGCAGGTCTGGACGTTGTCTTGCAACGAAAATCACGAAACCTGATATCGGGAATGGTTCTTGTCAGCGACGCGTCGGACAGCACGCGCCGAGCACAAATGGATCTTGTGCTGGCTCGTGCAGAGGCAGCTAACGTGCCCATTCATTCATTCGGTTATGGCCGCTCACACGACCCAGCATCACTTTGGCTCATGTCCAATCATACCAGTGGCACGTATACGTTTGTGAAAGATTGGTATGACCTGCAAGACTGTGTCGCGGGCTGTATCGGTGGAATGATGTCCATTGGCTTGCTCAACATGAAACTTCACATGAAGATCGTTGACGGTCAGCGGTTTAGAGTTCGCAAAGTTTCTGGTGGGCCGACATCTATTTTGGCATCGGATGGACAAAACGTGGATGTAGATGTGGGAGAGTTGAGATACGGAGAGAAAAAAGAGATGCTGATCGAGTTGGAGATGGATAACTATCAAGTACAGAGACAACAAACCCAAGGCGTTTCTCAAAGTGGAGGATCCCTAAATGCCACAGATCAATTTGTTCGGGATTTAGGACTGGACGCGTTGTCGATGGAAGACGCCCCAGATTTGACATATGGAATGATGGGACAAATGATTGATGAAGTGCCCGTCATTGAGATAGACGGATCATTCTTTGATCCAGGCACAGCAAAGCAAATTACCCGTCTTGCTCGCCCCATTCTCCTCACCATGACTTTCCTTCCAGGATCTCAACAAGTGCCTCGTCCACCATCTGCAGTCTCTGATCCTGTGATTGTACGAAGACGAATGGAACTCTTGGCATCAGATATGATCACGCGTGCACTGGTTTTGGTATCAAGAGGAAACTTCCAACAAGCACAAAAGATTATGGGAGAGACGAAGAGGATATTACACACAGTGATGACGACGGTGTCCAAGAGTTTGACTCCGACCGGTGTGGCTCCGAGACATCGAAAGGACGTTCAGACGGCAGGCACGGTGAGAGCGATGCAGGCGATACTGCATGATTTGCAGATATTATCGGAGGCGTTGGACGATAACGTGGAGATGTTTGCGCATGATCACAGGAATTTTGGTGCTCAACAGGTATGTGTGTGGTGGTTCTTTTGATGAAAGAAGCATTAATGGGTTTTTTTTTCAGGCTATGATTCTAAGAGACCAGAAAGGTTGGAGTGGGAGGAGTGCAACTGAGAAGTTGTTCTGGACTTCGGATTTGTCGATTGACCTGGTCTCTCGGAGTACGGATTGGGTTCCGCGCGACCGATGATGATGCGCTGCCAGTTTGGAGTCGCTTTTTTGATGACCACTTACTTTGATACTTCATTTATTTCTATTCTTCTTCTTGGTGTTCCCCTCTTTGGTGATCTCATTCCTTTCTTGCCCTCAGCATTTCCAATTTTCTCTTCCTTCTTTCTCGACTTGCCCATCATTAATGAATACCCTTCCCATTCGCTTTCGTAACTCACTCACCGTTGATCAACCTTTTTTTTCTATGTATGTTTCCTTCCCTTTCCCCCTCGTTGTTTTTTTTTAATTTTAATATCACTGTAATTGTCTCTGATCCACTTTTTTTTGGTGATTGTCTTTTACTTCTCACTAACTGCTGTACGAGGGGGGTTCTGCAAGAAATATATATATATATGTATGTATGCCACTGGTTTGTAATTAACGACTTTGTAGCTACATATTTTGTGTGCGTGTATTCTTAGTACACTTTTGTTGAATGGCAGGAGACTGTGGATAGATTGTTGATAGATTGTTGGGAAATGGGAGATTGTTGTCGTGGTGCTCGGGCTTGTTGAAGTGGATGGATGGGTCATAAGAGATGTATCCAAATCCAAAGGTGATGGCAGACCTATTTGGATAAAATCTGCTTAGTAAACATTACTCAAAACGTACGTTTGTCATAGGGTTGATTTCAAACAACTCTCTACCTTCCAGCTCATCAACTGTCGCACGTGAACAAAACAGCCATCCTCCCTTTTCCTGTTACCACCATGGCGAGCTCTGGTAGGGCCATGGGGCTTGGAAATAATGCACGTCTGCGTCCACGAACCGATCAAGGATCTTCTCATACACCCTCTTTGACTTCGGACAATAACCAGAATAATGAGCGGGCTGCTGCGATTTATCAGAGTCCTGTGAGTGATTGATTGTGCTGAGTTGAAAAGGTTGCTGAGAATACAACCTTTTTCTTTTCTCTTGTGATGGTTGGTTGGTGTAGCGTTCCCGCAGTCAAGCGGAGCAGTTACTTGATACCCCCAATGCGAGTGCTATCGTGGTGGCTGCTCTTACAGCGCTTGCATTCGCATTGAGGTTCTACAAAATCAGTCATCCTGATCAAGTTGTGTACGTGTCCCTTTTTCTCCCACCCTCTTGCACTCAAGCAGCTCCAATTGGTTTCCCTCAGTTTCGACGAAGTCCACTTTGGAAAATTCGCGTCATATTATATTACACGCCAATACTACTTTGATGTTCATCCACCTTTTGCAAAGCTCCTCTTTGGACTAGTTGGCTGGTTTGTTGGGTTTGACGGGGAGTTTACGTTTGATAATATTGGTGATCACTATACGCTGAATAATGTGCCTTATGCTGGCATGCGTGCGCTCCCTGCGGTTTTTGGGTCTTTGACGGTGTCGGTTGTTTATGCCATCATGAAAGAGAGTGGTTATTCGACCATTATTGCCGCATTTTCGGCGATTCTGATCCTCTTTGGTCCGTCTTTGGTTCGGTTATCTAAGAATCGGGGTTATGCTGATATGCTGGTTTTTTGGATAAGACAATGCCCATATTACGCAGTCGAGGTTGATTTTGTTGGATGCGACTTTGATTTTTTTCATGTCTTTGACGATATATGCGTATGTTAGATTCCGCAAGTTGCGTTATCGGTGAGTGATCAAGGTGGTTATTTGTTGGTTGCTGGTCGATTGATGTGTGGCGTGTGTGTTAGTGAATTTACGACGGAATGGTGGGTCTGGTTGATCCTCACTGGAATTTTCATGGCGTGTGCTTGGGGTTCCAAGGTCAACGGTATCTTGACTGTGGTCTGTATCGGATGTGCTGTTTTGGTTGATCTTTGGGATATTTTGGACCATAGGAACGGAACAACGATGGTAGGCTATTTTACTTCAGTTCGTCATGTCGGACTCGCTGATACGGTGTTATAGGAGTACTTTTGGCAACATTTCGCTGCTCGTGTTGTTGGTCTCATTATTGTTCCTTTCATTGTCTACCTCTCGTTCTTCTATGTACACTTTGCCATTCTCGTGCAATCAGGAACTGGCGATGCCTTTATGAGTCCTGCATTTCAGGAGACTTTGGCTGGCAATGAGATGCTCATGAGCAGTGCTGGTGAGAACAATTGTGGTTTCTGGAGAAGGTGTTTTGATTGACCTTGGAAAACAAAAGAAATCCGTTACTTTGATACCATTACTATGAAGCACAAGGATACCAAAGTTTTCTTGCACTCGCATGTCGAGAGATACCCTTTGACTTATGACGATGGTCGTGTCAGCAGTGCAGGTTTGTTAGTTGGTATTCGCGCATTTTGTCCTTTGCTGAGCCTGTTATATATATATAGGTCAACAAGTCACTGGTTATACTCACAATGATACCAACAACTTTTGGCAAATTATTCCCACCCAGGCTATCCCTGAAGCCGGAAGGGGGCGTATTGTTCGCAATGGCGATGTTATCCAGCTTCTTCATGTTAACACCAACTCTCACCTCCTCACTCATGATGTTGCTTCCCCTTTGATGCCCACGAACCAGGAGTTTACTACCTGGCCCGCGGATGATCATAAAAGATATAATGACACTCTCTTCCAAGTTGCTCTTCAGGACAATGTTGATGGTGCTGCATGGAAAACCAAATCAGGTTACTTCAGACTTGTCCATGTTCCCACTAAAGTCTCCTTGTGGACCCATCCTACGCCACTTCCTGATTGGGCGTTTAAGCAACAGGAGATTAACGGGAATAAGAACTCTATGGAGAAGTCGGCTGTCTGGTTTGTTAACGAAATTGTCGATACGGAAGGTGAGAGCAAGATCTTTGATTGATCATTCTGCTTCTCATGTCCTGGTTTTGTTATTTATTCAGATCCTGAAGGTTTTGACAACCGTTTGGATGATCAACCTCACAAACAACCGAAGAGCATGAATTTCTTTAGGAAGTTTGGTGAACTCCAGCTCCTCATGATGCAACACAATGCCGGTTTGACTGCCTCACATCCCTATGCCAGCACTCCTATCAATTGGCCCTTCTCTTTAACGGGTATTAGCTTCTGGACTGAGAACGAGATTCAGAAGCAAATTTATCTTATTGGAAATCTCGTTGGCTGGTGGGCTTGTGTTGTTGGGCTGTCAATCTATATTGGTGTTCTCGGTGCTGATCTTATAGGGCGCCGCCGCGGTATGGACCCCATCCCAGGACGTAAGTGTCGATATTTGTTTACCTTTTCTATAGACGAAATGTTTAATCGTGTCATGTTAGCCGTCATCAATCGCCTCTGGAATAACACTGGTTTCTTCATGGTGGTTTGGGGCGTTCATTACCTTCCTTTTTTCCTGTTCAGCCGCCAGTTGTTTATTCACCATTACCTACCGTCGCATCTGGCTTCCGCTCTAGTTGCTGGGTCCGTCTTGAGCTTTGTGCTCAGCGATACCGTCAACTTCCCCATCTCTATTCCTGGTCCCAAGACGAGGCACCAGCCCTCACAATATGCAGATGTTGGCACGAAGGGTGTTGTCATCACGGCTGTTTTCAGCTTGATCATGTTTTTCATGTTTTCCTTTATTGCGCCCTTGACTTATGGCACGCCTGGGTAGGTTTTTTTCTCTCCCTTGATTGTTTTTTTGTGTGACATCGGTTTGCTGAATGATGTATTTTTTTTAGGCTGACGGGTGATGAAGTCAACAGTAGGAGGTTATTATCTACTTGGACTTTGCATTTTGCTGCGAAAAAAACGTTCGATATTTAGAGGAATGAAGATTGGGGTGTTTTTGAGTTATCTGAATCTTTTTTTATTTTATTTTATTTTATTTTACCTGTATCCTTGCGCTTTTCTTGGTGTAATCAGAAAAACAACTTGTACATCCCAACAAGAGATTTCCAGCTAAAAATATGATGATGTGACACAGCCACTGCAATGAAGTGACGGACCACATAGATCAAGCTAAGCTGGCTACTAGCAAGTTCGGCTACCGCCCTCCTCCATGTTCAACGCTCCAAGGCCAGGTCAGAGATATATCTCCACGTCGACCAGCGGTTTAGGTGGAAGTTTTGTCGACGAGAACCCTCTCGCGAGCTCGGTGTATGACGATGGCTTAGATCCCTGGAGCTCTGCACCGAGCCCTGCCCCGACTCCCAACCCTCATACCTCGTCTTCCTCTGTCACATTCAGTTCTGTGATTGGTGAGTTGCCCTTTGGCTACACGTTCTGGTCCCAATCACTCAATTATTTTTTTTTAATTTTTACGAACGCCCCTCCTTCAGCTGACGCCACGGTCCCTGCTACCTATCGTCGTGCTTTCGGTGTTGTTGTTGTCGATTCCACTGGATTTGAAGAGATCTCGGTCAATTCGCTTTTGCGCCTTTTGAATACATCTAACTTGCCCGCAAGCACGATTGACCGGGTATGTCCTGATTAATTTTGGTCTATTATTATGAGGATTTACTAATTGTTGCGTTCGTTCGGTTGTCAAGATTGTGAATTTGGTCAGCTCACGTCCACGGGTCTCGAAGCTCGAGTTCTTTGTCGCTTTGGCTCTGGTAGCATTGGCTCAAACGGGAAAAGGTGCATTGCATTTTAAAAAATGTGTATATGTATATGTATATATATACATATATATAATTCTTGAATCTCTGAATGTTGCATTTATAGACCCTACTATTGAACAAGTTGCTGCTTTGGCATCACAGAATGCTCTACCAGAACCGATCCTCGATTTGGATCGACTACAGGCTTCCGATTCTACGTTTTCTACTATGCCTTCGTCGTACAGGCAGAACAGTGTTGATCCATGGGGTACGACAACAGCAACGGGACGATACTCATTTACGTCATCCAATCCCTCTACCATTCCTGGTACTGGTCATAGCGCGCCAGGCATGATCGATGGCCTTCATTCGGTGCTTTCAGGAACTGGTTTACCCCCTGAGTGGTGGAAGCGACAGGAAAATGTTCGGGTGACGATTTTAGGTCAACAGGGGTTCATTTTAAATCGGTATACTGTGTATGAGATTGTCACTGAGGTGAGCTAGGAGGTTCTTGGTTTGGGAATAAAGAAGCAAGTGTGCTAATGGGTATTTTTTTTTTTTTGACTAGAACCATGTTACTGTTACGCGACGTTATTCCGAATTTGTGTTTCTTTGGGAAGTGCTTACTCGAAGGTATCCATTCCGTCTTTTCCCGGCGCTGCCCCCCAAACGAATAGGACGTAAGCTGCTCTTGTTAGTTTTCTCGATCGTCGCATTTAATGCTCCAAAAAAGCGGATGAACACTTTTTGGAACAAAGAAGGCATGGGTTTTTTCATGAAATTGAATCATTGAGTTTGAACGTTCCTTCAGACGGGGTCTACGGCGTGCTTTGAATTTCGTCATGTATGCAAAAGTCAACATTTTATTATCCTTGGCCGATCATGAATGGTTACCTGCAGAAATCATCCAGTGTTGAAAGAGGATGGTGTTCTTGGAGTATTCTTGACAGTGCCTTCCTTTGAGGTATGGCGAAAGCAAGCTTCTGTTTCTCTAGATGAGGAGTCCATATCGAAGAAAGTCGAGCGAGTGGAAGAGATGTCAATACCAAGCGACTTTGAAGAGAAAATAAAGTGAGCGTTTGACGTTGTACCTTTGTGGCCGGCGGGTCAGTCTTTTATTCCGTTCTTTCTCAGTGTCGTCCGAGCAAAACTTGGCCCTTTGATCGAACAGTGGCAAAGGATTTGCATACTTGCAGAGCGTATAATGAAGAGGCACGAAGCTGCAGCGGTACGAACTCCCCAAGCCTTCAGAAGATCCTATCTGCCAACTCATTTCACATTGCCCAATTTCTCTCCTGTTTCTACTATGTCTTCTTCTTCTTCCCTCCCTGGGTCGTCGTCGTCCAATTTATCTGCTCCTTTGAATCAATCCATCCTTGGTCTTCGTACATCTACTGTCGAAGGGCAGAGCGACCTTTCTAGGCTTACCAATACGCTGAGGGCTGTTATCGAGGTTAACGAACGTTGTTGGAGAGGAGATGAATGTGATCTATCCAACGGAGTGAGACAGGGTTTAGACCAGCTTGCGACTCATATGCAACGCCACTCTGACCTGTCTGAGGCTCGGGTGGGCTCTTTTTCTTTTTTTTTTTCTGTGTCTGAACTTTTGAGTCATTTTGGATTTCTAGACGAGGACACTTTTGGATAGCACACTCGAGTCCCTGAAGGTAGGTGCGACAGTTATGAAGTTCCAGTTGATAACACACAAGAGTGAATTCAGGCCCAACGTGACCTGTATATTGCAACCAGAGACCTCCTCGTCCGGCATGATCGACTTTCGATGGATCAAGTTGAACGTCTGAAGAAACGTGTCGACGCCACTAGCATCAAACTCGATGGTATCAGGATGGCTGCGAGAGATGGTTGGCAAGGGGAGGCTGATAGGCTGACGGCCATTATTGAAAAGGACCAAGGCATGATTGCAGCCCAGATGAGTCGAAGGGTATTCATACGTGTTTGGTGAACACATTTTTCCTACCCATTCTCACCCCGTTTTCCGATTTAAACTCACTCACTCACTCACACTCCTCCTCTTTTTCCAGTCTGTGGAATGAACTACGAATAATTTTGCATAATCGGGAAAATACGCTAGTTACGCAAGCTGTGAAGATGTTCGCGCGCAAAGAGCAAGAGTATGCTGAGAGTGTATTGAGAAACTGGGTTTCTCTTGGAGAAGTCGTGGAGAATATGCCTTATGAGTGATTATATGGATTCACCTCTTTCCTCCTCTGCCAGAGGGCGTTATTCTATGGACTAGAGTGATTTTCTTGCTTAGCGCCAACCTTGGCACTATTATTTTTTTGATGCAATCTACATGCGATTAATATTCATTTCGTTTTTCACTTGCTATTGTGATACTCGGATACTCGACACCAGCTTTAAGGCCCTTTGGGCATCAAATAGGATATCTACATGTTCAGGCCGGGAGTATGAGGTCCATAAACTGATGCCATCATCGGGGCTTGAGAAGCATCGTCCTGACATTGTGCACCTCGGGACTCTACTTCTGAAAGCTGATGAACGACACGACACCATAATCCTCAACTTTCCATGACTCTTCCTCAAATATTGCATACAACCATCCTTGAGGATGTGTTAGTAGCACCACCGAACCCGGAAAAAGGAAGCAAGAAGAAGAAAGGCAAACGTAAAGCCAAAGTCAAATTCTCTACCCCAGAGTTCAAGTCTTTTCCACAATTCAGCCAGTTCCCTGACAAAATTCAGAGGAGGATTCTCGAATGTATTTTTTATCATGATACTTCCACTGGTCCTGCTCTTGCTCTTGTTTCCCGAAAAGTAAACGGATGGTAAGTCGATGAAATTGTGATTCCTCTTCCAGATTCTCATATAGTACTTGCATTACCGCAGGATCAGGCCACTCATATACGAGTATATCGTTATTGATAGATTCAACCGAATTTCTCCTCGGCCCGATCGACTGTGGAAGACTTTCTCCAACAACCTCAAGTCAAAAGAGTTCTTCAGGAACCAAGTTAAGGGCATTCTCGTCAACGGAATGGTTGACCCCATAGTCACAGACCTGCTATCAGTTTGCACGAAGATCGATAGCTTCTCGTGCTATGCCCAAGGTCCTATACCTGACACGATACTAGAGAAATTAGCGTTTATTTTGCAAACAGAAGAATTCCCAAATCTCCGCCATCTGTCCGTTTCGGGAATTGGCTTCGATCCTGAAGATATTTTACGTCCTTATTTCCAAAATTTGACACATCTGGCCGTCGATATTGGTGATCACTATGGGTGCTTCCCTTGGCAGGGACTCGAAACTCACTCCTGTCTCACTCACATCCTAGTTGATATGCATTTTGAACTACATCCGAACTCACCTCAAGAGTTCAGAAGTGCTATCCTCCATATAATCTCTCATGCTCCATCAACGCTACGTTGCTTAATTGTGTTAGTTGATTGGGACAAACTATACGAAAGCTTTTTCCAGAAAACATGTGACCGAAGCATTTTCTCAGATACTATCAGTGGCAAGTTGGACAAGCGAGTGTTGGTAGCAGCACACACCGGAGATAGAGAGGAGATCGATGTGATGGTAGTTGGGGAAGATCCAGTGCAGTTCTTGGAGTATGTTGGATATGTTGTACTTGCACCCAACGATACAGTTCCGTGGATTTGTCCGCCTAATGGTCTGCAAAGGGGTATTTGGGATCGAGCTGAACATGTCTTGCAGCGGCGGAATGCGAGATGAATCTCGATGTATAATAACTGTCCACAGTAGACGTGTCTGTCCAGTCGTCCCTATCATGTATCTGCTACCATGGGTAGGAAAACTTGAGTGGAGTTTAGCCTGAGTGTACCTTGAGTACGCTCCAAAGAACTGACCGGGACTCGTAGATCTATCGTATGGATAAAACTTTTCATTCGGGTATAATATATGACACGACAGCTATCCACATGTTTATACCCGTTGTCTGGCAGCTTCATCACTTATCCTGCTTCTTCCTCATTTCAAGTGATGAATGGAAGGCCCCATCTTGTATCCCCTGAGGTGATTTCGGCCACCCTCAGGGTCCTCATTGGGACTTTTCAAAAAACTCGCCATAGAGAGCATAGCAGGGAAGCGGATGACCTAGAATTATAGCCACACAATATTCACTGCATTTGAGAGGGGATCATGACATTGACAGATTCGTGATAGACGGTCATCAGAGGCGCACACAAACTGTTAATGGGAGTTAGCTCTGACATTGACGCGTCGAGCTGAACGTGTCCTGAATATGATGGTCTCTTGTCAGGGCAAACTGAAGTCAACCCTTGATTCTAACTATGATTGAATTGAAGGAATATAACTGTAAATCTGCATTGAACAACGAAGTTATCACCAATCTGGATACACCCTTGTGATCACATATTGGAGTCCTAGTGTTGGAGTCGGAGACCTGCAGGATCCTCACTACTTCCGGAGGAGGTTCTTCACATCGCACGACTTCTGAGTAATAACGGTACAGTAGAAATCAATGCCTTGGTATATAGAAAGCCTAACTCAAAGATACACAACACGTCAAAGAATGACGAGCCCAAAAATAACCATTGTCCGTTCCATCCTGTAATTCTCGGCATCAGGTTCTAGTTAGCGCTGAGATATCCACAAGGTTTCCCAATCAGACAAATGCAATCGCCACACAAGGAGTCTACATTTTAGGCATGTGGGGGGGCCCGGTGCTTTGGCAGAGCTTCTAAATTTTTGATATAATAGATTTCAGAGAATACTCAGTACTCTCTGTCCTCGGTAGTAATTGCCTGTGATGTAGGGAAGGTTTTCATAAAAAGGGGGGTTGGGATTCAGGTTTTGCCAAAAGACTGCTGGAGTTGCCACAGCATATAATTGAAGGCACAAACCTAGGAAGCGAACTGCCAGAAGTGAGAAAATTAAGTGAAAAGCCACGAGAAGAGCTCGGACTGTTGCTTGGAGCTGTTAATGATAGTACCTCCATGTCAGCACTGCCGATGAGGATAATGGATATCATTTTCGTATGATGAAGCATTTCCACGGCGAGACTGGGATTGTTGAGGTACAGTTCACGCATATCTATGTAAAAGGGCAGCGTGAAGCCTTCGCAGTACCAATACAAGTAATCAGCATCGTGATGGTAAGCGGTCCCGAACGAAAATGAAATAATTGAGGTGCTCTGGGAAAAGAGCACCTCATTCAAGACCTCCCCCTCGTTCCATATTTTGCTAGGAAAGCTGTCAAGGCTTACATAATCTATTTATGTTCCCAGTGACGCCTACCTTATCCCTTATCCTTAGGCATAATGGGCTCTTCAGAGCTTTATCACGTCGAGCAACAATTCATTCTGGGTGCTATCTTATATGATCCACTGAAAGAGGCGAGTCTGACTGCATTGCATTTACATAGGCAATTATCGGTCGTTGGTGGACCTTGTCCTACCAGATGTCAACTCTCCTCATCACGCGCGCACACTACTTTACAAGGCTCGCGCCCTGATTGCGCTCAACGAATATCATACAGCTTTGAAGTTGCTTGAAACTTTGCCTGAAGATGTCTCTACCAAAGCAGCATCGTCTCTCGCGCGATACCTCGGTACATCTGATTCTGTAGCAAAAGAGTCGGCACTCGAGGAGCTGAGAGATCTGTCCGTCGAGATCGAAGGCGATGATGCCGAAGGCGACGAAAGGGGAAAATTCTTGGTCAAAGTGCTTGCAGGAACGGCCTTTGCACATGCCGGAGAAATAGAGGAAGCGCTGGATACTTTAGGAATAGACACGGAAGACTTGGAAGCGTATGTAAATGCGAAGTGCGTCCTTGTGAACAATTATCTATTGATTATTTTCCAGTGTTGCAGTCACAGTCCAGATATATCTGGCCATAAATCGACCGGATCTGGCCAAGAAGCAATTTGAGCGTTCAAAGCGATGGGCTGAAGATGATTTACTACTCCAGTTGATCGAATCTACCATCGGTCTAGCTACTGGACGAGATGGGTATCACATCTCCAATTCATTCTATACAGAGCAACTGGCCAATCCCTCCCTATCCTCCGCCCATATCCTTACATCTCGTGGCGTCACGAGGATACTCCGAAATGAATTCCAGGAAGCAAGGTCGGACCTGGAAGAGTCGCTGGGGCAGCATGAAGACGATGCTGAAACCTTGGCAGCATTTGCAGTCGCTGGAGATTTGGGGGCGTTGAAAAGATCCGAAGCAGAGGAACTATGGAGGTATAAACTGTGTAGTGATCTTGTCCGGTTCACTGCTGACTCCACTTCTCGAATAGCAAAATGTCGAGCAAGCATCCGAATCATCCCGTAGTGCGAGACCTTGCCCAGAAGGCTGATGCCTTTGACCAGGCAGCTGCTACGTTCACAGTCCCTCCTTCGATCACTGTCTCATAGCACTGGTTGTATGGATGGTAACTCTTTCAGAGGTCCTCATCTGCATTCGTCTCCAGTATATACGTATTTCTCCCCTATCATATATATATATACCGCTGAGAGTTGGATCCTCGAGTGAGTCTCAGTCTTGGTAGACTCTAAACATAACAAGGATATTTTAAGACCGATCCGTCGGATAAACAGCAAGAATTCTGATCACCAATGTGAGGTACAAATGCATTATATAAATTCTTTATGCATTATCAGTAACAGGAGAGTGTAGTACAGAGTTGTCAATATCCCAGTCCACGTATGGCCAAAAAGGAGCTGTAGTTTTGGTAACAAGTCACTAATATTGATACCTCAGCGTTTCCAGGAAGACAGAAATGACTGAGGGTCTACGGGG
>Ga0157366_1000185_pt1 | contig 31335 bp, 43 predicted proteins | sample AttbisABBM1_FD_113149 | JGI IMG/M metagenome (GOLD analysis project Ga0157366, IMG submission 113149) | Fungus gardens microbial communities from leaf cutter ant in Botucatu, State of São Paulo, Brazil - Atta bisphaerica ABBM1 | ecosystem: Host-associated > Fungi > Mycelium > Unclassified ...
TAGTTATAATACTTAAACTTAATAATATTTTAGAGGTTTAGTATAAGAAAATAATGATAATAGATAATTAGTAGTATTAACAGAAATAATTGATGTTGTTAAGTCTAAAGTCTAATTTTCAGATACAGAAGTATATATACAAAAGAGTAATAGTTTATATACAAGTTATTTCCATTATATAATCAAAACTTGTACCTGATAGAAGCTGTTATCTGTTATAACAGCTATCAGAATAATTTTAGAAGATAACTAATTATATTACTATATTAATATACTTATATCTTTATCAATACTTATTGTTATAAGATATATTATATATCATTAGAAATATTTTGATGAGTACTTTCCAATACAAGTTTGATCATATAAATCTATTCTTGAGATATTAGCAAACAAAGCTTTTATAGTTACTGATAGCCTGATATCTCAGTTATTTGTTGTTGCTTTTGTATATTCCATATATATATAGATAACCCTCATTTAGAGCTTTCTAACATAACTTAGTTTGTGAAAATCAATCTACTGGTTATGAAGATACAAGTTAAATGAAGTTTGTAACAAATTATATAGTTTGTTATATTATCTACTTAGAGTCAAAATTACTTTATTTATAATTTAATACTTTTAAATATTTAGTATTTTAAGTAGTTGAGCTAATTACTACTACTAATAACTTTATTTTTGGAAAATATTTTAACTTTCTTTTTAATTTCATTATTATTAATAAAGAAAAAAAGTAGAAAATAGAAAAAATTCTAAATAGCTATTGGTATTATAAGAGATATTAATACTTAATCAAGTAAAAAGATTTTAGATTAGAAACAAACTCATAAAAGAATACTATGAATATTTTTATATCTAATAAAGTAGTCAAGTTTTATTATTTCAACTTTGTAGTTTATTTAATTAGAAGATTTTCAAAACATTAACTTTTAACTAGTATTTTTTACTTTGAGTTATAATAATCTAAAAAAGAAAGTAGATATAAGAGAATCTTTTATTTTATCTAAATTATTTATTTAAGTTCAAGTTAATCTTGTAGTTTTTTTATTTTATCTTTTAAGTTTTATACTAATATTTCACTATAATATTATTAAACTCTTATAATACTACTACAGACTATTATAAGCTTCTTTATAACTATCAATTTGTTTTTTCCAACTACTAACTAATAAGCTCTTGTTATCTAACAATATTCCATTAAAATATCTAACTATTTAGCATTATCATTATCACAAAATAAACTACTCACTTGTTTGTAATATCTGAATCTTAGGTATACTCTCAGAAGTTTAGAAGTGATTCAAAAGTTCAATAATAATTAAGATCAATATGGATATTAATGATAAATAATGTTATTAAGTCTGAGGTTTAATTATCAGACACAAAGATATATATATATAATAGTGATAGTCCATATACAAGTTGTTTCTATCATATAATTAAAACTTATACCTGATGAAGGTAAATATTAGACTATATTTTATTTTTATTTCTCTTTTATCTAGGATTAGAGTTTAACAAGACATTATGATTACAAATTTCACAAACTTGTTACATGATGTATCATGCAAGTCACAGTCACATGATCACATAGTTATAAAAAAGAAGATAGAAGGTTCTAAAAGAAATAATGTCATACAATATGTATAACATTGATGATGAGGGGTTAGCACCAATTTCAACAATCTGAGAGGTATAAGAGGCTTGATGAATCATCTAGATACTTCTAACTACTTAAAGAACACTTCTATTCTGTTTCTGATAGCCCCAGGCCATGACAGAGGTCAACTGTAGTGTTTGACACTTCTCAAATGGGCGTGGGAACATCATGGTGAAGGCTCCATGTTCCGGTTGGTTCCGGTACATATTAGTAACAACAGTAGCAGATACCTCTCACTTGGTCATGTCGTTGGCCCTCATTACTCGCGTTTCAACTCGTCAAACCATTGCTCGTACAAGATCTCTGCACACTACTTCTCCCGTTCGTGATGCCCATGGTCATTACCACGTGTGTTTTATTTTCTCCTTGCGCCAGTAGCGCTGACGCGAGGTTTTCCAGCATTTGCCCTTTAATTTCCCTACCAGCCAAAACAAGGGCATTTTCGGACTTAAAGTCACTGCATACCTTATGACTGGATTCTCTATTCCTTTTGTTGCCTCGTGGTGGCAATTGTGTGTATGACTGGTTGCACCTCTTGTCCAATTTATTTACCTGTTTTTGCAGGAGAAAGTCTGCTACCTGAAACAAGAACTACGGGACGGAGTTTTCTATAAGAACCTATTCTTTTCAGAGAACCTCCATCGTTTATCTAATATAGATTCTACCATGTTTAAGTCTTAAGCTGGTTCTGTCTATGCAGATCGACAACCATGCTCAGAAGCTACTTAGGATGAATTGATCAAAGGATGACTGAACTAGATATATTTCTCATAAAAGGGTAGAAGTAGAGTGGTGAATAAGGTATCAACACCCATCTGAGAAAAGTTATCTGAAATTAAAACAGCCCCGATTATGGATTCCACTACATCTGAAAGCGCCTGGTAGACAAACAGATAAATGGGACATCGTGACTAATTCCGACTAATTCCACACACCTTAGGGGCATCAAGATCCTTCCAATATTGGATCATTGATCTGCTTTCCCTGTGGGCCTCAGACAGCAGTGTTGTCTGCTGTGCGTGCAATGCTTCTTCATAATTTCGGATAATTTTACCAATTTGTTGGGTACTATGGATAAATCTGTGCAATCCTGACCAAACGCAGATAGCAGCGAGAGTTGAATTTGACACCATCATGCTCTTCATGCAATGAGCCGAGGAATTCATTGTTCATGAACGAGGCACACGCACTTTCAGTATACTGAGATCACCTGGTGATGCACGTTGGTTCTTATCAAATAGATAGCGTACGACCACTGTTAGCATTGCGAGATTTGACTTTAGCTTCGACAGAAAAATGAAGGTCCTCACAATAGTCTAAGACCGCGTCGCCAATGAACTCAAGGCGTTGGTGGTTCTTCATCTCCACGGTGGTAATAGCGGAATGAGTCTGTACGAAATTGTTTTCAGTGTGCAACAGTTAGACTACGGAGACTTACCAGCGCTAGAGCAAGGAGGTGAGTTTTCTGAACTGTATGCCCAATAATGTTTTCAATAGCGGTAATCGCCAAGGCATCCAGGCGGTGGCCTGTGCTTGCAAGGGGAATACAGTCTTTACGACCAAGATCGGACCACTCTTCTATCTCGGTAAATGGTATCATCAATGCTTTCGCAGCTCTAAGCGCTGCATCACGTCCGCCCGAGATACATGCTGCGCCTATGATGGCTTCCGCGACATCAGCTACGGTCTAAAAAGATGATCAATAGCCCAAATACAGAGAGCGTAACGGGGTAGCTACCTTGCTTGCAATGGACGACAGAGGGGTATTTTGCTTTGAATACTTCTTTCGATTTCTGGGGCGTTTTCCTAGATCCTGAGTCATGGGCTCCTTCGATTTTCTGGATGCCAGATTCTTTTCTGAGGACGTGACATTGTTTGTAGACCCTGTCGACTCGGCAGTAGAATTCGTCTTCCTCTGAGGATCTTCCAGTCGCATTCCAGGAGGCATCCAAGACTTGAGGTTAAATGGTTTCACTTGGATGTAGCCTGGGAGCCCAATCAAGCTGGTGATGTCGCAAAGCTGTTGATTGCTGATATATCTTTGTCGGGAGGTGTGCAGCTCTCCTTCGGAATCATAGGGATTCAAAGCATACACATAAAGACTAGAGAGATACTTGAGGAAGGCATCCCCTTGAGAGTGATAAGAACGGACAGCCAGGTACTGAAGCAAACTTGCTCACCCAGTAATTCTAATCGCTCATAATTATACTCATTTCCTGCTAGAGGCGACGCAGTGGCAATCACAAGTAAATCATCTCTAACACAGTGATCTAGAATCTTGGAATTCAACTGCATGACGAGGAGAAATTCATCGATCCTTCGCATAATTGAAGGGAGCAGATAGCCCATCCGCATGGCACTGAAATCATAAATTTATGAGCACATCTACGGAGAAAAATGTTATTGTAGTGTAAGGACCTTGCCGGAATGGTCAATTTACGACTGTACTCCGGAATCAATACTGAACAGAAGGATCAATATATTACACAACATAAGCAGATGCAACTTACGTTGGATCACCTTCTCTGGAGCACTATTATAAGAAGGGATCCGTGGATTGAGACAATTTGTCGCACCAGAAATTCTTGTCACCTCTAAAATTGGCTGATTTGGCTCTAATATTCCGTGGAAGGCTTTCCTACGACGGTGGCACTGTTCAAGCAGTGTCTTGCCACCATTTTCAAAGCGTTCATCTGCTGCGAATGCAGCATATTTCAGTAACGAGCACCCTGTCGGTTTGTCGTCTATTTCGCTGAGTGGTGTCATGTCATTCCTGATACGATTAATCTCGCATCGGTAAGTAAACTCCACTGCTCGATCCTGGACTACAGCATCCTCTAATTCCCGTCTTAGATCAATCAAGTCGGTGAAAGGGACGGCCCAAGTCTCTGATGCGAGAGAGACTGTATGCCAATCAATATCGGTGGCAAAGGAGTACGACGGTTGCTGATCAGTTTCCGAAGGTGGAATCCAACTTCGTTTCATAGGTAGGAGAAAATAACCCATGTTTTTCCAAGAGGAAGATTCGAATGGTTTATTCAATATGATTCGACAAAATTTGACCGTGAACCTGTGGACCAGTTCAAGTTGGCTCATTTCTAGTTTCACGGGGAGTACTCTGTGAATATTGAGTTCTAGTTGATTGCCAAAATGAAAAAGTTGAAGGCAAGGAAGATGAGGCAAAGGAATTCGGGTAAGGATACATATTGGCGTGCGTTCCTCTATACCAGTCCCAGGAGTCACTATCGAAATGATACAAGGATATAGAAAATCAGGATAAGGCGGCCGGGAAATGGATATTGCCCAAAAGTCCGGGGAGAGTGGAATGTAGAGCCGTTTATAACTTGGGCCAACCGAGGCCTCGACTTCGTTATCCTGGCCCAAAAATACGCTTGAGGTCCGCGGATGAGGAAAAAGTGACGAATCAAGTTCTCCTAGGTGCTGTAGCTGGCGGCAAACCGAATAGCATACTTCACGACGAGCCAGACCGCGTGAAGGACAGCAAGGACCAGAAAATGTATCAATGGGAGTGCCAGGCAGTCTCACTGTGCAAAACCATTCCACACAACCAGTGTTTTGAGACCTCGCGTACTCCAGGAAATCAGTGCATCTTGAGATCCTGTTTGATAGCGCTAGACGATCGACGTAGCAAAGTAACGTTCTAGTTGCATGATGCTTTTCTAAAAAATCACTCGTTAGAGGGTCCTGCACCAAGTTCATATCATGGTCATCTTCGCTATCCGAATTATACGCATCGCTGCTTTCGTACAAAGGCTCCGGTGGGATCTTGCAAAAAGACTCGTAATTGACGCTGGTACTCCAACGGAGCATTTCCGCGTTTAGAGAGACCCTTGAAAGTGCATGTCTATGGGCGTTGCTGTTCTCTTCGATCATATGAATCAAGTGCCCTCTTCTTTCCAAAATGTGACTACGAGCAAAAACGTGAAACAGTTGACTTTCAAAAACATCAAATCTGTCTATTGTTCAGGTGGCTGCCGTGAAAGTGAGGAACACCCGAAGTCTCACAGTATGACGACGGATACTTGAGGAAGTGCTACATCTTCATATGCTTTTGTTGCGATCAATAAATTGTATTGACCAGAATTGAACTGTCTATACAAGCTGTTTTCCTAGAGAGATAAATCAGTTTGAGAGTTGGCAAGAAAGGCATCAGGAGCCCACCGGTGACATGTAATCCGAAGAATGCATGTGCTTTACTAGTGTGACAGGGCGAAGAAACGATAAACGAGGCATCAAGCTGTGGATTAATGCGACCAAAAGCCGGGAGATGATTCTTCGTTGCACTTTGCGAAAGATCAGAAATCACATTATGCATGATCTGAGTCCTAGACAGCCGTACCAAAGATGATTCCTCGAAAATCATTCCCGAGGCTTTGGAAAGATTCCAGTACTTGGATCAATCGAATGAACTTGTAGCTGACATTCATGTTACGGGAGGTCATGTCAAGGTTCGGCAATTGGAAAGGCCAATGTCTGACGAGATCCTTTGCTTGTGTCGAAGGCGTCTGGTTGCAAGTACGGTGATCCTGATCTTGAGTAGGAGTTTTTAAGGCTTCCCGCCAAACGAGGTCTGCGGCGCAAGAACCCAGTTCTACCGAGGCCAGTCTTGCTTCGCGAAAGCAGCGCTCAAGGTATATGTTACCCGGATCGCAAGTCCGCAGCTTCTGGCATAAGAGGGTCTCCTGCACATCTTCATGCCTAATATAAGCTACTACGAGCTCCATCGGCTTGTTCTGGCTTATCGGCTCGACTGCACCGACTGTAACATCTTCAAGATCAGTAAAATTCAACAAGCAAGCATTGAGTCCCGCTCCTAACTGGCGAGCATTAGATACGGACAATATGTCATGATGAAAGGCTGGCAACAGGATCAATATACGAGGCCGTGCAGTGGATATCGATTGTGAGGCAAAACCTGCGATGATTCTATTGGCTGCGACACTGGGGTAGTCCACATTCCCGAGAAGTGAAGAGTGATAAAGGAGTACTGTGGATATCTGATTAAGTGGGAGCAAATGATCAAAATGAAGCCTTGCAAGTATCTAGAGGTTATGAGCACTTATTTCACTGCTTAGTGAAACAGGCACACCGGGGTGGAGACAAACACCACTCCTTTATCATATATTCGAAGATTAACCCAATTATTCTCATCCTCTGTGGCTGTATATATATGCTGAGTGGGGATTTTATGTCGTATACCTTCTCGCAGTTGCTGCATTACGAGAGCGTCGCTGCATAATCATGAGTTCATCTGAAAAACAGGGCATGGGACCACCAACTCAACCACAATTACAGACACAGAGCCAGGGAGGCCTCGTTCGCAAACTATCCACGATAAGATGCCAGTTATGATCGAAACTGCAACTAGAATTGAAGTCAATTCAAAACTGTGTCGCAAATCTTTCATTTGCTTGCCTCTGGGAGAACAAAGTACTATTGCTGAGAGCACAAAGAAATGTTGATGACGTTACATCTAATGGGATATCTAACGTACCGTTCTGTACTTGTAATGTCTCTTTTAATCTCTCTTCTAGGCGCGAGACTCCCTCGTTTTCATGAGCATCTCCTATGTGGTGCCCCAAACTCGTCTTCGAAATTTTTGATGGAGGCCCGATTCCAGGAGAATCATTTGATTCGTATGATCTATGACGCTTGGTAGAACCTGGGTCAGAGCAGCTATCTTGACTTGGGATCATGAGTGGCAGTCTGACTGTGGACTGTAAGTTGTGATCCGGCGGCTCGGCCCGATTTACTTTAACAGGCAAGTGACACCTTCAATGCTCACACCACCGCTCTCGTCAGCGGCGTGTTGGGATGTGATTGATTCACTTCATCATCTCCGCTTAATTCATTTGTTTGCGACTTCCAAATGATGAACAATGCCACACTTGTGTTGGCTCTTGGCCTGTCGCTGGATTCGGACTCACCTTCACAAACTCTTTCCAAAAACCGCATTTCACTGGGGCTTTGCCTGCCTGAGCGGTTACCGACTATGAGTGCGTTCGTTCATTCCTTGACTGGAATTTCCTGTCTGATAGCCCTGGAAGGCATATTACAGCGTGAAGCTCGAGGTCTTGCGCCCAAGGCTTATCTGAGAAGCTTGCGACATAGCCCCGAACCTTCCTCACCTCCTTCATCTGATCAAGACGAAATTTCCGAGCCCACAACACCCGATGCAAGTTCCAGTCGTGAGCGCAAGCTAAGCATAAGCTCACTTGTCTCCGCGTCATCCGTGAAATCGGCGTTTGGCAATCTACTCAAGCCAACATCACCGAAAGCGACTTTCAGTTCAGCAGATGTTACGAATAAATTACCTGAGGTGAAGTATTGCTCTTATAATTGAAAACTATACAACCTTAACAATGAGAGGTCAGCCATTCGAAGTTTTGCGGGCCGTCGAACAGCACGATATCACGTTCCTCGTGCACCTCCGTGACAAGGCATTTCATGTGAGTGCAATTGGATGTCTTTCTTATTGCACTCACAGTTTTGTCCAACATACAGCTATTACTCCGAAATTCAGGTAACACAACGCCACTGATTCATGCCATACGACTAGGACATAAGGACGTGGCTATTATACTACTAGGGACATTTTCGCGCTGGATCAACCACCTTGAAGATGGAGATCTACGTAAATCTTCAACCATAACACTGCTGAAGGCCCTGCGTCAGTTGATCCATCCTTTCGCGTCACAAACTGGGCTCAAAAAACACAGGAGTCAACCTGAAGCTTGCGATAGACGAAGGGTTAGCTCAACATCAGAGCGACCTAATCTCTTCCTTTATGCAGACTCTCATAATGAGTGAAGGGGATAAGTGGGTGTGGGCACAAGTTCACACTATATCTCTCGCTATGAACGCAGGTGTAGAAGGACAACCGGTGGCTTTAGCGGGTTCAGCAGTCCGGTCGTTTGCCACAAGAAGGCTGGGGAAGGCAGACCTTATTGCGTCCCTCGAGGATTAGTGCGTTTGATAATTGTTTGTAATTTTCCTGACTTTTTTTGACCTGTAATACTCTCAGTATCGCTAATGCTACAGTGTAGGCCTTTTGCAAGTCTCCAACTCCGCGAAGCTCACTAATGCCTTTCAGAGATTTATTGATGATGAGTGCTTGGTCAATTGTGTTGACATACATCGAAGGAGAGCAAATTCCGGTTCGTTTGAGAGCCAATCATCCTACAGTCTTATGCTCATGATACTTTAGTCCTACTATTTTGCGAGAGACTTACGAGTGTATGGTGCTTTCCAGGATTGTATCGAATCACACAAGAACGAGATAAGACGATTGCCGAATAGGACACTGAAGTGGCAGCTCAGAGTGCTCTCTGCTGTACTCGAAGGCCGGTCAATCACCTTCAGAGTTGGTACCCTTCTCTTCCCCCCCGCGGATCTCATTACTTAACTTTCGGAATCTTCAGGCCAAGGTTGATTTGTTAGCTAGTCAACTTGACAATGCAACTCAGTGACCCTTCTTATTGTCTCCGGAGTTATCATGGCTTGTCTTCCCTGTGCTCGTATAAGGTGCCACCCTGAACAAAAGCACACACTCAGAGGTTGGCGTATTATCGAGCAAATATCAAGTCATCGATTTTTGCCGCAATTTCGATCACTGGGCACTTCCGCCACTCCAGTGAGCAAAATGCTATGTGGCATATGGGACCTTGCTTTCAGAAGGTTACATTGTTTGTATGCTAATTTTATCTCGTGCTATAAATAACGAAGCCCGTGTACTAGTCAGAAACTCAAAGAATTATTTTGAGGTCTTTCCACCAAACAAAACTACCGACTGTTAATAAAGCAAGGGACGCGGGACCAAGATCGGTTATGAACACGGCATAAATCCAAATCGTAGCCAAGGGTGGACACTAGCAGATACTCAATCGTCAGAGCAAGATTTAACGGTTATTTCAGCACAGAACCTGCTTCATGTTTGTTAACCAGTTCGAGTGGTTAATCAGGTATATCAGACGACCTCCTGAAATGACGCTAGTTGCGAAGAGAAGAATTTGCGTAGTCCTGTAGGATTTGTATCGCAATGCTAGCAATCAGATTAGATGAGGACACAAAAACAGGCTGAGTAGGCTCACTGTAGAAAATGAAAATGATCATGACTGTCGCCAAGAACAAGGATCAATACAAGACACGGTTACGAGTGAGGAGCTTACTGGGAACACCAGATACCAGTCTATCTGAGATGTCCCCTAGAGTGGGCTTCCTATTGTACTGATAATGAATCAAGCTGTAAAAAGGAAATTCTATAAGTAAACGGATTTCCCTGTATTGTTTCATGGCACACACACATATCCATCATTACCAGCAAGAATGACAAAGGAACAACATGAAAAATCACATTCCCCACTTCCTCACCGAATGTTACGTCCTCTAAATCTCCTGCGTCTACAGATGCATCCAATACTTGCTGGCTAGGTCTCGGTATTTGATTCAGGACGCCGGACTTGTTGATGAGTCTCCATTGCTCTTCCTCTGAAATTTCAATTAAAGGTTTCTCTGCCTTCATCTCTTTGACTTTTTCGGAGGGCCTCATCATAGGGACATCTTTTGAGGAGGTCGATTTCCCCTTCCGCTGACGAGACATAGTACAAAGAGGTTGTGACACAGTCACATCAACTTATTGACAACTATGTCGGATGACGAGGGACTCTTAAATCTTCTTGAAGCCCATGGACAGCAATTTTTGCAGTCATTCGATCTTTCAGGTATGGTGAAATCGACGAAAAGAAAAGCGGGAGCTGCAACATTAGAAAATACCTCGCCAAAACGTGCAAGACTGGCCCACGAAGAATCGAGCTCAGAAGAAGAGTGGGACGGAATACAACCTGAGGGATCAACAAATATAAGTGATTTGGATGGGAACTCAGAGTTTGGCGAGTCTGGTACGTGAATTTACGATGAGCTTGGCAATTTACTTCCTGATCACGTCATAGATTTTGAGCATGATGGATTTACAGCAGGTAGTTTCAGCCCTACTGACGAGAAAACTGTCGTATTCTCTGAAAATAAATTTCTACTTCCTGAGGCAATATCAAAGGCAGAAATGAAAGCCTTTATGGTTAGTCCTCGTTGACCACCAGTATGGTTCGATATCTGACAGATCTATTTAGTCATCCAAGGTCTCTAAATTTCGAGGTGAAGACGCCATATCTTTACAGAAGCCTATAAAGAAGACAGCACAGGAGGAGGAAGACGAACGGTAGGAATACTTAGTATTCTGGGGCTCATATTATTCAGCACTGACACAGGTTAAAGGACAAATGCAGAGAATGATGCTCTGCTTCATAGGCTGGTACACACACAGCTCCTATCTGGTTCTACAAATCCTGAACTTGATATGACACCTGCTCGACGACGTAAAGCTCTCGCTGGTCGAGTGATCGAACTTGCAGAGGGTGCTAAGTTGGGGAAAGGTGAAAAAATGGTCAGAGATTCTGAAAGGAACAAAGCAGGGAAGCGGGTGAGAGAGGGTTTGGCTCGAAAACAACAGGAACGAAGAAAACGGAAATTGGATGAGGTATTTCTCGTTCTTCCGCATCTTCGAAGAAAATTTGTTTATTTGATGATAAGGCCAAGAATTTGGGGAATTATCATCCAACCCTGAAGAAGTTGTTCGAAGCCTCCAGTACTCCCGTGTCCCGTTCGAAGAACAGAGGGCTCAAAATGGGTGTGGGAAATTTCCGTGGAGGAGTACTCCAACTCAGCAAACAAGAAATTGCCTCTGTGACAGGTGGCTCTCAACGATCTAACGGGAAAAAAGGTCGCAAAAGAACATAAGCTGATTCCATTATTCACTAATCATTGTTCATATCGGTGGGTGTCTTACGATAGTGCCTATTAGTAAGCCCTCCGATGCCCAGAGCTATGCGAGCGGTGAGAGGGATATGAGTGTTGAGAGTGGTGCGAATGGTGCGAATACCGATAACGTTGTAAAGGCTGAGAATGCAGTGAATGCTGCAAGTGTTGGTGTGGATGTGAATGTTGAGAGTGTTGGAAGTATTCGTCACAATGTGAGTACTGGGAAAGCCGAGAACTATGAGTTTGGTGCGAGCGATAGGATCGGTTAGAATGACTTCCATTAGGGTGCTGGTCAGTGCAAGTGAAGACACGCTGAATCAAAGTACTCACAGTGGTATTTGGTTTCCATATTCGTCAATCATAATGACTTTTGACCGGATTGCCGGGACTGCAATTGACCTGACTAAGTTTCCATCAAACTTGTAATGTAGGGCATACCGAATATATCCATCATCTCCATAACGGCCACCGCCCACTCTGTCGTGTCTATACAAGATATTTCCATGTTCATCCTGAACCGCGAATGTCATTAAGGGACAGTCCCTCCTGGACTGCCCTCCAGATATGTGACCAGGTTCGCCAATCCTTCGTCTCCTATTAAACGAATTCTGTTCGCTAAGTGAATCACAAACCGAGCGATTTCATTGCCATTGTGATCCCTGACAACCACATGCGCTCCGGAAGGAACAATATAGCGGTACTCCTCCAGATCTGAGTCTGACCCGTCGAGGGAAGGATGTCGTTCATATACTCTTGGCTGTCCGAGGGTGAGTGTTCGAACCACTGACGATATCCTTTTCATTCACCTCAATCGTCTCAGAATAGTAATGATCCCCATATGGTGTATAAATCTTCATTTGCGGCTCTTCGGGGGCTCTATCATGTTCATGGTGTCTGTTCTGCAACAACGGGTCAGTGTCCGACTAATGGGAGACAATTTAGAACAGACACCTCGTGGGCATAGTCCTGTGCAAGCGCTCGCCGCCTGCAATGCCTTGTATTTGGTTCGTAGTCGGTTTCACAGGTGCGATAGACGTCTCCGTTCTCACCCCCAACGTATGGAGAGATGATTTGAGGCTCTGACTCTCCAACAAGCGTCGCCTCGGGATCATGTAAAGTCTGAGGCTCTTCATCTGTCCGTTTTTCTGTCGTGCTTGAAAGCCATCCGATCATGGCCGGCTGCTGTGTATACGAAGGACCATAATCTCGATCAAATTCAAACCCAAGTCCATCAGAATCACGATGTAGTGAGTGTGTGTGATTGTCTGATCCAGTTAGATGAGCACTATTGTCCTGAATAATTGCACTCGTATATGAATCCCCTATCCTATCAGGCTCCCGGTATACGGACGGAATGGGAGCAAAAAATCCGGATCTGGATGGATTTCTAGTAGGATCAGGCCCCCAGGGCGTGTGCCCGGGGGAACTGTAACCATAGCCACTTATCGGAGGTGTGGCATGGGAGGATTCATGCTCATATTGTTGCGGAGATTGGGACTGGTGACGGTAGTGACGGTAATGATGTCGACTACCATTATGCTTGGAGCGTGTTCCACCTCGAGATGCAGGCAGTTCGGAATAAGCCGTTGGGGGACCGTTTTCAAATCCTGAAACTGCACCTGTATTGACTTGAAATCTTTGTTGGTGGTCGTCCTCATACGGAAATAGATATCTTTCTGGCAGGATAGACGCGGATGTGTTGACATGTTCATACCCTAAAGATTGGTGAGCGGCAATTGGGAGAGGGCCATGGAGTACATCGTCTTGAGGAGGGTATTTCGACTCTGACCGCAATACCATGGGGGCCATGGGAATGTCTTCTGAGACATGATGACGATGCTATAAGTATTGATGAATGATTAATTCTCAACAGTTCAACTAACGCTTGAAAACATCTTACCTTGTTCCTCTTCTTGAGTGTACCCCGCCGTCCATGGGAAGGATCAGTTATGGGCTGAGACTTGATGATTTCAGGAGGAATGGATGCCGGACGTGGATGTGTCATTGTATTCACTGAAGACAGGGTAGTTGCCGTATCATAGGCAAAGTCTTTGGCGATGATGGGCGTTAGGCGAGGAGAGGATTTGGAGCCGCCGAATGACCTAAAGATTTTGAAGCTGGGCATAATGTTAAGGGGTTGACAAGATACCATGAACTTTATAGTGGCCTAGAACTAGATCAGTATGACCCACGAGGTGACCATGCAGTCAAAATGCACCGCAGTTCCATGACTGATTGGTATTTCGACACTACCCTTAGACAGCGTGCTGAAAACGCTTTGTTCCGAAATAAATCATTGATAACATTGCAGAGCCGAATGTGATACAATGATCTCTGGGTGCCATACAACACTGATCGTTTGATAAAATTGAGTACCCAAACAACGCACACTCATGTCATCATGCGTGCTTGCGCCTCATTCCATTGGAGCTGTTTTACGTTGGATAAGGCCTGGGTGACCTTTGTTATCGCATCCGCAGTTGTGGCTATGATAGCGGGGTCTGCGAAGGCGGGGTTGGACACGAGTGATGTAAGTCGAGTCGTGAGAGTTTGTAGCGAAAGTTGCAGAGCCCCCGAAGAAGCACGGAGTATATCCATGGTCGACTCAGCCTAAAGCCAAAGGTCAGGTAAGATTTCAGAGTGGTATTGAGATTATATAGTCACCGCTGGAATTTGGCTAGAAAGTTTCTTGCCGGTCGGGTCCGGACCCACCTCCTCGAACTGATCGGGGGAAATGGGTTTTGAAGATGAAACATCGATCTAAGGACCTGAACTAATGTGCACACAGGTCACGAAGGGGCTTACTTCATGATGAGATTGGCTTGTCGAAGGAGCTACGTGTGCGGGGCCAGCCAGGAGATGGGCATTGGGAGTTGGGACGACAGTTTGTACTGCAGGACCAGCACTGACCAAAACCAAATTTTCCCGTCCAGCCCAGTCTTTCTCGGTAGTGTAAACACTACTACATAGAACACATTCCTTTAATCGCGTCAGTAATTGCGTCAAGATGAGGTTCGATTTTTTTTAAAACAATGAACCTTTTTCGGGTTTGTTTCCCCACTTGTCTTCGGCGCACGAACAAGCGGTACATAGTAACACTCACTCCTCGGACATTCATCGCCTAGCATCGTCCAGCCTTGCAAGAGACGTCGGCCGATTTCTGCAGAGGCACGGTCGGTTTGCTCACGACGCCGCCGTGTTTCTTCACTCTCAATTAAAGGAAGCAATTCATCGGTAGCTTCAGACAATTCCGTTGCTGGGGTAGATGCCCTTGTTACACGAGAAACGGAGGACGTCGAAGTGGAAGTGGAAGCGTCCACTTGAGCTGTGGACACAGTTTGTGGCTCTCGTGATTCTTCGGAAGGTTGACGAGATGAATACTAGAGTATCAAAACAGGCATACCATTTTTGTTTTCATCGCAGTTTACACAGAGATGGACAACGGGACTCTGACCCGCCGGTGAGCGCAAAAGCGGGATTGCACAACCGTTGGTTGAACAGGGGCGGTCGGTCAAGACCTGGAATCTGTCAGTGATTTTTCACTAAGGAAAATTGTTCATACCCAGCCTTTGAGCATGTAGCCGCCAAGGGCATTAGGAGCATCAAGGACGGAGGACATGACTTGGATAGGAACAAGTTTGATAAATAGTTAATCTCGATCCGCGGGAAGTCACACGTCACCGATTTACTGCCACGACATTAGGCTTATTCCAGGTTAGCTGTCTTCTTATGCACTGGAGACAATTCTTACCAGAATGTCTCTTTCTTGTTCTTCTGGCCTCCTTCAAAATTCCCCGTTGGTTTGCTAATACCTCTGCGTCGCCCCTCGCAGGCTCCGGCTGGTCTACTCAACGAAAACTTGCAGCCCGGCAAGTCACAACCATACTTTGAAGGTTCCAACAGAATTCGACTAACCTTCAGAGTGTAGGGAGAGGACGCGAGAATTATTTTATCATGGCTATGACAACTACATGACTTTCGGTAAGCAGTTGTTCATCATCTTTGATACACTCATCTCGAATTTAGTTCCCAGCTTTCCCATTAGACGAAGTATGTGATCTGAAATCTCAATGATACTGTGGCTTGAATAACGCTTCGCAGCTCACTCCACTATCATGTTCCGGCCAAGGTCCCGATTGGGAAAATCCGTTTGTTCTTTTACATTGCCTTGAATTCCTGTTTATTTGAGCTCAGCACGAATATTGCGGCCAACGACGTTGCAGGAAATTTCTCTCTTACACTTGTCGACGTGATCGATACACTGGTCGTTCTCGATGACAGAGAGGGATTTGAAAAAGCTGTCAAAAACATTATCCGATGGGTTCAGTTTGACGTGAATACAAAACCCCAGGTGTTTGAAACTACGATTCGAGTTCTTGGAGGTTTACTTTCGGGTCATATATTCGCCAGCCGCCAAGGACAATCCTTCTTCCTCCCCTGGTATCGTGGGGAGCTGTTGGAACTTGCTCACGATCTCGGAAATCGACTCCTCCCGGCATTCTCTACGCGGACTGGTTTGCCATTTGCTAGGGTATTGTTTATTGCTTGGTTAACTTCCCATTCTGAAACTCAACATATGTATTGTAAAGATCAATCTTCGTAAAGGCGTCATTCGAGGCGAAACTCTGGAAACTTGTCAGTATGAGCTCTGCTTACTGGTCATGTGAGTAGATACTTAGTTTTAATCTCAGGTACCGCTGGAGCTGGATCTCTGATACTGGAATTTGCAACACTGAGTCGGCTTACTGGAGATGAACGTTTTGAGAAGGCCGCATCCAAGGTGATTGCTTTCTTTCTCACTTCGAGAGTACTTAATGTGACGAACCAGGCTTTTTTTGCACTGTGGAATCGTAAATCTGAGATTGGCCTCGTTGGAAACACAATCAATACTTGGAATGGTGTACGTCTCTATAGTTCGAAATATTTGTGACATTGGGACATCTGTCTGCAGGAATGGATGGCTCCTGAAGTTATGTCCATTGGTGCTGGTGTAGATTCCTTCTTTGAGTATGCGTTGAAATGGTACATTCTGAGCGGTGCGCCGTCCGTTCTTTTGATTGCGTCGACATTATTTATGTTCTGCAGGTGAAATTGAGTTTCTTGATGTCTGGGATGACGCATATACAGCTATAATGCGCTATTCGCGAGGAGCAGACGGTTACTGGGTAAGCCTCATCGGTCCTTCTATCTGTTGTTGACGGGCTAGATATTTCCTGTTGTTAGTATCGTCCTGTGAACATGATGACCGGAGATACAGCATACTTTACTATAGATTCACTATCCGCTTTCTGGCCAGGGTTGCAAGTTTTAGCCGGCGATGTTCAGAGTGCAATCAAGTTACACATGCTATGTACACTAGTCTTCATCTGAAATTCGGTTCATCGCCGTTGACAGTGTCTGATAGATTATAACCTATGGCGGGAACATTCTGGGCTTCCTGAAGTATACGATACGAGTCACAGGAAAGCCACTTCCTATCAATATCCCCTGCGCCCAGGTGAGCCGGAATTTTAGTACTTCATTCGATTCTACTAAAAGTAAGCTGTAGAATTCATCGAGTCTACATGGTATCTTTACCGGGTCCGCCCAACTAATGTTCTTAGACTGAATCCTTCTGCTGAGATCACTCATTAGGCAACTCGCGACCCTTTTTATCTGGATATTGGAGAGCGTGTACTCCAAGACCTTATCGTAAGATCTCGCGTTGAATGTGGACTAACTGGCATTCAAGACCTCCGGACAAATAAGCGTGATGATCGTATGGAATCCTTCGCACTTTCAGAGACACTCAAGGTTTGAAAGCGGAGTACACCAAACAACGCTCTCTCTGACGTTTATCGTTTCTAGTATCTTTACTTGTTGTTTGATGAAGAGAACTTCGTACATCACGACGATTCTAACTACGTTTTCACTACAGAAGGTCACATTTTATTCCTCGACAGAAAATATTTACGGCCTACATCGTCCCCGCGGAGAAAAATGCGACCCGTGGACAACCACCAATGTCCTGTATACAAACCTTTCATTGAAGTCCCCAATAACCACTCTACTGATGATGGTCTTGTTCGTGGTATTCGATCAAGAAGTGACTACGATTATGCACGTAAATTGCTTGAAGTGCACGCAAGCTCAATTGAAATAGATGCTTGGTCCCCTAACGGATGGTGTGAAAAGCCTACTGCCGAAAGTTTTGTGAGCAGTTAACCCTTCATGTTCAATGACAAATTGTGACTAAATCTTGGAAAGTCGTATGACTTTATCCTTTCCACTGATGGACGAATTGTTCCAGAAGACCTTAGTCCCAGTCGCCTAAAGTTAGAGCCTGTTTCAGATGGTTTTACCATTCACAACATTACTGGTATAAGGACTCAAATCGTCCGCCGCCTTGATGACCAAGGTTATGAAATTCGTAGACGTATGCACTTCGACATCACTACCATTCATTGCAAAACTAATGTGCGTTTAGTGGGTCACTACCACGTTCGTTCGGGACACATAGTCTATATCAACGACTCCACAATATTCGTGCCACCAGCAAGGGACACAAATACTGTCGTTCCGAGAGGCTCTCGTGGTTCCGATGTTCAGCTCCGTCTTTCCCTCAACATCATGAACTCAGAGATTGGGGTTCAGCTGGCCAATCTGGGGAACCCAGACTTGAGCTTACGTCTGACTGCATTTGCGGCTTTCTTCGGTGCAGACCTCACAGCGCGTGTCGTTGAACCTGCCAACAAGCTACCACGTATGGCTGGGAGTGAAGGGTTGCCACTCTTTCGTGAATCTGACAACTTAAAGGGATGTCTCCTTTACAACCATGTTTACCCTGACAGTGTACTTGTAGTGGAACGGGGGGATTGTACATTCCTTGAAAAACTTCTCCAAGCTCGGCATACTGGAGCCGCGGGAGTTCTTGTCATCAGCGACGACGAAACTGCCATTAACCCCACTGCCGATGCCCAAGAAACAGAGGAAGCAGGGGATATATCAGATGTTGGACTTCTCCTACTGACTAAAACTGCAGGCAATGTCCTTCTGAACTTGATGGAGACAATAGACATGCTCGGAACAGGTCAGGTTATGGTGGCGATTCACCGAGATCCTCTAGCTGAGTCCTCCAACCGAGGAACAACGTATCAAAAGCCCCAAGGAGAGGAAGCACCGGATGTATCGGAGGAGGTTGAAAATGAGAATAAGGATAGGAACCAAGATACCACAGATTTACGGATACTGTATATTAATGGCCACCCATTGCTAAATACCCGACTGCTGGTCTAAGTACAATATAGTAAGATATATCCTACTATGATTCGTCCTATGTATAGGTGTTTAATCCTCGGTTTGTATAATAGAGTAAACGGGAGCATCAAGCTCAGTAGATGCTTTCAAGAAAAGGAGCTCAATGATGAAGAGATATTCGAGGGTCTTGCCGCCTTGCTTCTTTACAAGCTCCCCTGCTGCCTTGGCAGAACCACCTTCGCAAGAGATAAGTTGAACTATGAAAACTGTGTAAGCGAACCAGACCCACCAGTCGCAATTAAGTCGTCAATGACGATCACGTTCTGACCAGGTCTGATAGCGTCGACTTGCATCTCGAAAGAGTCCTAATGGACGTGAATGTAGTCAGAAGGTTATCTACAACCAGACCGCTGTACTGGCTGACCGTCCCATATTCCTTCGCATATTCTGCCTGCACACACTCCCCGGGCAATTTGCCTTTTTTGCGTATAGGGACGAAGGCGGCACCTAATCGCAAGGCAATGATGGGGCCGAAAAGGAACCCACGAGCATCAAGGCCGACGACAGCGTCTATTTTATGGTGATCCGAAAGCCCAAGGGTGTGCGAGGTTATGTGGTGAGTGAAGTGGGTGACTAATGTTTCAAGGGCAAGTGGGTCGTGTAGGATTGGGAAGATATCAAAGAAAACAATCCCCTAACATCATCAACGATGATGGGATCAGATTTTCCGTCGAGTAAAGCAATATATCTTTGTCTTCACCTTCTGAGGAAAGTCTGAATAGGCCTTGAGTTTGTTCCTCAAAAAATCAACGTCGGCCATAATAACTAGAACGTATCTACACCAGTTTTAAAAAATTGGATCAATCAATATCCCATGATTTCAAATTGCCAAATTAAGAAGTCTCGGGCAACACTGAATCGTCACCACATACAACATAAATGGAGAACCCTAGCGTAGTATGGATATGGAGCATATACATTTATATTGAGAATGATAAAAGCGCCATTCTTGCATATCAAGAGATCATAGGCAGAGGATACAAAACGACTACAAGAAATGCTTAAACGGATTCGAGAGGTGCAGGTTCCTTGAAATCCTTGACTACCCGTGTGCCAGTCTCCTGTTGCACCAGTCAGTACAATCCCAAAATTACCATGTGTGTTGTAAACGTACATCAGTGGATTCACCGTGAAGTTCGAGAAGTTTAGAAACATCGAACTTGGGTGACTTCAGAATTTTGGCCTTGAAGACATGGACATTCTGCAAGGGATAGATACTCCTCGACGCCTTCTCTATCTCCCGACCAATAGCTTCAGGAATGAATTTTTGTACCAATTCCTTCAAGTCACAGCTTGTCGCCTCGCGGTTGATGATCTCGAACATCTTCTTCCTGATTTCACGCACCTGAGCTGACTGTGCGTATGTGGTCTTCTTTACTTGAGAAGGTCGACGTTTTGTGAAGCCAATAACGAAGAGCCGGAGAAGGTATCCATCAGTGGTTTTGACATCAGCGTAGGCTTCAATGAGAGTTTGCCACTTGCGAACAAGGGAGCGGAGTTTGTCAGAGGTAAAGTCCATGCCATGGAAGTTGGTCAGGCAGTTCTTGCCTTGAATCTCGTCAATACGCAGCTTGATTTTGCGGAAGGACTGCTCCTCGTCGTTACTGAGGTCAGCTAACGAAACCTCAATGATACGACCGCGGAGAGAGTCATTAGCGTTCTCTAAAATGCCCCATTCAACGTTATGTCCTCAAACTCAATATCCTGGGTACGCACTCAGACCAACTGACCGGTTAACAAAAGTCTTGCCAACATTTCGGACTTCGAAGGTTGAAGGTGCCTTGATGTCGTACCAGTCTTCAGAGAATGTTAACCCACACATTGACGATACAACTAGATATATTTGCCTTTGCGAGTGAAAGGATCAACGACCTTCTTCTTAAGACCTTTTTTACCCTTCGAGAGACGCTTGTTCTGTGGCGAGTGGTCAGGCATATAATTCACAGATGAAAACCAGATACAACAGACCTTTCCTACAGCCATTGTTTCGTATTGGAAGCGTCCACAACGATGACGAACAGAGGGCGAGCCGGCACTGAGACGGTCTTACTTTTGATATTGCGGCAACCTGTTCCACCAGTAAACTGGTGTGGCGGGTGGCTCAAACCTTATCTTAAGTTCTGTACAGCTTTTCACACAGCGTTATCTCCTGTCACTCTGACTTCTGTCACAGACATGTTCACACGTCCTCACTTTGATGCTGCATGCAAGGCATTCATTGCTCGACACTCGACAGATTCTACCACCTTTCCTCTGAAAGACTGGACATGGCATGAACATACTGTATGCTACAGAACTTAGGAACCTGAATCTTGTCTGAGCGGCAACCCAGAATTATCCAAACCTTGGCTTCATGTCTCGTGTTGTCGATGTCTTTCACCGGCCTGATATTCCTGCCTGCGCTCTTGATGGACCTGTAGGTGGGGATGGGGCACTCGAGGAGGCTGATCCCACTGTTCTGCCAAAATCTCTTGAATCTGAGCTACTTATCTGTCAACAATATGTTGTTTTCTCTGCAACTTTTAGGGTTCCAACATTTTACTTCCTTCTTTGTGATTCCAGTGGGTCTATTCACCAGAACCATTTTTCTCCGGTTGTTGAGCCGCTATAATAGGCGGAACGTCTCTTCCACTTACAAAAGTTCTGACAACTTCACTCTTTAAGGCTAATGCCTGGGACCATGTCGAAGTGTCCTCTTATGCTCTTTCCGTTCCCACATCGACTTTTCCTTTGCTCTCTCACGGTGACCATCCGACCTTGGGTTTTCCATGCTGGTATTTCCACCCTTGCGAAACGACAGCAGCTGTTGATGAATTGGTGGGGGAGATAGCTCGAGATGACTGGAGCGAGGAAGTCAAGGCAGTCCGGTGGTTAGAAATGTGGTTTCTGGTAGTGTGTAGTGTTGTCAATCTGTAGACTTGTCAGTGAAATTGTGGCATTCATTGTGCAGCCTGAGTTGTTGATGACACCGGGAGTGAGAAAGTGATTTTTAGCGCGGATAAAGACAGTGGGACGGTGGCCGGATCATAACACCTGTGAAGACGCCTCTCTCTACTCTTCAGTCACATCAGTGGCCTCAATCTGACCACTTGAATTTCCGACTGTTTGTCGTACGATTGGATCGCGAATCCCCGAAAAGCTCAAATCATATCAAACGATGCTGTTCACGCGTTTGCCAACTGTAACTCGTATCTCTCGCTCTTTTATCTCTTGTTCAACACGCATGATGGTTTGTCGTCCACCGTAGCCTTACTTTGAGGCCTCGTCGCTGAATATCTACTCAGTCTCAAGTTCCTGAAGTCGTCATAGTCTCTGCCGTTCGCACGCCCGTCGCATCCTTCAATGGCGCCTTGAAATCCTTCACAGGTCCCCAGCTTGGTATCATTGCCCTAAAAGGTGCCCTCGAGAAGGGAAATGTCGATGCTACTCTTGTTGAAGAGGTCTATCTCGGCAATGTGGTTCAAGCTGGTGTTGGTCAATCACCCGCTCGCCAAGTGGCTCTGGGTGCAGGCCTCAAGTCCAGTTCTGATGCCACTACAATTAACAAGGTCTGTGCAAGTGGGATGAAATCGATCATGTTGGCTGCTCAAAGCATCCAACTCGGCCAAAGCTCCGTTGTGGCTGCTGGTGGATTTGAAAGCATGAGTAATGCCCCGTATGTTTACTATCTTATATTGTGATCAATCATCTGCTGATATCTCCCCAGTTTCCTCCTTCCCCGTCAGAATCCCGCGTTCGGTAAATTCATCACTCGTGACTCTCTTGAGACTGATGGTCTCTGGGATGTCTACAATGACTTTGCTATGGGCAACTGTGGAGAAAGTGCTGCGGTGAAATATGGCATCGATCGTCAATCCCAGGACGCCCATGCCATTGAATCCTACAAACGTGCGGCGCGAGCCTGGGAGTCCGGAGCGTTTGATACCGAAATCATCCCAGTCACCGTCAAAGGCAAGAAAGGCGACACCGTTGTCCGTGAAGATGAGGAATTCAGGAGGGTAATTTTCGACAAGGTTCCCACCCTTCGTTCGGCCTTCAAGAAGGACGGTACTATCACGGCCGCTAACTCATCACCTATAAGCGACGGCGCTTCAGCTTTGATCCTAACGTCTGTTGAGAAGGCCAAAGAACTGGGTTTGAAGCCCCTTGCCAAAGTTGTCTGTAAGTACAACTTATATCTCACAATTTTTGGCGTCTCTCTGATTTTGATAACGTATAGCTTACGCTGATGCTGGTGTTGATCCCATTGACTTCCCTGGTGCTCCTACTGTCGCTCTCCCCAAAGCCCTCCAGCGAGCTGGTCTTTCCATCGACGACATAGCTCTGTTTGAAGTCAATGAAGCCTTCTCCGTCGTTGCCCGTATAGCGGAGAAGGTTCTCAACATTCCTTCAGAAAAGATGAACGTTAACGGGCATGTTTTCTTCAGCTAATTGGAACAAGGAAAGATAAGCTCACATGATATCTAGTGGAGCTGTTGCATTAGGTCATGCTATTGGGAATTCTGGTTCACGTATTATTGTCTCCCTTGTGCATGCTCTCAAGCCTGGCCAATATGGTGCTGCTGGAATTTGCAATGGAGTGGGTGTTTCACTGCTCGCGTCTGCTTTCTGTTACTCACACTCCTTTCAGGGCGGTGCTGCTTCCGCCCTTGTCGTCCAAAGGTTGTAAAATAGGCTGTTCGTATTGGAAGAATTTCAGACTGCATTTCTTGTAATAGTGTTTTCATATCCGGCCCGAGATGGCATGATAATGACATGTTTCGAATTTTCGAATGACGTATTCATCCCTCTTGCTTATTTGTTAAAGGAGGTTTCTTCAAGAAACGCTAGATACCAATAAACTTGCGAGGGCCTGGCAATTTCTCGCCGGATCACTATGGAAGCTGGAATACGTGCTGACCTCAATTCTTCACGTCTCTCAGCGGTTCCGAAACGGGACACTCAACGAGCTATCCTACAGTTTGTGAACGACTTGCGTTCTTTTTCCCGAATACATGCTGCAGAAGGAAAAGCATACATGACATCGTGGGATGCCAAAGAAACAATTGACAATTCTACACCTGCAGAAGCACGTAATCCTCGAAGCTGTGGATTTGCTACACCCGTACTCAAGCCACGTGTGGTTCTGCGAAAACAAGTTGTGCAAGGTCAGAAGAGTTCTGAACCGCCCTCAACTCTTTCCAACCATGTCAAAACCAAGTCTGCTAGTAGAATACCATCAAAAGAAGACCTTCCACTCCACGAGCGTCACAGAACGAAACGGAATCGCGAGTTCCAGTCTGATGAGGAGAAACGTTTGTTGAGCATTTCTGCTGGTTTTCGTCCTTTGGTTTGACATAATTTATAGGTTTGTATGAAAGGCGGGAGAAGAAGAGGGCTAAACGGGAGATCATGCGGCCTGTGGCATCAAAGGAGCAGACTGAAAATCATAACCAACCGCAGAAGAAATCGAAATCCAAGAAAATGCCGACGGGATTGGCACTCATGTATGGTTTTACTGCGACGAATGTCGGTAGGAATCGGTTAACAGTGAGACTGTGTTTCTGGATTTGAGGAGGTCCTGGGTCCTAATGATTGGTGACAGGTCAAGCCGTCTCTCCGCTCCGGAGTATTTGGAAAAGGCAAGGCGTCTGTCCAGGCCCGATCGGGCCAGTCCAAACTGAAAGGTGTGATTCTTTGTTTTATATTCTCGGTATCGCTGACAGCTTCTAAAGGCAAAAGCCTTGTATTCTCGGAGGAAGAGTTTCTGAAGTCAGCAACTATTGCTGAGAAGTGCCGACATGATAAAGGCGAAAAATCTGCTGTTTCTGGGTCTCAGTCCTCTCATACGTCCTCGGAATGCACTGACGACATGGTTCTTTTGCGACACAGGTCAAAACACAAATCAAAACACAGGTCAAAGTCGACAGAAACCAACTCGACGGTGCCTCTCGCACAAAAGCGGCGAAAGACCAAGATCCCACGGGATGATGCGACGGAAGATGGAGCGGAACGAAGTTCCTCGAAATCGAAGAAGGCTCAGTCAGTCATATGGGATATTGAAAAGGATGACGGTGTTCTTCCAATGGAGTCTTCATCTGTCCTTACCTCGAAAACCAATACTGTCTTGTTGAACATCCGCCAAGAACAATGGTTGCCAGAATTCTCATCGAACAAAAGAGGTGTCTTCGATGCTCAGGTTCAAGAATTATCAGTTCAACAAAAGGACGTCATCGATGGTAATGATATGACCCAGCATTCGGTGATAGAAAAAGAACAAGATACATCCTCGTCGACTTCTTCGATCTGTCCCTCGGAGTCTCCTTCTCAAGTGGTGTACGCACACAGATCTGGTATCCAGCCTCAAGAAGACATTGTCTCAAAATATTTTGCCCGTACCCCATCTTTGCGAGCCCATCCGTCTGGTAAAACGACTCAGGAATCACACACTAACCTTGATGTGGCTACGGTTCCCCTCTCAAGTGAGGAGAAAGAGGCGGACTCTGTTGACTTGGACTACAAAAAGGAACCGGCGCGTGCTGGCGAAAATTGCGACGGACTGAGGGTAGAGACGATCCACAGAAATACCCAGCCCCCTTTGAAGGATATAGTTAATGGCTCCGACTGGCTCCTCAGTGATCCTATCCTGAGCCCTAATTTTAACAGAGACCGCAATTGCGGGGCTGAGCTCTTCCACCTTGATGGATTAGAAGAGATCCAGTCCGATTTCGACTTTCACAATGCTTTGTCGGACAAGTCTGGCGGTCTTGACCGAGAGGAGGGGTTCTATTTGGCTGGAGATTCAGACTTGAACGACCGCCTCTCAATATTCGAGGATGCTCTATGTGGCCAGCCTCTCGCAGAAGATGATGAAGGCTATGAGTATGACTACCCGATTTCCCACTCGCAAGCCTATGTTGAAAACGTCGAAGAGGCGCATAATCAACCCATTCCACTCCGAAGTCTTACAGAGTGGGATTGTCGTAGTATCCAGACCATCAGTGAATGCAATGATGTATCCGACATTCTTTTGAACCGTATCCCCTCTCCGTCCATCGGGTCAAGTGGGCTCATATTTAATTCTGTAGGGGATGGTTCCGACGACTTGACGACGGACCCGTTTTTGCGTTTTGACGAAGGTCGCTGTCTGTTACTGGGCGCAAATGGGCTCCACAGGAACAAAGATTCGGATTCATATTTAGGTACAGTTGAGTCGGATGTTGCACGGCGCCTGGTAGGACATTGGATGCCTCAGAAATACTAAAATCGGAATTGAAGAAAGGCGAGTCAGATTACCAATTCCGGTTCGATCGCGTAGCTATCTATGGAAAGTCAAAATGATCAATGCAATGAGTCACGTTCAATTAAGGCGTGTATGTACATATGTACGTTTGATTTGGCATTAAAACGCGGGACGCGAAAAATTAAACGCGTCAAGTTCTACCGTGTCTCGCTCATACTGTCCAGAAATGTCTTTGAAAGGAAGTTCGGATAATGCTCCCTCTTCCGTAGGTCGATGTACCTATAAAGATATCATCGCAGCTGATGCCTCCCAGACGGTCAGAGTCAAACAAGAACCAATCGAAACACGGACACCGTTGGGTCCATCAAATTCCTTTGGGCCTGGTTCTCCTGGTGAAGAGCCAGTGCGCGTCAAAGCCGAGTTGGATGAACTTGTTACCAAAGTTAGCTATTTTTCTTTATCTTAGACTTGCTGCTGATGCCACTTTTCCCTAGTATCTTGATTCCACCTATTCCTCGGGAGCTAATGTCAAAAACGAGGAAATGAAGCAATCACCACAGTCTGCCGTCCCCAGTAGACGGGCTAGTCCCTTAAATCATACTGTTCCAGCTCCTCTTTTCAAGGAACATAAGTCCGCCGAAGAGATTGCCTATTCTCCTGAGGCTGCTCTTGAGGAAGGTGTAAAGATGATTCAAACTCTCAAGGCAAGAATGCAAAATTTGAAGTTAGGTAGCAAGCTTCGAGAAGAGGTCTGGGCACGTGAGATCTCGAGGTTTGTTTTTCATGCAATGACCGATTCAATTGCTTATCCCCATGTAGTCTCGAAAATCAGGGCACCCCTACTACCCTTATTGCCGTTTGTGGCGGTATGTTATTTTTACCTGATCTCACAGCTGGCCCTGATCAAGGGCACATAGCCACCGGTGCTGGCAAGTCGTCAATTCTAAATGCGATTTTGGATGGTGAGTACTATTTATGTCTACACATCTCTACTAGTTTTTTATTTTGTTGTAGACAACGTGGTTCCTACAAGTGGCATGCGAGGTTTGTCTTCATGTTAAGCGTAGCGCATCCGCTCACTTCTTGGTGAATAGCGTGCACTGCTGTTGTTACTGAAATTGGATATCATAACAAATCTACCATTGATGCGGACGTCACATTTTTGTCTTTGGCCGAGTGGAAATCCGAGCTTACCGTACTGCTGCATGACATGGTAGATGAGGATGGGAATTTGAAAAGAAGTACCGACCTTAAAAGCGATGCCGGAATTGCTTGGTCGAAGGTGAGGAGATTTACAAATTGCGAATGATGTGTATGAAACCGTTAAGTACTGCAGATGAATGCCGTTTATCCTTTTATCGCTCAAGAAGACCTCGTCAATATGTCTGCAGATCAGATTATTGCGCGTGATCACAGTAAGTGACCACGTATTAGTCTATTTGGCACATTTGACATTTGGCCCAGACATCGCCAATATTCTTGGTACCACGAAGAGAATATCTGCGAAAGATTCGCGTACCTTCGCTAAAGAAATTGCCAAGTATATCGATTCCAAAGACCAAAAGCGAGGCAAGAAAGATAGGAAGGAAAACGAGAAAGAAAAAGAGAAGGGACCGAGTTTGATGGCTGTTGTTCGAGCGAAGACCGCCCAACACCCAAGAAATACAGAGAAACCAAAGACCAGTCCCGGTGATGACGAACCTGCTTTATGGCCCTTGATCCGTCAAGTCAATGTGAGATGCAAAGCAGCAGCATTGTCTACAGGCGCCGTCTTGGTTGACTTGCCTGGTATGTTGGATTGATAGCACACTGCTTCTCATCCCTCATTTGACCTTGCTAGGTGTCGCTGATGCCAATGCTGCTCGTAATAACGTTGCGAAGGATTATATGAAAAAAGCCGGGTGTATCTGGATTCTCGCTCCTATTACAAGGGCTGTTGATGACAAGACAGCTCGAGGTCAGCTTCGCACTTCATCTTCTAGTCTACTCATCACGAATCACGTTCCCTAGATTTGCTCGGTGATGCTTTTAGACTACAACTTCTCAGTAAGTCGCCTTGACACTCGTTCTAGCAAATTTTTCTAACTTCGCTGGTTTCGAGTGGGTGCGTTGTCTCTATTTCTCTGTGGACGAAATCGATTCAGCCATTCACCATTCTACAGATGGAAAGTAAGTGTGCGATGAATTATTGGCCTGGTAGACGACTAGATGGTTTACACGAGACTAGTTATGATGACCACACTATAACCTTCATTGGTAGGCGCCCACTGAATCAGCCGTGCTTTGTCTCTACTAACACATCTTCAGCTAGCAAGTGCGATGACATTTCTTGCTCAGAAGTCGTTCGGGCCCTTGGCATTCATGATGAACCTGAACTGGAGGAAATAGAAACCCGGATAGAGAACATAGAAAATGAGATGTCTGTCTGGAAGCAGACAGAAGCTGAAGCACAGAAACACGTCAAAGGTCTGCCGAGATTTGGTATCTCAGATAGTCCACTACAGCTAACAGCTACTAGCTATCAACCAAGAGCTTGAACTCATCCGAGAAATTGTCAAGGAACACGAAGAACATCTTGAAGCTTTTGAAAACAATCAACCGTTTGTTCCTCGTTTGACTGGAAAGAGTAGTGCTCAAGCAAGCAAAAAGCGGAAACGAAACAGCAAGGATGAGCTGGGTTCCTTCAAACGTCGAAAGATTGCGGCAGACAGTGATGACGACAATGATGATTTTAGCATCTCGGATGATGATTCTGAAATAAACTCTGATAGTAATAATAGTGACAGTGAATCAGGAGATGAGTCAGATCATGAAGGCAACTTGGAACAAGAGGCTGAGGAACTCGTTACAGAAGATGGCTTGAAGGCGAAGATAAAAGATGGAAAGGAGAAGATCAAGGAAATTCGTTCCACTCTCACTGGTGCCAGGGAGAAGAAGAAAGATGCTTCAGACAAAATTGCCAGGCTCAAGAAATCATTAGCTAAGGTACAACGAGACAAAAATGCATTCTGTTCCCTCAAACGATCCGAGGTAAGATATGAACTCCATCTTTGAGCTTGTTCCTCAACAACGCCTTCCGGGAAGTTTTCGCGTGATGTTTTGAGAGAGGATTTCCGTACTGGTCTCAAAGATTTAGATGGTGGCCTTTTTTCAGATACAGCCGATCTTTTTCCTCTGACTTGCTGAGCTCACAGATGCCGCTGCAGAAGAACGAGATCCAGAAAATTTTGACCCTACAGTTAATCTTCGAGGTAACATTCTGGCTTTTGTTCCTTCATATCAGTGTGTTGATGTTTGACTAGACTACAACTCAATCAATCTCCCTGTATTCACTTGTTCCAGTCGCGACTATATCAGAATCAAAGGTAAGCTCTCATCTTTCTTCGTCGATTCATATTCATCACCCGCTCTAGGTCAAGTCAAAGGCGACGGTGAACCCACGTGCTTCACTAACCCAGAGGACACTGGTATCCCTGCCCTTCAGCAATGGTGCCATCAACTCACTATTGCATCGCGCGAGCGTTCTGCTCGAAACTTCTTCACTCAACTCAGAACTTTTGTTACCAGTGTTGAATCTTATATTCACGGTATAACTGATGTAACAGCCGCCGATCGTGAATTCCTTCGCCAGAGGTGGGAGTCTAACAATATTTATGGCCAGACTGTGGATATGAAAGGCGTGGCACTCCAGCTCGCTCAGGTCTGAAATCAGCTATTTTTCTTGAATCATCAGCCGTTTGATCCAGGACTTTAGCGGTTTGCTAATCTCGTTGATGATTGCGTGGAGAACATTAAAGCCCACTTCAAGGATGGCCTGGAGGAAAAATGTCGTGTCGGAGCGGCAAACGTAGGTTTTTTTCTGAATTGATTAGTTTGGTTCACTGAGAAACCATCTTACACAGGCCTCGGATGCTGCTGTCCAGACAACCGATGAGTTTAGTTCTAGTATGCACTGGGCCACATACCGTGCAAGTTCGTATCTTTAGCTTGCTTCATTCCGGTAGATTTGTTTCTCACACATAAACCATAGCTCTCCGTCGTCATGGAGAATGGAAGCGCAATTTCAATGAGGAATTGACGCTGCCGTTCACGCGGAACATTGCCAGCTCCTGGGGTAAAGTGTTCGAAACCGACTTAGTTGGTCCATTCGGAACCGATGTCAAATCGGCTGTAAATAAACTTCTCACCGAGATTGAAGATACTGCAGCTCCTGGACTAAAGGATCGCATCAAGATCCAAGGTGAAATGAGTCTTGCACAGGCCTCTGAAACACTGCGCGCAGTTATGGATTTGGTCCGAAATACGCTTTCTACCCAGCAAAAAGAAGTTTCACGGTGCATGTCACCACATGTTCGGAGTCAGTTGATTGACGGCTATAATCAGGCCATGGAGGAACGAGGAACCGGGAGTGTAGCTCGACAGAAGGTTTGAAAATTCACTGTCATGGTTAAATCGTCCCGTACTGAGTTGATCACTAGGCTGTTTTCCACGATTATGTTGCTGATCACAAAGATGACATTTTTGAGAGCGGGGCGGATGTTATCTTGGAGCAATTGGACAGCATTGCAAATGCTGTTGGAGGACAACTGGAAAATGCACTTGAGGAACTCTCGAAACAGGTTGGGACCATGGTCGATGTTCACTGTACTTCCATTAAATGGTTTCACAGGTTGAAGTCAATGTATCAATTCTTTGGGAAGACGTCCAAGATGGTCCCGACCAAATCAGGGCTCGTCAAGATGTGTTGGAGTGTGCATCCATGGTCATACGTCAAGTTGAAATCTGGACAGCAGCTACCGAAAGTACGAACTAGGAACATCTCGCCGAAGATGTTGGATATACCGTATATGATGAACATTGTTTGATTTAATCAATTTCACTTGATGTGTAATGAATTTTTCAATAGTCCGATTTACATTTTGACGTTTAAGCATCTCCGTGTGGGATGTGTGGTAGTTCAGGAATAATATGGGTTCACTCTCACACGGCTTGAGGACCACAGGTAAACGACAGATGAAACTTGAGTAAAGTCAAACAAATCAGAAGCGATAAACAGGTTGTCCATGTTGGTCAACCATCATAATACCTATCTCGACGCGAATAACCCATAAAACCCCAGAATGACCGATCAGACTTGGAACGATAATGAGCTCCGGGCGTGAAGCCAAAGAAGTACCTTAGCCTCTCGCCAAGCGAACGGGAGCGATATCTGCTCCCATGATGATGATGATCGTGGTGATGACTACTGTGAGTAGGTTGCTTGATTGGATTTTCAACAAAGAAAAAGAATCAACTTGTGACATCAGAAAGATAACAGAAA
>Ga0157366_1000189_pt1 | contig 30426 bp, 27 predicted proteins | sample AttbisABBM1_FD_113149 | JGI IMG/M metagenome (GOLD analysis project Ga0157366, IMG submission 113149) | Fungus gardens microbial communities from leaf cutter ant in Botucatu, State of São Paulo, Brazil - Atta bisphaerica ABBM1 | ecosystem: Host-associated > Fungi > Mycelium > Unclassified ...
CCCATTGAGCGGCTGCCGAGGAAGTATTCGGTCAGGAAGTTGCCTTCATGACGCTTGCGCATGGCAAATACAGATAAACCAGCAACCAGCAGCAAATAACCGATCAGTGGCAAAATGATTTCAAGCTTCACTATCATCCTCCAGAGGAATATCACGGAAAATTACGCGAACCATCAACCAGCAGAGAGCAATAAATAAGCCCGGAACCAGCAGGCAGGAGAGTTCAAACCAGTGTGGTAATCCGGTAACTCCGGGTTTGTCATCCCACAGCCAGGCGGTGAGTGCCCAGCAGGCGAGATAGGCTATCGCCAGCCAGAATGACCAGCGAGCTTCTTTATGTGCCTGTAGAAAACGTGAATCCATCCGTATCTCCTCAGAGTGACGGTAAAGGTCATAAACACGAGTAATGAGCGGTGTCGGCGCATAACCCGGCGATACCTTTGGAAAGTGACAGAATGGGGAAGGAAAAAGGGCCTGACGATGCAGGCCCACGAACAGGCAGGATTACTTCTCGTACAGACCGAGTTTTTTCTCCAGATAGTGGATATTGGTTCCACCGTGCTGGAAGTTCTCGTCTGACATGATTTTCATCTGCAACTCGATATTGGTTTTGATACCGTCGATGATCAGCTCTGCCAGTGCATTTTTCATGCGGGAGATCGCCACATCACGGGTTTCGCCATAGGTAATCAGCTTACCAATCATCGAATCATAGTACGGCGGCACGCTGTAACCGGCGTAGATATGAGACTCCCAACGCACACCAAAACCACCAGGTGCATGGAAGCGGGTGATTTTGCCTGGGCTTGGCAGGAAGGTATTCGGATCTTCGGCGTTGATACGGCATTCTACCGCATGACCGCGAACGATGACTTCTTCCTGCTTGATGGAGAGTGGTTGACCTGCAGCGATGCGCAGCTGTTCTTTGATCAGATCCACACCCGTAATCATTTCAGTGACCGGATGCTCAACCTGAATACGGGTGTTCATTTCAATGAAGTAGAACTCGCCGTTTTCGAACAGGAATTCGAAAGTCCCTGCACCGCGATAAGCGATATCCACGCAGGCTTTCGCACAACGTTCACCGATATAACGACGCAGCTCTTCTGTAATGCCTGGCGCTGGCGCTTCTTCCACGACTTTCTGGTGACGGCGCTGCATAGAGCAGTCACGTTCAGCCAGATAGATGGCATTACCCTGACCGTCGGCTAATACCTGAACTTCGATATGGCGTGGGTTTTCCAGGTATTTTTCCATGTACACCATGTCGTTGTTGAAAGCTGCTTTAGCTTCCGCCTTCGTCATGTTGATGGATTGTTCCAGGTCTTTGTCGCTGCGCACAACGCGCATACCACGACCGCCGCCGCCGCCGGATGCTTTGATAATGACCGGATAACCAATGCGTTTCGCAAAGGCACGGTTTTTATCCATATCATCAGTCAATGGACCATCAGAGCCAGGTACTGTCGGCACGCCCGCTTTTTTCATCGCGGTGATCGCAGACACTTTATCGCCCATCAGGCGGATGGTATCTGCCTTTGGTCCAATAAAGATAAAGCCAGAACGCTCAACCTGTTCAGCAAAATCTGCGTTCTCAGACAGGAAGCCGTAACCAGGGTGAATGGCAACCGCACCGGTGATCTCTGCCGCTGAAATCAGCGCAGGGATATTCAGATAGCTTTTCACTGACTGAGCCGGGCCGATACAGACCGTTTCGTCTGCCAGCAGCACGTGCTTCAGATCGCGATCCGCAGTGGAGTGTACCGCTACAGTTTTGATGCCCAGCTCTTTACAGGCACGCAGAATACGCAGCGCAATCTCACCACGGTTAGCAATTACAATTTTATCAAGCATGGCTCGCCTCGTTATTCGATGACGACCAGTGGCTCGTCAAATTCAACTGGTTGACCGCTTTCGACCAGGATCGCTTTAACCACACCGGATTTATCAGCTTCGATCTGGTTCATCATTTTCATCGCTTCAACGATACACAGAGTGTCACCTGCGTTGACTTTCTGGCCTACTTCAACAAAGGCTTTTGCGTCCGGGCTTGGGGTACGATAGAACGTACCAACCATTGGGGAACGCACGATGTGGCCACTGATCTCCGCCGCTGGTGCTTCTGCTGCCGCTGCCGGTGCAACTGGTGCAACGGCTGTCGCCAGAGCTGGCTGTGGTTGCATCATTGGTGCTGCATAAGCTTGCTGCATCATTGGATAACCAACGTTAGCAGGGGAACGGCTGATACGAACCGACTCTTCACCTTCAGAAATTTCCAGTTCAGCGATACCTGATTCTTCAACCAGTTCGATCAGTTTTTTAATCTTACGAATATCCATAAGTGTGGTTCCGTACTCTGTTTAATTAGATAGTGACAGGCGTTTTACGGCCGTCTGTAAAGCCCAGGAATAACCGTCGACGCCAAGTCCACAGATCACGCCGGCAGAAATATCAGAAAGATATGAATGATGGCGAAAAGGCTCACGAGCATGCACATTTGACAGATGAATTTCAATAAACGGAATGTTAACTGCCAACAGCGCGTCACGCAGTGCTACGCTGGTATGGGTGAATGCCGCCGGGTTAATGACGATATAATCGACATTGCCTTTTGCTTCATGTATGCGATCAATCAACACATGTTCCGCATTGGACTGGAGGTGGCTCAAGGTGACATTCAGTGCTGCGGCTTGTGCCGTCAGATCACTGACAATCTCGCTCAGCGTCGTGTGACCATATTTTTCCGGTTCACGCGTACCCAGCAGATTGAGGTTGGGACCGTTCAAAAGTAGGACATGAAACTTATCCGTCATCTTGCTGCTATCTCCTGCGATAATTGAGGCATCGCACAAAATACATCGCTAAAGCCTGTTTGTCACCTGATTCAGATGAAATTTGATGCAGGCTGGTGAACAAAGTCGGGCATTATAACGATATCACCGCAATTCGCAGCTAAATACTGGTCGTATCAGCGAAGATTATCTATTACCTCATAAAAAAGATACGAGAACCTGCCGATTATGCCCATGAATTTTCTTTCCTGGTGGGTTATCGCTGTCCTGGTAACCATTTGCGGAATTTTTTATACCGCCATACCAGCAAGATCGCCGCAAGCAGGGCATAAATCCATGGTTGTGGTGAAAGAATTTTAACGGACCAGAGATAGTGAACAGGAGCAAGGATTGCTACCAGATAAACCATGTTATGCAGAGTTTGCCAGCGTTTTCCCAACTGACGTTGTGCTTTCTGGAACGATGTTGCTGCCAGCAACAGTAAAATTACCCAACTAATGAGGCCCAACGTTAAATAAGGACGGGAGACAATTTCTTGCCCTAACAGACCTAAATTGTTAATGCCGAGCTCCAGCAGGGAATAACTGATCAAATGCAACGTCGCCCAGGCAAAACACCAGAGACCGAGCAGACGGCGGACACGAATCAACAACGGTTGTTTACCATAGCGGGCAAGAGGAGTGACAGCCAGGCCTGCCAGCAGGAACTTCAGCGCCATTCTGCCAGTAAAATGCTGGATATCCTTGGCAGGATCCGCACTGAACCAGCCCTGATCAACCGAGAGCAACAACCATAAAAATGGCAGAAAACCTGCCAGATGCAGCAGGACTTTCAGGACAACGATCTGTTTTGACGTCAGGCGCATGGGTTAAAAGTTTTCCCGTAAATCAAGACCGTGGTACAACGCCGCCACCTGTTCGGCATAACCGTTATATAACAGTGTTGGCTGGCGCTTCACATCAAGAATTCCACCGGATCCGATCACGCGTTCACTGGCTTGTGACCAGCGAGGATGGTCGACATGTGGATTTACATTGGCATAAAAACCATATTCGTTGGATGCTAGCTGATTCCAGGTTGTAGGAGGCATATCCCGAACCAGACTGATTTTGACGATCGATTTGATCCCTTTAAAACCGTATTTCCACGGTACAGTCAGACGAATAGGTGCACCATTTTGTGGCGGTAGCGCTTTACCATAGACGCCGGTTGTTAACAGCGTTAATGGATGCATTGCTTCATCCAGACGCAATCCTTCAACGTAGGGATAATCGATCCCTCGGCCAATAAAACGATCTTTCTGGCCTGGCATTTCATCCGGAGCATAACGTGTCTGGAAAGCGACATAACGTGCATTGCTGGTCGGTGCAGCCAGTTGCAATAGTTTCCCCAGTTCAAAACCTATCCAGGGAACCACCATCGACCACGCTTCGACACAGCGCATACGATAAATTCGTTGTTCCAGTGAGAAACGCTTAAAAATATCGTCCATATCCAGGGTCAGTGGTTTTGCCACTTCACCATCAATAGTGATCTTCCAGTTGTTAGTCTTCAGCGTGCCAGCATTGGCTGCCGGATCAGCTTTATCCAGGCCAAACTCGTAAAAGTTATTGTAGCCAGTCACTTTATCTTCTGGCGTTAACGGCAGATCAGCCTGGTATTGCGCTGGTTTACTGAAATCCAGCGCTTTGCCTGATGGGGCTTTTGGACGATCATGACCTTTAAACCATGACAGCACATCAGCCTGAGCAACTCCGGGCAGGGTTAATGCCGCAGCACTAATACCTAGCGTTTTCAGTAAGGTGCGGCGGCGGGTATTGAACACGCTTTCCGGTGTGACGTCATTTTCAGTGAGTTTGTTGACGTTTTTCATCTGTACTCCCCGCGATAAGTCTGTGGTATCAACGAATACGTACCAGTGTGCGACCAGTAATCTGGTTATTTAACAGCTTTTCTGCCGCGATAACCGCCTGCGATAATGAAACTTCGGTGGTGGCCTGCTGGTAAAATGATGCAGGTAATGTGTTCACCAGACGTTTCCATGCAGCAACACGCCGGGACGCCGGGGCCATTACGGAATCAACCCCTTGCAGACGCACATTACGTAAAATAAACGGCATGACGCTGGTGGGCAGATCAACACCACCGGCCAGGCCACAAGCTGCGACAACACCACCCCAGGCCGTTTGCGCCAGTACATTAGCCAGTACCTGTCCACCGGCAGCATCAATGGCCGCTGCCCAGCGCTGTTTTTCCAGTGGACGGGAAGGCTGGCTGAATTCGCTACGAGGCAGAATTGCACTGGCTCCCAACTGACGTAAATAGTCATGTGTCGTATCGCGACCGGTAATAGCAGTAACCTGGTAGCCCAGATTATGCAACAGCGCAATAGCCGTACTCCCAACGCCACCACTGGCTGCTGTCACCAAAATATCGCCGCTTTCTGGGGTGATGCCGCCTTCTTCCAGTGCCATAACACAAAACATGGCAGTCAGGCCTGCTGTACCAATAATCATGGCTTGCCTTTCATCCAGACCTTCCGGAAGCGGGATCAGCCAGTCTGCTTTTACCCGGGCTTGTTCTGCCAGCCCACCCCAGTGATTTTCACCCACGCCCCAGCCTGTGAGTACCACGGATTGACCTGGGTGAAAACGAGGATCATCACTGCTGTGTACTTTTCCAGCAAAATCTATACCAGGAATCATCGGAAACTGGCGAACGATTTTTCCCTTCCCGGTGATAGCCAGTGCGTCTTTATAGTTAATACCGGACCAGCCAATATCCACGATGACTTCACCTGCAGGAAGGCTGCTACTATCCAGTTGTCTGACGGCGGCCAGCGTTTTGCCATCCGCTTGTTCGAGTATCAATGCCTGCATGAAAATCTCCTGAAAAGCGTTGTTCAATGAAAAGGGGCCGGTACGGCTATACTTGCAGAAAAATGTTATTACCCGACTCCTGACAAATAAAAATTATCCTGGATATGGTATTTTTCCTTCATCTATTACACAGGCGAGGGCGCTTGTGATCCACCTGCCATTAGCTTGTCAGTTGTAAACTGTTGTTAATGGTGTATCTGTCAACGCAGTTGAATGGGCACATGGATGCGATTAACAACCAAATTTTCTGCGATTATTACTCTGCTTTGTGCATCTGGCATGCTTCTGATGCTGGTTGGTTGTGTACTGAGCTTCTTTTATATTAGCAACCAAAGAGCAGAAGTTCGGGTTGAACAAATGGCCGAAGAAGTTGATCGTGCCTTGTTGACCCAGTCACCACAGCAAATTTCTGACTCTCTTCTGCCAGCTATGATCCCTTTGCAGATTGAACGTATCAGATTGAGCGATGACAATGACCATGTGTTATTACAGGTTAACCGTCATCAGTCGGAACATTCAGACGATGAGCTGAACAGTTTTCGTCTGACAGATATTCCCCTGCCGCAACATCCTGACCTTTCCCTGCGAATTTTGTGGGTCGATCCGACTGAAAGTTGGTCCAGCTTGATGATTGGCCCCTCTACGTTGCTGGCAATCGCAGCGGTGATCATCATCATGGCGTTGTTATTGCGACAAATGCATCGCTGGCTTTACCGGCAGTTGGAGGGACTGGAAATGCTGGAAAGACGTGCAGAAGCGGTGATTGAGGGGGAACGTGCCAGCGTGCGGGCTGGATCCGTATATGAGTGGCCAGCCAGAGCCAGCAGCGCGATAGACCTCTTGCTGGCTGATTTGAAAGAGGCGGGTGAACAACATTACCGGGTAGATACACTGATTCGGACTTTTGCCGCCCAGGATCCCCGTACCGGGCTGAACAATCGCATGTTCTTTGATAATCAGCTGACTACGCTACTGGAAGACCCCGAAGCGGTGGGAACTCACGGCATGGTGATGATGATTCGCTTACCTGATTTTGACATTCTGCGTGAACGTTGGGGTCATGCTGAAGTTCAGGAATACCTGTTCGCATTAGTGAATTTGCTCTCTACCTTTGTATTACGTTACCCGGGGGCGCTGCTGGCCCGTTATTTCCGCAGTGATTTTGCCGTACTGTTGCCACATCGCAGTGTCAAGGATGCGGACAGCATTGCGTCACAGCTGATCAGTGCTGTAGATACGCTACCGCCAACGCGAATGTTGGATCGTGAAGATATGATCCATATTGGAATCAGCGGCTGGCGTAGTGGTCAGACTACACAGCAAGTGATGGAAAATGCTGAGCTGGCGACACGACAGGCAGCATTACAAGGTAGCAACAGTTGGTCTGTGGGAGAAGAAGCGTTACAGATCCAGGGACGTGGTAGTGTTAAATGGCGTACATTACTGGAAAATACGGTTAATCGCGGCGGACCTCGTCTGTATCAAAAACCGGCGGTGACCAGCGAAGGTAGGGTACATCATCGGGAAGTGATGCCACGCATTTTTGATGGTGAGAAAGAATTGCTGGCGGCTGAGTATCTGCCTTTGGCACAACAGCTTGGTCTGGCTGAACGTCATGATCGTCAAATAGTGACACAGATTCTGACTTTGGCGGAATTGTGCCCGGAAGAGACACTGGCGATCCCTCTGACACTGGACTCTTTACTCCATCGGGGATTCCTCAACTGGCTGCGTGACGCGTTGTTGCAGTGCAGTAAATCACAAAGAAAACGTATTTTATTTGAACTTGCGGAAGCAGATGTGTGTCAACACATCAACCGTTTGGCCCCGGCGTTTCGCTTGATGGCCGGTTTTGGCTGTCGTGTGGCGATTAATCAGGCAGGATTAACCGTGGTCAGTACAGCTTATATCAGGCAATTTCAGGTTGAATTGATCAAGCTGCATCCGGGATTGGTACGCAATATTGAAAAGCGTACAGAAAATCAGCTGTTTGTGCAGAGCTTGATTGAAAGTTGCAAACACACATCAACCAAAGTTTTTGCTACTGGAGTGCGTTTTAAACAGGAGTGGCAAACACTGGTTGAAATGGGTGTGGCAGGGGGGCAGGGGGACTTTTTTGCATCTTCTCAACCCGTCAGCAGCGATGTGAAAAAATATTCGCAAAGATATCGAGTTTAGCCTGCCGTAAGTCGGGTTTTCACGTAGAATAGCCGCTCGGTATGACGTGAAGCGGCTCCTGTGTCAGTCGAAGCCGAAACTAATATGTTAAAGATTATGTATGTTATGTCCGCCTCATTCACAGGAATGCTAAGAGAGGATGCCGTGTTACCAGTGTCTGTTATGACAAATGCTGTTAACGGTTGTGACACAGGCGAGAGATAGCATAATTTTTCACCGGAGTAGAACGTTTTTGCGCCTTGTCGCTACTCCGTGTGGTTGGTAAAGTAAGCGGATTTTAATTTCCGCCCCCAGCTTGCAGGATTATCCTTTAGTATGTTTAAAAAATTTCGTGGCATGTTTTCCAATGACTTGTCCATCGACCTGGGTACAGCCAATACCCTGATTTATGTAAAAGGACAAGGCATCGTTCTTAATGAGCCTTCTGTCGTTGCTATTCGCCAGGATCGTGCCGGTTCTCCAAAGAGCGTGGCGGCGGTAGGTCATGATGCTAAACAGATGTTAGGCCGTACGCCGGGTAACATCGCAGCTATTCGTCCAATGAAAGATGGCGTGATTGCCGATTTCTTTGTGACAGAGAAAATGCTGCAGCATTTTATTAAACAAGTTCATAGCAATAGCTTTATGCGTCCAAGCCCACGTGTACTGGTTTGTGTGCCTGTGGGTGCGACTCAGGTTGAGCGTCGTGCTATTCGTGAATCTGCTCAGGGGGCAGGTGCGCGTGAAGTCTTCCTGATCGAAGAACCTATGGCTGCGGCGATTGGTGCTGGCCTGCCAGTATCCGAAGCGACCGGTTCGATGGTTGTTGATATCGGTGGCGGTACCACAGAAGTTGCCGTGATCTCTCTGAACGGCGTGGTTTATTCTTCTTCTGTGCGTATTGGTGGTGACCGTTTCGATGAAGCCATTATTAATTATGTGCGCCGTAACTATGGCTCACTGATTGGTGAAGCGACCGCAGAACGCATTAAGCATGAAATCGGCTCGGCTTATCCGGGTGATGAAGTGCGTGAAATCGAAGTTCGTGGACGTAATCTGGCTGAAGGGGTTCCACGTGGCTTTACGCTGAACTCTAATGAAATCCTGGAAGCACTACAGGAACCACTGACAGGTATTGTCAGTGCGGTAATGGTTGCCCTGGAACAGTGTCCACCAGAGCTGGCATCTGATATCTCCGAACGCGGTATGGTACTGACTGGTGGTGGTGCGCTGCTGCGCAACCTGGACCGCCTGCTCATGGAAGAGACCGGAATTCCGGTGGTCGTTGCAGAAGATCCGCTTACCTGTGTTGCTCGTGGTGGTGGTAAAGCGTTGGAAATGATCGACATGCACGGCGGCGATTTGTTCAGCGAAGAATAATTTGCCTGAAGGGAGTGCCGGGGCGCTGCCCGCACTCCTTTTTCATGTTGTCGAGGAAAACGCCGAGTTTATGAAGCCGATGTTCAGCAGGGGGCCTTCCCTGCAGTTACGCTTATGTTTAGCAGTTATTGTGGCAATAGGCGTGATTGTCGCCGATAGTCGTATGGGAGCTTTTAGCCAAATACGCACCTATATGGACACCGCCGTTAGTCCATTCTACTTTCTGGCCAATGGGCCACGCCAAATTCTGGACAATGTTTCTGAAACATTGGCCTCCCGCAAACAGCTTGAGCTGGAAAATAAAGCCTTACGTCATGAACTGTTGCTGAAAAACAGTGAATTACTGATGTTGAGCCAGTTTAAGCAGGAAAATGCCCGATTGCGTGAGTTACTTGGCTCACCGCTGCGTCAGGACGAACATAAAATGGTCACGCAAGTGATCTCCACGGGAAGCGATCCTTACACCGATCAGGTGGTCATTGATAAAGGCAGCGTAAACGGTGTTTACGAAGGTCAGCCTGTGATTAGTGATAAAGGCGTTGTGGGACAAGTCGTTGCTGTGGGGAAAATTACCAGCCGCGTGTTGTTAATTTGCGATGCTTCACATGCACTGCCAATTCAGGTACTCCGTAATGATATCCGTGTAATTGCTGCAGGCGGTGGTTGCACTGAAGATCTGCAACTTGAGCCTTTACCTAATAATACTGATATTCGGGTTGGCGACGTTCTGGTGACTTCGGGTCTGGGTGGACGTTTCCCGGAAGGTTACCCAGTGGGTGTTGTCTCATCGGTGAAAGTGGATACACAGCGTGCTTATACCGTGATTCAGGCACGACCAACGGCCGGATTGCAACGTTTGCGTTATCTGCTTCTGTTGTGGGGAGCGGACCGTAACGGAACAATGCCGATGGCTCCGGATGAAGTTCATCGTGCGGCTAATGAACGTCTGATGCAGATGATGCCTCAGGTATTACCGCCTGTCAGCGAGATGGGGCCGCCATCACCTCCGGCGGTGGCTGACAATGGAAATACCGTCCCTTCTTCAGCCGCTGTAGCACCTCCTGCTCCAGCTGCTGTTGTACCTGATCGTCGCCAGCTTCCGGTTCGTGGAGGCCAGCCTTGAGCAGTTATCGTAGCCATGGGCGCTGGGTGATTTGGCTCTCTTTCCTGGTTGCTCTGATATTGCAAATTATGCCCTGGCCTGAGCAGTTTTATATGTTCAGGCCATCATGGTTATTGTTGTTGCTGATTTACTGGGTATTGGCTCTGCCACACCGGGTAAATGTGGGGACGGGATTCCTGATGGGTGCGATAATGGACCTTATTTCAGGTTCCACGCTGGGTGTTCGTGCACTGGCATTGAGTATTATCGCTTATCTGGTTGCATTTAAATTTCAGCTGTTTCGTAATCTGGCGTTGTGGCAGCAGGCATTGATGGTGATGGTGTTGTCACTGGCAATGGACGTCATCGTTTTCTGGGCTGAATTCCTGGTGATTAACGTCTCGTTCAGGCCAGAGATTTTCTGGAGCAGCGCTATCGATGGCATTCTCTGGCCCTGGTTGTTCTTACTGATGAGAAAAATTCGACGCCAGTTTGCCGTACAATAAAGGACAATTATGCTATCCCTGTATCTGGCTTCTGGTTCCCCCCGTCGTCGTGAACTCCTGACTCAGCTTGGTCTGTCATTTGAGCGAGTCTCTACAGACGTCGAGGAACAACGTCGTGAAGGCGAGCAGGCGGAACAATATGTCCGCCGATTAGCGCAGGAGAAAGCGCAAGCTGGAGTGGTTGCAGCACCGCAGGATCTGCCTGTTCTGGGGGCAGATACCATCGTTGTATTAAATAATGAAGTGCTGGAAAAACCAGCCGATGAAGCCGCTGCTGCGGTGATGCTGGCAAAACTCTCCGGTCAGACACACCAGGTTATGACCGCAGTAGCACTGGCTGATCGCCAGCAATTACTTGATTGTCTTGTTGTCACTGACGTGACGTTTCGTTCATTAACACCAGCAGATATTACGGCTTATATTGCCAGCGGCGAACCCATGGATAAAGCCGGGGCATATGGCATTCAGGGACTGGGTGGAAACTTTGTCAGAAAGATTAACGGAAGTTATTACGCAGTGGTGGGATTGCCTTTAGTGGAAACAGCTGAGCTATTCAGCCATTTTCTGGTGCTGCGTGAGGTGAGAGGACAAGATGACAGCTGAATTGCTGGTTAATATTACGCCATCGGAAACCCGTGTTGCTTATATCGATGGTGGCATTTTGCAGGAAATCCATATTGAGCGCGAAGCACGTCGCGGTATTGTGGGTAATATTTATAAAGGACGCGTCAGCCGGGTGTTGCCAGGTATGCAGGCAGCATTTGTTGATATTGGGCTGGAAAAAGCAGCGTTCCTCCATGCTTCTGACATTATGCCGCATACAGAATGTGTTGCGGGTGATGAGCAGAAAAATTTCTCCGTACGCGATATTTCTGAGCTGGTGCGTCAGGGGCAGGATCTGATGGTGCAGGTAGTCAAAGATCCCCTGGGCACAAAAGGTGCGCGTCTGACGACAGATATCACTTTGCCATCCCGCTATTTGGTCTTTATGCCTGGTGCATCCCATGTTGGCGTGTCGCAACGTATCGATAGCGAAGCCGAACGTGACCGCCTGAAAGCGGTGGTATCCGGATATTGTGATGAGTTGGGTGGCTATATTATTCGTACCGCAGCGGAAGGTGTGGGGGAAGAAGAACTGGCCTCAGATGCGGCGTTCCTGAAGCGGTTGTGGACAAAGGTTATTGAGCGTAAAAAGCGCAATAAAACCCGCTGCCGTCTGTATGGTGAAGTCGCGCTCTCCCAGCGTATTCTGCGTGATTTTGCGGGTGCTGCGCTTGACCGCATCCGTATCGATTCACGTCAGACCTTCGAACATCTGGTTGAATTTACCAATGAATACATTCCGGAAATGACCGCAAAGCTGGAGCTGTATACTGGTAAGCAGCCTATTTTCGATCTGTTTGATGTGGAAAATGAAATCCAGCGTTCTCTGGATCGCAAAGTAGAACTGAAATCTGGCGGATATCTGATTATCGACCAGACTGAGGCGATGACGACGATCGACATCAATACGGGGGCGTTTGTGGGGCACCGCAACCTCGAAGAGACGATCTTTAATACGAATATCGAAGCAACCCAGGCGATCGCCCGTCAACTCCGACTGCGTAATCTTGGTGGTATTATTGTTATCGACTTCATTGATATGAGTAATGATGATCATCGCCGTCGGGTGTTGCACTCACTGGAACAGGCACTGAGCAAGGATCGGGTGAAAACCGGCATTAATGGTTTCTCACAGCTTGGGCTGGTGGAGATGACACGTAAACGTACACGCGAAAGTATTGAGCATGTCCTGTGCCAGGATTGTCCGGTGTGCAAAGGACGTGGAACGCTGAAAACGGTGGAAACCGTTTGTTATGAAATTATGCGTGAAATCGTGCGTGTACATCATGCCTATGACTCTGATCGTTTCCTGGTTTATGCCTCACCTGCAGTGGGTGAAGCATTAAAGAGCGATGAGTCTCATGCACTGGCAGAAGTTGAAATTTTTGTCGGCAAACAGGTTAAAGTACAGATTGAACCGCTTTATACGCAGGAACAGTTTGACGTTGTGATGATGTAGCATAAGTGCTGCTCCCCCCGGAATGAAACAAGGAGAGGCATGTGAGGCAATTGCCGAGGATCTTGCTGCTGGCAGGTGCAACAATAGTCGTGATTATCGCGCTGTTGGTCAGTGGATTACGCCTGGTGATGCCACACATGGACACCTGGCGAGTACCCGTTCTGCAGCGCATATCTGCTGCCACAGAGATGAAAATCACTGCCAGTTCATTGACGGGTAGTTGGGAGCCTTTTGGTCCGAATCTGGAAATCAGGGATTTTCAGGCTGAACTGACGGACGGTGGACGTTTAGGGATCCAACGTGTGACGCTGGCTCTGGATGTCTGGCAATCTTTGCTGCACCTGCGCTGGCAGTTCCGTGACCTCACCTTCTGGCAACTTGATCTGACGACCAATACACCATTGAACAGCAGCAATGGTAGTCAGAGCAATTTACAAACAGATCGCCTTAACAACCTGTTTTTACGTCAGTTTGACCACTTTGATTTACATGACAGTAAAATCAGCTTTGTTACACCCTCTGGTCAGCGTGCCCAGCTAACCATTCCACAGTTGACCTGGCTGAATGAAAACAGCCGCCATCGTGCGGAAGGGCTGGTGAGCCTTTCCAGTCTGACGGGGCAGCACGGTGTGGTGCAGGTACGTCTTGATCTCAGCGACAGCAATGGGTACCTCGATACTGGTCGTGTATGGATGCAGGCGGATGACGTGGATATGAAACCGTGGCTGGGCCAGTGGATCCGTGATAATACCAGTCTGGAAAGTGCACAGTTCAGTCTGGCTGCATGGATGCAGGTCAGTAACGGTGAGATTGATAGTGGCGATATCTGGCTGAAACAGGGTGGAGCCAGCTGGAAAGGTGATGATAAAAAGCACCATTTGCTGGTGGATAACCAGATGGCGCATATCAGTCGCTTTAATCGTGGCTGGGTGCTTAATATGTCCCAGATGCGTTTTACCACGGATGACAATCCCTGGCCAAAAGGGCAATTTTCGCTACTTTGGTTACCGCAACGTAGCGATTTACCTGGACCGGATCAGCCGGCTGAAATGCGGGTACGGGCGACACAAGTTGACCTGGCCGCTCTTAATCCATTGATTCCTCTTTTTTCCAGGTCATCACCGGAATTGCTGGAAAGCTGGCGTACGCTACAGCCCCGGGGTGAATTACAAACACTGGCTGCCGACATCCCTCTCAACCAGCCTGAACAGACACGTTTCCAGGCTAGCTGGCAGGATCTTAGCTGGCAGCAGTGGAAATCATTACCGGGAATGGCACATTTTAATGGTTCACTGTCCGGGAGCGTAGCAGATGGCAAACTGTCATTTGCAGTACACCAGGCGACTTTGCCTTACAGTCCGATGTTTCGGGCTCCACTGGAAATCCAGCAAGCGTCCGGGATCGTGAACTGGCAGTATAACGCCCGTGGACTGATACTTTCTGGTCAGCAACTTGATGTCCAGGCTCGTTCGCTGTGGGCTCATGGTGATTTCCATTACCAGCAACAGCAGGATGTTACGCCGCGTCTGGATATTCTTGCAGGCATTCAGTTGACCAATGCAGCTGATGCCTGGCGTTACTTCCCTGAGCCTTTGATGGGCAAATCGCTGGTGCATTATCTTAGCGGTGCCCTGAAAGGGGGACAGGTGGATAACGCTACGCTGATCTTTGCGGGTGATCCTCATCAATTCCCCTTCCGGCATAACGAAGGTATGTTCGAAGTGGCAGTGCCACTGCGTCAGGCAACCTATGAGTTCCAGCCCGGCTGGCCTGTGCTGGAAAACCTGGATATCGACCTGGACTTTGTAAATAACGGTCTTTGGATGAAGACGGAAGGGACAAAGCTGGGCGAGGTTCAGGGGCGGAATATCTCTGCAATTATTCCTGATTACATGGCAGAGAAACTGCTGATTGATGGTGATATCAGTGGCGATGGTACTCAGATCCGCAACTATTTTAATCGTACTCCGCTGAAGTCATCATTGGGCGCTGCACTTGATGAATTGCAGATTGGCGGGAATGTGAGTGGTAACTTACATATTGATATTCCACTGGACGGCAAACTGGTTCGTGCTACAGGGGACGCCAACTTTAATGACAATACGCTGTATATCCAACCGCTAAACAGTACCTTCAAACATCTGTCAGGGCGACTGCGCTATGACAATGGCAATTTGCAAAGTGATTTGATGCATGGAAACTGGTTTGGTCAGCCACTGGCTATCAGTTTTAACACCCAGGAAGGTAATAAAGCGTACCAGATTGGTGTGAATTTGCAGGCTGACTGGCAACCAGGTCAGATGGATGTTGTCCCCGTGGTAGCAAGGGAACAGCTAGCGGGTCATTTGCCGTGGCAGGGTAAAGCGCAAATCTCTTTACTACAGGGTGGTGGCGCAAATTATCAGGTTAATATCAATGGAAATCTGAAGAATGTAAGCAGTCACTTACCTCCGCCGCTGGAGATGACGGGATCTGATACTCTGCCTGTTATATTGACAGCAAAAGGTAATCTCAACAGCTTTGAGTTGAGTGGTTCAATAGGAAATCATCAGCGTTTTAACAGTCGCTGGTTGCTGAATAAGCAATTACGACTGGATCGTGCTGTCTGGGACAACGCAGCACAACGCACGCCGGCATTGCCGGATAGCTCAGCCATTATGCTGAATTTGCCTGCCCTGGATGGTACAGCGTGGGTTGGTATGCTGACTGATGTTACGTCTGTTACGTCTTCCGGTGGCAAATCCAGCAGCAACCTGTTGCCAGATACGCTCAGTCTGCATACACCAGCCCTGACACTGGCAGGCCAGCAGTGGCAGGATCTTTGGGTGACGCTTAACAAAGATATCTCAGGAGATATGGCCCTGAAGATCAGAGGCCGGGAAATCAATGGCTCACTGGCAATTAAACATTCCGCACCCTGGATGGGGCAGCTCGATTATCTGTATTACAACCCACAATGGGAGACGACAGAAGGTGCCACGCCTCTGTCGGGTAAAACGACCCATATTGATTTCAGCAACTGGCCTGCGCTTAGCCTTGACTGTAAAGAGTGCTGGCTGCGTGGGCAAAAAGTGGGTCACATCCAGGCTTCTTTAACCCCTTCTGGTGATACGCTAAAACTGAATAACGGCCTGATTGATAGTGGGAATGCACGTTTGACCGCCAGTGGCGAGTGGGTGAACCGTCCTGGAGATGAACGCACCTCATTGAAAGGCGTGCTGAGCGGTAAAAAAATCAGTGATGCGACCAGCTGGTTTGGTATTTCCAGCCCACTACGTGATTCGCCATTTACACTGGACTATGATCTGCACTGGCGCTCTGCTCCGTGGCAACCTTCAGCAGAAACGTTGAGTGGTGTGCTGAAATCGCATCTGGGGGCGGGGCAAATTACCGATGTTTCTACCGGACGAGCGGGACAGCTACTGCGTCTGGTCAGCATTGATGCCTTGATACGCAAGTTACATTTTGATTTCAGTGATACTTTTGGTCAGGGCTTCTGGTTTGATTCCATCAATGGTACGGCATGGATTGAAAATGGCATTATGCATACCGATAACCTGTTAGTGGATGGGCTGGAAGCGGACATTGCCATGACTGGCAAAGTGGATCTGGTAAAACGTCAAATCGATATGGAAGCGGTTATTGCCCCTGAAATGTCAACGACAGTCGGCGTGGGTGTGGCATTTGCCGTTAACCCGGTAGTGGGCGCGGCTGTATTTGCGGCCAGCCAGGTGCTGGGTCCACTGTGGAATAAGATTTCTGTACTGCGCTATCACATCAGCGGGCCTCTTGATAAACCAGAAATTAATGAAGTTCTGCGTAAGCCCCGTGAACAAGCCCATAAGTGAATTTGACGCGGCTGGGGAATTGCCGCACGCTGTCAATATTGCATCCTGGATACATATTGCGGGTTAGCCTGGGCTGGCCCGCCCATATTGAGTGAGAATTCATGAGTCTGAATTTGGTAAGTGAGCAGTTACTAGCTGCTAATAACATTAGTCATAACGACCTTTTCGCTATTCTTGGTCATCTGTCAGAGCGTAAGCTGGACTATGCAGATCTCTATTTTCAGTCCAGCTACCATGAATCCTGGGTACTGGAAGATCGCATCATTAAGGATGGTTCCTACAATATTGATCAGGGTGTGGGTGTCCGTGCGGTAAGCGGCGAAAAAACCGGATTTGCCTACGCTGATCAGATCACGCTGAATGCGTTGCATCAGAGTGCGACTGCTGCACGAAGTATCGTTCGTGAGCAGGGTAACGGCCAGACGCATACTTTAGGTGCGGTGTTGCATCGTCCTCTTTATCCGGCGCTTGATCCGCTGCAAAGTCTGACGCGAGAAGAAAAAATTGCGCTGTTACACCGTGTGGACAGTGCGGCTCGTGCTGCAGATAAACGTGTACAGGAAGTTTCTGCCAGCCTGAGCGGTGTGTATGAACTGGTTCTGGTTGCGGCCACCGACGGGACATTAGCCGCAGATGTTCGCCCGTTGGTGCGTCTTTCTGTCAGTGTTCAGGTGGAGGATAACGGCAAGCGTGAACGTGGCTCAAGTGGTGGCGGTGGACGTCATGGTTATGAGTTCTTCCTCGCAAATGAAGCAGGGGAAGTGCGTGCAGATGCCTGGGCGCGTGAAGCGGTGCGTATGGCGCTGGTCAATCTGAACGCCGTAGCAGCACCTGCGGGTTCTGTGCCTGTTGTACTGGGTGCTGGCTGGCCTGGCGTGCTATTGCATGAAGCAGTGGGTCATGGTCTGGAAGGTGATTTTAACCGCCGTGGTACCTCGGTGTTCAGCGGTCAGCTTGGCGAAAAAGTGGCTTCAGAGCTCTGTACTGTTGTGGATGACGGCACATTGAATGGCTTGCGTGGTTCTCTGGCGATTGATGATGAAGGTGTTCCGGGTCAGTACAATGTACTGATTGAAAACGGGATGCTGAAAGGTTATATGCAGGATAAGCTCAATGCCCGTTTGATGGGCGTTCCGCCAACCGGTAACGGCCGCCGCGAGTCTTATGCACATTTACCGATGCCACGTATGACGAATACCTATATGTTGGCTGGGAAATCCACGCCAGAAGAGATTATTGCCAGTGTGGATTATGGTTTGTATGCACCAAATTTCGGTGGTGGTCAGGTTGATATTACCTCCGGTAAGTTTGTCTTTTCTACGTCAGAAGCTTATCTGATTGAGAATGGTAAAGTGACAAAACCAGTGAAAGGCGCCACCTTGATCGGTTCAGGTATTGAAGCGATGCAACAGATTTCCATGGTGGGTAATGATCTGGCACTGGACAAAGGTGTTGGTGTGTGTGGTAAAGAAGGCCAGAGCCTGCCCGTTGGTGTGGGGCAGCCAACGCTTAAGCTGGATAAACTGACCGTGGGAGGAACAGCGTAATCTTCGATTAGATCTGTTCCTGCCTGTCTGTGGGCGATGACGATATTTGTTATTTGTGATCGCCCTCACTGACGAACTTTTCCCTCTGTACGCAGATTTAGCTCATATTGGTAGAAAACTTATAGTCAGGCGCGTTACTATGGCGGAGCCGGACTATCGTTCTGTAGTCTGATCCCTTTATTGTGAAGTTCATTAAAGCAGCGAATGTCCTGTAACACGTGTTGTGCTCCAGGTTCATATCCGCAGCTATATCATCATGTTGAACTTTAAACCATCTGACCTGGATGGGGGGAAGCATCTGTGTCTGCAGGTACCGGTATCGTTTTTATCAAGGATAAGAGATGAGTGTACTTCCTGTTATCGTGATTTTTGGGCTTTCTTTTCCGCCTATTTTTGTTGAAATCATTGTGTCACTAGTGCTGTTTTGGGTGGTTCGTCGCCTGATTGTACCGACTGGATTGTATGATCTGGTTTGGCACCCGGCGTTGTTCAATACTGCCCTGTATTGCTGTTTATTTTACGTTGTGTCCCGCTTGTTTGTCTGAGGTCATTGTGAAAGCACTAATAAGAAAAATTTCCCGTTTTGTTATCACATTAGTTCTGGTGATTCTCGCGGCGGTACTGATTTTCCGTGTGTGGGTGTTCTATACGGAATCTCCGTGGACGCGTGATGCGAAATTTACTGCTGATGTGGTGGCCATTGCGCCTGATGTCAGTGGGCTCATCACTGATGTGCGTGTGCGTGATAACCAACTGGTTGAAAAAGGCCAGGTCCTTTTCGTTGTTGACCAGCCTCGCTATCAGAAAGCACTGGCAGAAGCCGACGCAGATGTCGCTTATTACCAGGCCCTTCTTGCTGAAAAACGCCGTGAAGCATCGCGCCGGAATCAGTTAGGCGTTTCTGCTATGTCGCGTGAAGCGATTGATCAGGCGAATAACGACTATCAGACCACCGAGCACCAACTGGCAAAATCAATCGCGACCCGCGATCTGGCGAAACTGGATTTGGATCGTACTGTGGTGAAAGCGCCATCAGCAGGCTGGGTGACTAACCTGAATGTGTATGAGGGTGAGTTTATTACCCGTGGTTCGACATCTGTTGCATTGGTCAAACAGGACTCCTTCTACGTGCTGGCCTATCTGGAAGAGACTAAGCTGGAGGGCGTTCGTCCGGGTTATCGTGTTGAAATCACTCCGCTGGGCAGTAATCAGGTTCTTTTCGGTACGGTAGACAGCATGGCCGCTGGGGTAACGAATAGTAGCAGTAGTATAGATAGCAAAGGGATGGCGACTGTCGATTCGAACCTGGAATGGGTACGTCTGGCACAGCGTGTACCGGTACGTATTCGTCTGGATAAGCAACCAGGAAACCTCTATCCATCAGGTACAACAGCAACAGTTGTGGTAACGGGTGAGCAGGATCGTCAGAAGAAAGATATTTCACCAATGATGAAATTAATGAATCGTCTGCGTGAGTTTGGCTAAGGTGAGATAAATATGCAGTGGTATCGTCTGCGCTTCCCACTAAAGCTGACATTTGCCATTCTGCTGGCGCTGTATGTCGGGTTTGAATTCAATCTTGAAACGCCACGTTGGGCAGTGATGACTGCAGCAATTGTGGCGGGTGGCACCGCGTTTGTTGCCGGGGGCGATCCCTTTTCAGGTGCGCTACGTTATCGCGGCATGCTGCGTATTGTTGGGACATTTATTGGCTGTATCGCTGCTCTGACGATCATGATAGCCACTATACGTGCACCCGTTGTGATGCTGCTACTGTGTTGCATATGGGCGGGTGTCTGTGTGTGGCTCTCTTCTCTGATTAAGCTGGAAAACTCCTACGCATTAGGTCTGGCGGGTTATACCGCGCTAATTATTGTTGTGGGTGTGGATTCTATGGGGCCACTGCAAGTGGCTCCACAGTTTGCAGTCGAACGGTGTAGCGAAATCATTCTCGGTATTGTTTGTGCGGTGCTTGCGGATGTGTTGTTTTCTCCGCGGTCTGTTAAGCAGGATATTGATCGTGAAGTTGATGCGTTGCTAACAGAACACTATACGTTGATGCAGCTCTGTGTTGCGCATGCTGACAAAGACGAAGTGGATAAGACCTGGGCCAGTCTGGTGCGCCGTACGACCGCATTAAAGGGGATGCGCTCTTTACTGATGATGGAGTCCGGAGGATGGAAGAATGTTGAACGTCGCATGGAAGTGCTGAATACCCTGTCATTGACGTTAATCACCCAGGCTTGTGAAACCTACCTGATTCAAAATACTCGCCATGAATATGTCCCCGCGCAATTTCGGATGTTATTTGAAAAACCGGTGAAAAATTCGACCGATATCCATCGGCGGGTGAAAATTCTGCGCAGAATTATTACTGCCAGTGGCAGTAAAAATACGCCTGCGACCATTCAGAGTTGGGTAGGTACGGCCAGTCGTTATCTGTTACTGATGAAAGGGATCCACACGAACAGCCGAATCAGCCGGATAGAAGAAGATATATTAGATGCTGAGCCGATCGTAAGGACACGTTCAGCAGAAATGCGACATGCGGCGCTGAATGGTGTGCGTACTTTTGTTGCCACGGCGGTTGGTGCGCTGTTCTGGTTGTGGACTGGATGGGCTTCTGGCAGCGGTGCCATGCTGATGCTGACCATTATTACCGCGCTGGCTATGCGAACGCCGAACCCACTGATGATGGCGAAAGATTTCCTTTACGGTATGGTTTTTGCTATCCCGTTGGGGGCTCTTTATTACATGGTGATTATGCCGTATACGCAGCAAAGTATGTTGTTGCTGTGTATTGCTCTGGGGATCCTGGCCTTTGTGGCGGGGATTTTTGTCCAGCGGCGTCAGATAGGGACGCTGGGCGCGCTGGTTGGTACGTTGAATATTTTGACGCTGGATAACCCAATGAGGTTTGAAGTCAGTATTTTTCTTGATAATGCTCTGGGGCAGGCAATTGGTTGTTTCCTGGCATTACTGGTTATTTTGCTGATTCGGGATACTTCTAAAGCGCGTATTGGCCGGACGTTGCTTAACCGTTTTATGTATGCTGCGGTTTCATCTATGACGACCAATATGGCCCGCCGCCGGGAAAACCACCTGCCAGCGTTGTACCAGCAGCTCTTTATGTTATTGAATCTTTTTCCGGGGGATATCGATAAATTCCGTCTGGCATTGACACTGATTATTGGTCATCAACGATTGCGTGATGCAGATATTCCGATCAATGAAGATCTGTCCAATTTCCATAAACAGTTGCGTCATACTGCCGATCAGGTGATTGCGGCTGGAAATGATAGCAAACGACGTCATTATTTTACGCGTTTGTTGTCGGAGTTTGAGATCTATCAGCAAAAACTGGTGCAGTATGATGCACCACTGAGTGTGACTGAGCCGGTATCACGACTGGCCATGATGTTGCAAAAATACCAGAATACGCTGATCCAGGTGTAATCCTGTCACCGGCAGTGGCCGTTCCTGTTGTCGGTACCTTTCTTTGTCTTTTCGCTGAACGCTTCTCTTGTGTCACACAATAACCCTGGTTTGCCATCTATACTTGTTATCCGTTAGGGAGCAGAACTCGCGACCGTTTTTTTACGGAGCAGCTTTAATGAGAAAAGAGATTTTTGACTTCAATGTCATCGTCGATCGGGCACATTTCTTTCGTCAGTTTAGTGAACGCTTTGCTTTGGACCCACACAAGCTCACCGATCTTGATAGTTTATGGGATGTGTTGACTATGGAGAAGGCAGCATTACCGCTGGAAATTGAATTTATTAATTTGGGGATTGGGCAGAAGCGACGTTATGGTGCTTTGATCCTGCTGTTTGATGAAGCTGAAGAGGAGCTCGAAGGGCAGCTCCGCTTCAATATCCGATAACATCACGCAAAAAGGACCCCGACAAGCGGGGCCAAAAGGTTCGTCATATCGGCTATCAATCAATAGCCATTGACAAGGAATGACTTAATAAAGTCCGGTTGTGGTATGCCAGTCATCCTTTGTGCGTTTCGACAATGCAATAGGCACTTGCTCCACGCTTATCTATTTTCAGTGACAATGCCTGATGAATATCAGAGGGATACAGAATCAACAGCCAGTGGGCTACAACGTGGTGCTCAGGTCGTTGATATTAACGCCGGGTGCAATGCACCCGGTACGCGTATTATTTATACAGTTCAGCCGTTACGTGGTAGTTATCCTCGTTGCGGGCTTCAATGATACGGTATGAACTTGCACCTTTTTTATCCGCTTTTGCAGACAATTGTTGGCGGATATCACTTGGCACACCATCGATACCACTGACGCTGATAGTACCAATAGATTGCAGATCCTGCTGAATAGCTTGTTCATTGGTAACTAAATGTGCTGCATTGGCACCGAATGACAGAACAGAAGCAAGACCTAACGCTGCGATGGTAAAGATACTTTTCATGATATTGACTCCAGATAATTTTTTACGGTAACCGAAAGGGCTAAAAAACGGTTATTATTCTTGGGGTTACCGTGAATGTGATATTTTGCTAAATAAATTACACTTTGATTACGGGTACGGCTGTATTACTTGTAAAGCTCTGCAGTAGCATGCCAGTTATCTTCCTGACGGCTTTCAATCACACGGTAAGCGCTGGCACCTTGTTCGGTCGCTTTTGCATTCAATGCATGACGGATATCCATTGGAGAACCGCTAAGGCCGCTTACGTTAACGACGCCGATTGGCTGAAGATTTTTAGCCTGATCTGCATTGATAGATTCAGCTGCAAATGTACCAAATGACAGAGCAGATAATACGCTTACGGCAGCGATGGTAGTTTTAATGTTCATAATTTTATTCCTCGTCAACTGTTTTTATCTTTTTAAATAGTGTGATTCACATCACGAAAACAAGTATAGATCTAATTACTGTGAATATTAATAGCCTGCTAATAATATTTTCTGTGTGTTTTTTGTGATGGTGCGCTGTTTTTATAACCACATGTTATAAGTGGCGGTTAAATATTGACCTGAGTGGATTAAAATAATGCGAAAACAGAGACATGGAGTGATTTGACTATTTGTGCTGTTCTGTATGGTTCGTCACACTGTTGAAATAATTTTTTACCTCTATTAAAGAGAGGTTTTTGATTGCATAGCCAGAGGAATCGGCTGCTGGGGAAAGGCAGGGAGGTATTTATGGCGAGATTACTCAGAAGCTGTCAACTGACAGCCCTGAAGCCATTTGGGAGAAAAGGAGAAACGTACAGTGAGTTAATTGCAAGCAAGGTGCTTTAGGTATCACTGTTACGATTAAAGTTCCTGTTCGAATAACACCAGAATAGCGTCGTGCAGCTGTTTGACAGTAAAAGTGCGTGCCGGTGTGATAAATATCGTGTCATCCCCTGCGATGGTGCCGAGAATGCCTTCCGCTTTACCCAATGAATCAAGCAGACGGGCAATCAACTGGGCAGCACCAGGGCTGGTATGGATAACGACCAGAGCATCATTGAAATCGACATCCAGTACCAGATTTTTTAACGGGCTGGTGGCGGTGGGCACACCCAGCTCGGCAGGCAGACAGTAAACCATCTCCATTTTCGCATTACGGGTTCGCACGGCACCAAATTTGGTCAGCATGCGTGAGACTTTTGACTGATTGATGTTCTCGAAGCCTTCTTCCTGTAAGGCATTCACGATCTCACCTTGCGAACTGAATTTTTCTTCTTTCAGTAAGGCTTTAAATGCCTTGATGAGCTCTTCTTGCTTTGATGGATTACGCATAGGTTACCGATAAAAAAGGAGTGAGTGAGGGAGTCTCTTCTCACGGAATTAAATTATTATGCAATTAAATGAATTTTTATGCAAACAGGAATCAAAAGAGGATAGAGCGCGTATTTGTGCAGGGGGCGAAGTCTAACAAATTTCACTGCTAAAAAGAAAGCGCGTGTTTGTGGGTTGCATTGAACGGTAAATGAACAGTTTGTTATAGAGTTGATGTTGTTCGGATAAATGCTATAGGTGTAGGGTACGCCGGATCATGATGTCTGTATGTTGTAAAGGCGGACGATCAGAGATAACAGGATGTAATGTGGGAACTTCTTTAATATTTGATGATTTTTTGTGCGGGATCGCGCAAAACAGAAATCCTGTTATCGTTATTGCAACAGCGGTCGTCTAAGGTCGTAAGCAGATGGATTTTTCGGCATAACATGCTCAGATAATAAGGAGTTTAGGATGAAAGTTGCGATTCTTGGTGCAGCGGGCGGTATCGGTCAGGCTTTGGCTCTCCTGTTGAAAAACCAGCTTCCGGCTGGTTCAGAACTCTCTCTCTATGATATCGCCCCCGTTACCCCGGGTGTGGCGGTAGACCTTAGCCATATTCCTACCGCTGTGAAAATTGAAGGCTTTAGCGGTGAAGATGCCACTCCTGCTTTGAAAGGGGCGAATGTGGTACTGATTTCTGCCGGAGTGGCGCGTAAGCCTGGTATGGATCGTTCTGACCTGTTTAACGTTAATGCCGGTATCGTTCGTAATTTGATTGAGCAGGTTGCTGCTGCTTGTCCGCAAGCGCTCGTTGGCATTATTACTAACCCGGTTAATACCACTGTGGCGATTGCCGCAGAGGTGCTGAAAAAAGCGGGTGTGTATGACAAAAACAAACTGTTTGGTATCACTACGCTGGATATTATCCGTGCTAATACGTTTGTAGCGGCATTAAAGGGTAAGCAGCCTCAGGAACTGAATGTACCCGTAGTCGGTGGGCACTCTGGTGTCACGATCCTGCCTTTGTTGTCACAAATTGAAGGTGTCAGCTTTACTGAGCAGGAAGTCGTGGATCTCACTAAACGTATCCAGAATGCAGGTACAGAAGTGGTGGAAGCGAAAGCGGGTGGGGGATCGGCAACGCTCTCTATGGGCCAGGCGGCTGCACGCTTCGGTTTATCTCTGGTACGAGCGCTGCAGGGAGAAAGCAATGTTGTTGAGTGCGCCTATGTAGAAGGTGACGGTGAGCATGCGCGCTTCTTCTCTCAGCCATTGTTGCTGGGTAAGAACGGGATTTCTGAACGTTTGCCAGTGGGTAAACTCAGTGCTTTCGAGCAGCAGTCGCTGGACAATATGCTGGATACATTGAAGAAAGATATTGCGCTGGGCGAAGATTTTATTAAATAAACTCTGTTCTGTGGCCCCATCAGTTGATGGGGCCACAGAAAATGCAGACAAACGATTACTGACTCTGTTTATTCTCTTCAGGATATTCCAGCACTGTTACGGGTAATGTCATCTTCTTATCGTTACGGATAATATCCACATTGATCACTGTACCTGGGCGGATCTCAGCAACCTGGTCCATGGTTTCCATGGCCGAAACGGCAGGAACATTATTTACCTGTGTAATCACATCATGAATCTGCAAGCCGGCACGTTGTGCTGGTCCGGTTGGATTCATTCCGGTGATCACGATTCCCTGAGGATGCTCCAGTGTGGCATTTTGGCCCGTAAAACGCGGGATTTCTTCACCTGTGATCCCAATATAGCCCCGGATCACCCGACCGTCGCGGATCAGCTTATCCATAATCTTGGTTGCCAGTCTTGTCGGGATCGCAAATCCCAATCCTTCCGGCGTTTCACCATCACTGCTTTTATCAAAGGAAAGGGTGTTGATGCCCATCAGTTCGCCCAGCGAATTAATCAGCGCACCACCAGAGTTACCGCGGTTAATTGAGGCATCCGTTTGCAGGAAATCCTGGTGACGTGACGGACTCAGCCCCACGCGACCTGTTGCTCCGATAATCCCCTGAGTGACAGTCTGACCAATGTTGTAAGGGTTACCAATTGCCATCACAAGGTCACCGATATGCGCCACACGCTTGGGGTTAATCGGGACCACTGGCAGATTTGAGGCGGTAATTTTTAATACGGCCAGGTCGGTCAGTGAATCGGAGCCAACCAGCATCGCTTCAAAGTAACGACCGTCCTGCAAACGCACGATAATTTGGTTTGCATCATTGATTACGTGTTTGTTGGTCAGAATATAACCTCGAGGATCCATAATGACCCCGGAACCCAGTACATCGGATGAAGCATTGGCGCTGCGATTATAAACATAGACCACAGCGGGTGCAGCCCGTCGTACGGCGCTATTGTAACTGACTGGCTCTTGATCTGCGCTGTCACTGGAAGGAGGCAACAGATTTCCACCGGATTTTAGCCCCGGAAGGGCAACCAGAAGAATGCCCGCTATGATCAGGCCGAATATTACTGAACGTAAAAGTTTAGGAAACATGATTTTAAGCGGTGAATGAATGGATTAAGGGCAGAATAGCATGAGTTTCGCGGGCACAGTAGCCTGTGCCCGCAGAGGTTTATTGCAGAAGCAGATAAAGGTTATCGTTGCCGCGAAGAATATTCAGTGCCAGTAGTGACGGTTTGGCTTCCAGTTGTTTCTGTAAGTCAGACAGATTTTGTACCGGTACCCGATTGACTCCAATAATCACATCATCTTTTTGCAAGCCAGCTTGTGCCGCCGGGGTATCTTTCTCGACGCTGTCTACCTTGACACCTTTGCTGCCTTCTGCTGCTGTACCATCACTAAGGGCGGAACCTCGTAATGCCGGAGCCAGTTGTTCCAGACGCGTCGTACTCTGACTGCTGTTATCCAGTTTCACACTAACAGTAGTGGCTTTGCCCTCATGCAACAGACCAATTTTTACTTCCTGTCCTGGCGCTGCTGTGCCGATTTTTACCCGTAGCTCAGCAAAATTACGAACCGGTTTATCGTCGATGCTGGTAATAATATCACCCGCTTTGATCCCCGCTTTGGCGGCTGCAGATCCCGGCAGAACTTCATTAACGAAGGCGCCATTCTTCGCATCAACATTAAAGGCTTTTGCTATATCGGCGGTCATCTCCGTACCTTTCACACCAAGCTGACCACGTTTAACTTCGCCTGATGTCATTAACTGTTGAGCAAGGTTGATCGCCATGTTGCCAGGTATTGCGAAGCCAATACCAATATTGCCGCCGGCAGAAGAGAGAATCGCAGTATTCAGGCCGACCAGTTCGCCGTGCAGGTTAACCAGGGCACCACCAGAATTACCGCGGTTAATCGCAGCATCGGTTTGAATAAAGTTTTCCAGCCCTTCCAGGTTAAGGCCACTACGTCCCAGAGCGGAAACAATACCGGAAGTCGCTGTCTGGCCTAAACCAAATGGGGTACCGATAGCGACAACGAAATCACCCACTTTTAGCTGATCTGAGTCAGCAACGGCTATCTGTGTAAGACTTTTTGCTCCATCCAGTTGGATGAGAGCGATATCGGTTTGCTTATCATCACCGATTAGTTTGGCATCAAATTCACGTCCATCACTGAGCTGGACTTTGATTTTGTCCGCCCCCTTGATCACATGATCATTAGTCAGGACATAACCTTTGCTGGCATCAATAATTACGCCAGAACCTAACCCCTCAAAAGGCTGCTGTTGTCCATCATCCTGTTCAGCGTTCGGATCCGAAGGATCTTTTTCTGATTCGGATCCTTGCACATGCACACTGACCACCGCGGGTAACACTTTCTCCAGCATAGGGGCCAGACTGGGGAGCGGTTGTCCTGCAACCTGAACAGGAAGAGATGCCTGAGCAGATGGGGCAATCAGGGAAAGATTTAAACCGATACTCAGCGCTAATGCGCTTAACAGAAATGGCATTTTTTTCATCGCTACGACGCTCTCGTTACCGGAAGAATAATATGGATATCCTGCCCGTGCAGGTTCTGAGGTAGGACTGACAGCGATATCTGCAACGAAATGGGGTGCCGTATCAATACGGGCACCCCATTAAGAATGGCTTATTTTCCTGACGGAGTTTCACCACGTAGCAGGCCAGACGCACTACCTGAGTAATCTCGTGGCATTTGTACCGGAGATTGATCGTTATCGGCTTCTGATTCCGTCAACTGCCAGGCGAAAGGGTTTTTCTCACCAGGCAGGTCAGGCAGGAGATCATTCGATCCTTTTGCCATGTGCTGATACAACTGACGATAATCGCGAGCCATGTTATCCAGCAGTTCGGCACTGTGTGCAAAATGGTTAGTCAATTCTGCACGGTATTCAGCCAGCTCAGCTTTGCTTTTCTGTAGTTCGTATTGCATGGCGTGTTGTTCACGCAATTTCCTGTTACCGAAACGCATCGCTATCGCGCCGATAATAATACCCACAACCAATCCAATGAGCGCGTATACCCAGGTCATAATAACTCCCGTTTGCCTTTGTTGTTCCGTAGGATTTTCCCATTCACTGTTAGTCACTATAACCGTTAATGTTATGGAAGTGGAATCCTGTGGCGGCTTCGCTTAGTGTAGAACGACTTTTTTTTCGACGATCAACCCCCGACATAGCCATTTTTTTCAGGGAATGTGACTAAATTATGCAAAAGATGTCCCCTCTGGCGCTTTACGAACAAGCGCTGGAAAAAGGTGAGTACCAGCCAGACGAAGTACAACGTGCAGCAATGACACAACTTAACGGTATATGGCAGGCGCTGAGTACTCCCCGTTCTGCTCCGGCGCAGAGTAGCGGCGGTCTGTTTGGCAAGTTAAATCAGCTGCTGGGCGGTAAAAGTAAAGCAGTACCACAGCCTCCAGCACGTGGTCTGTACATGTGGGGCGGTGTTGGACGCGGTAAAACCTGGTTGATGGATATGTTTTTCCAGTCGATCCCTGGTGAGCGTAAACAACGCCTGCATTTTCATCGCTTTATGTTACGTGTTCATGAAGAGTTAACCGAATTGCAGGGAAAAAGTGACCCTCTGCAGATCGTGGCGGATCGCTTTAAAGCGGAAACAGACTTATTGTGTTTCGATGAATTTTTTGTCTCTGATATCACCGATGCCATGTTGCTGGGAACGCTGATGGAAGCGCTGTTCAGCCGGGGGATCACACTGGTCGCGACATCGAATATTCCGCCAGATGATCTCTATCGTAACGGTTTACAACGTGCCCGCTTTTTGCCCGCCATTGAGATGATTAAGCAGCATTGCGAGATCATGAATGTTGATGCCGGTATTGATTACCGTCTGCGGACACTGACATCTGCACATTTGTGGATGACGCCACTGGGAGAAAGCACGGCTAAAGAGATGGAGCGGATGTTTGTTGCGCTGGCAGGAAAACCACGGGAAGCGCATGAATCGCTGGAAATTAATCATCGTCAGTTATCTACGCTGGGTATGGCGGAAGGCGTGCTGGCAATGGACTTTCTGACGTTGTGTGGTGAAGGCCGTAGCCAGCATGATTATATTGAGCTGTCGCGCCGTTTTCATAGCGTATTGCTGTATAATGTGCCGGTGATGATTTACAAGACCGAAGATCAGGCCCGGCGTTTTCTGGCTCTGGTTGATGAGTTTTACGAGCGTCATGTAAAACTGGTGGTTTCGGCAGAAACATCATTGTATGAGATTTACCAGGGCTCGCGGCTGAAGTTTGAATATCAACGCTGTGTTTCGCGCTTGCAGGAAATGCAGAGCGAGGAATATCTGCGATTACCGCATCTGCCCTGAGGCGTTCACGACCAGCCGGGACAGCAATTTTATTGTAGAAAGTGTTCGATTTTTATCAGTGACTTCTCTATAATCTTGCGACCCCACGTTACAGCATCGGTTTTTTTCCCAAAACTCGATGTGTTCCGGTAACTCTATCCGAAGGGGTGGGCTTGCTGGTCAAGATGGTCGTGTGAGCCTCAACCGTTTATTCAAGCGTTTGGGATTTCACCAACGTGTAACTTAATTTGGGTAAGCTTTTAGATGAAAACTTTTACAGCTAAGCCAGAAACCGTCCAACGTGACTGGTATGTTGTTGACGCAACAGGCAAAACTTTAGGTCGTCTGGCGACTGAACTGGCGCGCCGTCTGCGTGGTAAGCATAAAGCGGAATACACTCCGCACGTAGATACCGGTGATTACATCATCGTTCTGAACGCTGACAAAGTTGCCGTAACAGGTAACAAACGTAGCGATAAGATCTACTATCACCACACCGGTCACATCGGTGGTATCAAGCAAGCGACCTTCGAAGAGATGATTGCTCGCCGTCCTGAGCGTGTGATTGAAATCGCGGTTAAAGGCATGCTGCCAAAGGGCCCGCTGGGTCGTGCTATGTTCCGTAAACTGAAAGTTTACGCGGG
>Ga0157366_1000190_pt1 | contig 30105 bp, 31 predicted proteins | sample AttbisABBM1_FD_113149 | JGI IMG/M metagenome (GOLD analysis project Ga0157366, IMG submission 113149) | Fungus gardens microbial communities from leaf cutter ant in Botucatu, State of São Paulo, Brazil - Atta bisphaerica ABBM1 | ecosystem: Host-associated > Fungi > Mycelium > Unclassified ...
CTTTTATACCCTCTCCCAGAAACCGCACAGTACGTAATGGCCGCGTAGCAAAGCGTCTCCTTCCAAGCTCAATTATTGTGCCCCGGTAAGAAATGCACATTGTGTATAGTACGGGCCGCTTTGAGGAGAGTGGAAAGCGTGAAGGTCATCGCAGTTAGGGGCAAACCCCTAGATTTCAGTGAGTCCCCGACCAGGCGGGACGATCCATCCGAAGAATCCCAGGTTCATGAAGCCGTGAAGGTCACAGGGGCAGCCGTCTTTGATGACGATGAGCGTCTGATGCCTCTGGTCTCAGGTTTCCTATCCCACGGTCTCCAGACCGCCCAGATTGCCGAGCAGACCGCCATCACCTACGGTCGCAACCTTGGGTACACCTGTGGGTACCTGATGAACCGCCGCGAGTTTCGGGATTGCGAACGTGACTCTGCCTTCCTGGAAGTCCGAACCCATGTCATTGAGGAGTACTTCGCTCACCTGCGCGAGGCAGAGGATATTTCCAAGAAAACGGTGCGCAATCGGGATTCGTCCTTGATGGCATTCTTCAATGATTACCTGTGCAAGGGGGTGGACGACGTACCTGCCCTTCGTACCGCGACCAACCCCTATACCGGTGGCTTCCTGTCTCCACGCCCCAACAAGAGCCTAGTGGTGGCCTGTTCCCTGCGTGACCTGACAGCGCTCATCTTGTCCACGCAGAGTGAGCGTGAGCGCTGCTTGCTCCAGTTTATGTACGACGCAGGCCTACGACGTTCGGAAGTCCCGCGAGTGACGCTCAAGGCCATTGATGACGCCATGCGGTTTCAGGACACGCTGTTTATTTCGCCTGGTGTGTCAGAGCCTGTGAACGCGGATTACTGCCCCCTGCACATTGATGGCAGCAAAGGCCCAGCAGACTCCTTCAAGCCCCGGCAGACGCTGGTCAGCCGTGCCACGCTGCTGCGCATCAAGAAGTACCACGCTTCTCCGTTGTACAAAATCCCTAAGCGCCAGTTCAAGGGCGCTGAGAACACTCCTGCCTTCCTGAATGCGGAGGGTGGTGAGTACACCCCTCGTTCGATCTCCAAGCTCTTGGAGCGCGTGTCCGAGCGAGCGCTGAACCTGCTGAAAATCGACAGGATGATCTCTCCCCATAAGTTGAGGCACGGGAACGCCTATGCCCTGCTGAGGACGCCAGACATAGGTAATGACTACCTTGATCGGCTGGTCACGGTGCAGAAGACGCTAGGTCATTCGGAGCTCAGCACTTCGGAGGTCTATACCCAGATCCCATACGACCTCTATCAGAAGCTCGTACGCCCCGGAACTGAAACCAAAACGAAAGCAGGTGAGATGGCTGAGCTTTCTCAACAGACGCGCCTGAGAATTGATGCGGGAGATACGAAATGAGTCGGCTCAACCAAGCTGGGGTAGACGCCGTTATCGAGTCGTTTGTGGCCCGCGTTACTGATGATCGAGAGTCACTGCTGAAGGTCTGCCTCAGTCTTGGCGAGAACTTGGCGGTATCTCGAAATTACATCATTGAACAGACAAGTCTGAGCCCAAGTACTGTCTCAAATCGTGTCTCAAGTTTTGAGTCGATCCTTGATGCGATGCGTGCTGAAGGCATCATTGTTCCTGGTCATTCACCCTCTGCCTGTGATTGGCGTCGCCGGGTGCTCTCTTGGTATGAGGGAATGTCCGCAGAAGAGAAACTTGCGATTCCAACCTATGGCAACGGAATCAAGGAGCGCGGTTTTTTAAGCGAAGTCCCTGAGCTGGCAGGTTTAAGTGCCGCGAGGAAGAGATTCGAGCTGGTGCGGATCACGTATGAAGAGATCCTTGATGACCTTCGCGAGCTTGGCGTTCTCAAGTCGAATTACCAAACCGTCGAGCAGCGCATTGCCTCCAAAGTAGTGGTCGAAAAGACCGAATCATTGCGGGACACCTTCCAGGCATTGCGGGCAGTTCACATTCATCGCCTGTCTGACCTGGCAAGCCCGGAACCGGATCGCCCCTTCCAGCACCTACTGCATCTCTTCAGTGTGTCCTCAATGAATAGCAGCAGTACGTCCGGTCAAAACAACTTCATTGAGGCTTTCAAGTATTACCGAGCCTATCTCACGGAAGCGAAATACACCGGATTGGAAAGTATCCAGGAGCTCGTAACTCCCTACACCCTTCCAAAGTTCAGGGCATATCTGCAAGACAAGATCATTGAACGCCAGCTATCGACCAGCCACTGCAGTTCGATGATGAGTGCGGCGAGAAAAATGATGGCTCGCGCAGTCCAGGTCGAAGATTTGGGCCTGGCCAGCTTTGTCAAGGCTGCGGGATTTGATACTGAGCGTGAAACTGACCAGTACAAGCCCTATCCGCAAAGCGTGCGGAATCGTATTTCGCAAGTCATTGAGCAAGAGATCGAGGAAACCAATCGCCGAGCCCAGCCCTACGCCCTGAGCCATGTAGGGGAAGACCCTATGGGCCCCGATGGGAAGGTACGCCGGGGCTTTAACACGCTTGATAATGCCCGGTGGATTTTTGAAAATAAGCTTGATTGCAAGCCATTAAGCTTTGAGTCCGTGGATCGCGACGACCTTTATCAAAATGCGTTTATGAAGATCATCGCTAACTCATCAACTTCCATTTTCGATATCTACAAAGCGTGGGGAGTGCAGTATCAGGTCGATGGCCGTGCGATTGCTCCTTACATTGCTCGCCTTGCCCAAATTACTGGCATGAATACTGATTCGTTACTGGGGTTGGAGCTAGATGATTTCATTGAGTGCCATGATTTAACAGACCGCCCTTGTTTGCTGTATTGGAAAGAGCGATCCGAAGGCGCGAAGACACTTCACCTTGATATTTTTCATGCGGAGATTTCTTGGCTAACGACTTCTCAAGGTCGTGCTGTAAAGAAGATCTTTGATGATGTCAAGCTGCTGACCCGTGATGTTCGGCTAAACGCACCGGTTGAGATCAAGGACAAGTTGTTCATCTATCGGTCGAGCTCCCCCAGACAATATGGTGTGATCAATTCCTTTGAGAAATCTGGCGATAGGATGCTGCACAAGACGCTGCAGAAGCTCTCCCAGGATCATGGGCTGCTTGATGAAGATGGCAACCCACTCAAGCTCTCACCCTCACGCTTCCGGCCCAGCTTCGTAAGCGAGCTGATTGAGCGAGGAGTCTCTCCCCGCGAGATTCAGGTGCTTCTCGGGCACAAGAGCCTCAATACCACCATGGGCTATTTGGATCAGCTGGACTTCAACCCCATGGCGCGCCGGATGCTGAATAAGGTTCTCCAAGAGATGCATCAGGACACGTTGGATGACGCCCCAAAGCTCATTCCGACCAAGACCATCGAGTCCGCACCACAGGGAACACCTCTTCAGTCGGGCTTGGCGACATGCATGAACGTGTTTGATCCACCAGACTTTATCAAGGCCTTAGCGGGGTACGACCCCAGCAAGCCCTGCTCGTTGTTCAACAAATGCCTCTCGTGCAGCAACAGCATCATAACGGTGTCGCATCTGCCGGATTTGTTTGCCTTGCGGCGTGGCTACCAGCGGATGATGGAGACCAACCGGGTGCTCGATACACCTTATGCAGCCGTCATCCTGGATAACCTTGATGTGCTCAACAACATTCTTGACTCGGATACCTCTGACTTTTCTGCTGATGAGTTGGCCAAGGCCGAGCGTATCTCTGAAAACGTGCAGCCCAGCATTCTGGCCGAGGGGGTTGCGCTATGAGCCGAGTCCAGCCTCAACCCCTGCTGCCTGAGCTGGCGGCTTATAAGACGTGGCGGACAGCCGCTCACACCCTCATGCTGGAGCTGCACAACCACGTCGCTGATTCGGGCCCTGTGTCGCTGGAGGCGCTTTCTTGGTACCAAGCGCTCATGGCATTACCCGTCAGCAAGACGTCTGTGCTGGGTGACCCTGTTTGGGACTACAACCTGGATCACCCGAACGCGGCCATGAACGTCAAAGGGGGCAAGCTGCGGATCAACTTTGAATCGTATCCTTCGGTCAATCAGTCCGCGATTCTGGAAGTGAAGGTCGCTCTCTATTGTTGGCTGAAGATGCCATCGGCACTGCGTACGTTTGCCTCCCCAAGGAGCATCAAGGCTAACACGGCCATATCATGCATTAAGGCCGGCCTGAGCTTTCTGGAGACGATGTCGGGGCAGGCGCGGCAGCTCCTGACGGACGAGTTTTTTGAGGTTGGATACCATGGCCTGACGTACTTCGACGCTGGCATGTACCGCGAGGCTGCCCGCATCCATCCGCTTGCTTTCGGCCCTAATCTCAAGAAGTTTTTCACGCTGATGAGGTCGCCATTTCTACAGGAACAGATCTTCGACAAGCCACTGCCATACGTTGAGCTTGAGGCGCTGACTTGGGCTAGGGTCGCCAAGCACATTGATGAATCCGAGAAAGCGTACAGGATCCTTCCAAACGATATATTCGAGAAAGCCTCTCGGGAGGCCTCTTTCGCCGTCGTTGACTTCCTAAGCGCCCTCGGAGAGCCCGTGGACGATCTGGTGGCTTTAACCCGCCAGAATGCCAGCGGCTACTCGTTGGCCAATGAACAAGAGTTGTCGACTTACAATTTCGAGTTGTACGTGGCACTTAGGCTGCGGAGAAAAGGCTATGATTCCGATGCGATGGCAGATGCACTGTCCGCAGCTTTAGGCCACGTCCCCGCAGACTTTCAGTCTGACTCTGGTCGACATGACTTCAAGGCCGTCCTAACGCTGCTCAATCTTTCAGATTCGAAACTGGACGATGATTTTCGTCGATACGTAAACTTCGTCTCGTATAGCGCCTGTTATCTTGTCGCGCAGTACACCGGCATGCGGCCCTCCGAGCTCGCTGAGATCCTAGTGGAGTCGTGCCTGGAGCAGGAAAATGATTACTGGCTGCTGATCAGCAACGTGATCAAACACCGTCAGGGCTTAGCGAAGCTGTTCGACGACAAGTGGATCGCCATTCCTATCGTGCGTGATGCAATTCGTGCAGCTTGTCTCATCGCCAAGGTAAAGCAGAACCCCTACCTGTTCTCCAACGTCGATACCGTCGCTCAGGGATCCAAACCGAAGTCGATGACGTCAGTCGGCATCACCCATCAGTTCAGCGCTTTCTTCGAGGAGATCCTGACGGACGAGGAGTTCGAGACTCTTGAGTTCTCACCCTACACATTGCGCCATACCTTGGCCTATCAAATGGCAAGGGCTGAGCTTGGCCTTCCCTTCATCTCACACCAGTTGAAGCACTTTGGTGATCTTGTCGGCGGGGCTGGTCAGAACAAGACGTTCAGCGCTGTAACGCTTGGATATGGAGCGATCGCTGAGATCCTGTCCAAGGGCGGACGCTCTTCGGGCAGAACGCCGACTCAAATAGCAGAGGAGGAGTACATCCTCAGCTATTGCGATCCGGATGGAAACTACGCTGGGCCCAACGCAGAGAAGCACAAGGCCAAGATGCAGAAGGTGTTCAACGGGTACATGGCGGCTGGCTATACCAAGGAGCAGATCATCACCCAGATGGCCAAGAGGCGCATGGCGATCATCAACGTCGGAAAAGCCTTTTGCTATGGCGGTCAGCGAGAAGATTTTGATGAGTCTCTACCGTGCATTGGAGGGCTGCGTTGCAATCCGAATCGCTGCCCGAATGCCGTGGTTACCAAGGTACACGCTCCTAAGTGGCGGGAAATCTACGTGCAGAACAGCTTGGCATTGAGCTCTCCTAACTCCGCAGGCGTTGAGGAGGAGCTGAAGGCCGCAATGGAGGAAGCGCGAGGCGTGTTGGAGCACTTGGGCGAGGAAATCGAGGTATGACTGGCCAGGCGTTTGATGTCAAAAACAAGCTCGACTACGACAAGAACACGGAGCTGTTGGCTCAAGGGATCATGAGGATCGCAGCTGATCCGAAGCTGCGGCCAACGATCGCTGAGCTCAGTCGCATCACTGGCATTCATCGCAACACTATCCGTCAGCGTGACTTTCCGTCGGAGCGGCTTGAGGCGATCAAGGAAAATCGCCGCATTGCGGTGATCGCTCAGCGGGTCAAAGCGGAGAAGAAGCAGGATCCCAAGACGGTTCTGATGCAGCGCCTTGAAAAGAGCCGATTGGAAGTGCTTTATTGGTTCAATAGGCATCAGGAATCTGAGAACACCTGCGCCACGCTCGACAAACGGTTAGCCACCATTCGCGAGTCCAGGGACTACTACGTCCAGATCGCAGATGGGCTGCGCAAGAAGATCAAAGAGCAAGAAACTGAAATTTTGAAACTGCGTGATGCGCTGGATTTGGTCAGCGCGAACCTTGAGGATCCGAAATGAAGATGTACCACGATTTGCTGGCCGACGTGCTGGAGAACGGCGTCGAGAAAGGCGATCGCACGGGCACAGGCACGCTCAGTGTTTTTGGCCGCCAATTCCGCCACAACCTGGAGGATGGCTTTCCGCTTCTCACCACCAAGAAGCTACATTTCAAGAGCATCATCAATGAGATGATCTGGTTCCTGAACGGTGACACCAACACCAAATGGCTGAAGGAGCATGGTGTCAGCATTTGGGATGAGTGGGCTACCGAGGACGGCGATCTGGGCCCGATTTACGGCAAGCAATGGACGGCCTGGCCTACCCAGGACGGCAAGACCATCAATCAGATCGATTACGTGGTTCATACGCTCAAGACGAATCCGAACAGTCGTCGCATCCTCTTCCATGGATGGAATGTCGAGTACCTTCCCGATGAATCTGTAAGTCCACAGGAGAATGCGCGGAATGGAAAGATGGCTCTTCCACCTTGCCATTTGTTATATCAGTTCTATGTGGCAAATAATAAATTGTCAGCGCATCTATACATCCGATCTAGTGATCTACTACTCGGAAATCCCTACAATTTAGCAGGGGTCAGCTTCCTAACTCATATGCTGGCGCAGCAGTGTGATCTGGGTGTTGGAGAAGTTGTAGTTACCATGGGTGATGCGCATATTTACTTGAATCACATCGAGCAAGTTAAGTTGCAATTAACTCGCGAGCCTCGCCCTTTGCCAAAACTGGTGTTCAAGCGCAAGCCTGCCAGTATATACGACTATAAGTTTGAGGATTTCGAAATCGTGGGCTATGACCCGCATCCGCATATCCCCGCGCCTGTCTCTATCTAATCGACAGTGGCAGATGATCTTGAAGCTCGCTCAGATCATCTGCCGTGCGGTCTGTTGCTGATCTCACAAGTCATCGCATGCTTACGATTTCAGCACTTGAACCAGTAGTTCTGGGAAGATTTCGAAGAAAGTCTACACCCTAGTCTACCGAGACCAGCCTTCTCCCACGGCAATGCCATGATGACTGAAATCTTCCAGTATTTGCTTGCGACTCAAGCTAGCCGGAATTTTAAAAATCTGTTTGTAAGCAAAATACAAAACCGCTGGGATTAAGAGAAGTCCCACCCCGTATGTACCCATGCCAAAAATCAGGCCGCACGGTATCGATAGTACACCGTAAACGATACCCATCAGAAGCCCAGATCGTGCCAGGCTACGAACTTCGTCGAGGTCGTACTCAACTGTTCCGTCTTTCTTCTCGTAGGCCACTACGACAACTGTTGACTTGCTCACATGCTTCAGAAACCAAGTTCTCGGCACGTCTCTAACTAATGCCCCCTGTCGTTCGAGGTAGCTTGGCATGATCAAGTCTTTGTAATAAAAAGTCTTGCCCGACTCATCCTGCAGCCTGACTTTCTTATAGAGCGTTCCTGCCTGTTGAGAGGCGTGGTTTTCGTAATTTTTTACAGTGGCTGTAATTTTTTTCAATTCGGACATGGTCTTCCCTTAATCCCTATTCCGTACAGCAGCAATTCGCGGTTACAGCCGGATTTTGAAGTGCCTCATCGAGCGCTTACGTGCCCCTTGGAAGATCAGGGGTACGGCCACGGCTGCGCGGAAGGCTGATCACTCTGATGGCAAAAAGCCCTCTCAAATCAATATGTAGATTTGTTCGGGCGTGCGCAAACACGGCATACCGTCTGCTTTTGAGCACGGTCGAATGTCGATTCGAGAAGGCTTTGCCTCGGCTTTGAGGTGGGTTCGCGTCACCAGAGGGCTGACCCAAAAAGATGTCAGCACAAGCGTAGCTGCGTCCCATGTCAGCCAATTAGAGGCCGGTAAGACCAGCCCCACCGTTAAGGCTGCGGAAGACTTGGCCCTCGCGCTTGGCTTATCACCTTCTGCGTTAATGGCCGTTGCCGCTGCTGCGGATCAAGGCACTACACCAAGGGCCGTGCTTGTCCAGGCTGTCGATGACCTGATGAAACTTGGGCTTATCGATGAGGTGCCTCCGGCGTCTGCGCGGGAGACTGATAGTCCTCACCCTACGAGCGCCCGTGCCACACGCACTCGCTCGCAGATTCAAGAGATGAGAGCCCAAGGCAAGACCCAGGCGGAGACTGCTAGGTTGCTGGAGATCCCAAGATCCACGGTTCAGCGGCACTGGCATTGACGATAGCGGAGGACGTATCGATCACTGCGTGCCCGATCAACCTTTTGCGTGAAGATCACCAGGCTGAGAGGGTTCACTGATGTATCAAGCTGTCGTTCTGAATCACACGGTCATTGATGCTGAAATCATCGTGGATGAGCTCAATGACCACCATGTGGTGGTCTTGAACTCCATCATGGACGAAACCGTCGACCTACTGAGACAGCAGGCCCAAGACAAGATGAAAAACTGGCGCGGCATTGGCCCGGCCATCTATTACTACCAGCCTTGCCTCATGATCGATGGTGACCCCTGTTGGATCGCCACGCTCATGCACTCCACGAAACACGCCCTCAACCTCACCGAAACCACCCGGCTCGTCCAGCGTGCTGTTGAGATTTGGAGATCGCGTGGATCAGCCGAGCGCTTCCTGTACACCAACAGAGTTACCAAAGGCCTGTCAGACTGAAGGGTGTGCTGAAACCTCGACCAGAAATGGCGGGATCACTCAGGCACCAGGTTCTTTTGAGCCGAAATACCTAGAAAATGCTTACCGCACACGCGATCTGCGCTGTAAATGGCGGAGAGCGATCCACGTGCTCGTACCTGACATCTAGCTTATAAATGCAAGAGTACTTCCCAAACCTAGTGGTTCTCAGCAAGGAGCCCCACCGCAATACTCGGTCGCACAAGATCCTAATAAACCTGAAAGGTAGGAGAAGGACATGCGATTCGGACTGTTCGGTAGTGCCCAAGCAAACAGCGCAAACCTTGGGGCGGGAGTCGGCCAAGGCTTCCATGACTACATCGACTTCAACGTAGAGGAAGAGCCGCTCGGTTACTACAGTACGTTCATGGTAGAGCACCACTTCACTGGCTGGGGTCAGGTGTCTGCCACGTTGAACCTGCTGACCTGGCTGGCTGCTCGTACCAAGACCTTGCGTCTGGGCACTGCAGTCATGGTGCTGCCATGGCACAACCCCGTACTGCTTGCCGAGCAGACAGCGACTCTCGATCTGCTGTCGGGTGGCCGCCTGGACTTCGGCGTGGGCAAGGGATATCGGCACGGTGAGTTCGCCGGCTTCAACATCCCGATCGAAGAAGCCGAGGAGCGTTTCGAGGAGTGTCTCGACATCCTGCTCAAATCCTGGTCGTCCGAGGAGCGCTTTTCCCACGAGGGGAAATTCTGGAAGTTCAACGACATCATTGTTGAGCCGACCTCAGCGCAACGCCCACGTCCTGCAGTGTGGATGGGCGCGGGCAGCGAGAAATCCATCACCAAGGTTGCTACTCGTGACTTCAACCTGTTGCTGGATCAATTTGCAGATGCCGAGCTGACGGGCCAGCGCATCGAGATCTTCAAGAACGCGATCAAACAACAGGGTCGTGCGTATAACCCGCTGGAGGTGGCGGTCGCTCGTGACTTGTACATCGCCAAAGACGAGGCGGACAGCCGACTACGCCGGCTCAATTGTTCAAGCTACTGCGCGCCCAGGCGTGCCGGGAAAGTCGCAAGCCCTTGGTGGTTATGACGCCTAAATCTCTGCTGCGGCATCCGGCTGCGGCCAGCTCTTTCGACGAGCTCGCTTCTGGCACCTTTGCTCCCGTACTGGAGAGCGAGATGATCGAGGTTGGGCAGGTAAAGCGCGTCATTCTGTGTACGGGCAAGGTTTACTACGAGCTGGCAGACTACGCCGAGAAGACGGAGCGATCGGACGTCGCGCTTGTTCGCGTGGAGCAGCTTTATCCTTTCCCAGAAGCAGAGCTCAAGACAGTACTTGAGCGGTATCCAGCAGCAACGGAAGTTTTTTGGTGTCAGGAAGAGGCCCGCAACCAAGGAGCCTGGACTTACATGGCTAGTCGGTTCGCGGATGTGAGCCCTTCACCACTGCGGTACGTAGGCAGTCCAGAAGCTGCGTCCACTGCGCCAGGATACCCGTCAGTCCATGCCGCATAGCAATTGGCAACGATTCAAAACGCTTTCGCTTGAATGATTGAGCGTCTGTCCGGGCGTAGATTGCTGCGTCAAAAGGCCCGGTGCCATCCACGTGCGCTGGGGGCTTTATACATCCAGATGCAAGTCGCTGGACAGAGATGAGGTTCAGCAGGCGAGAAGGCATGGTCGTGCATTAAAAACTTGGCATCCCCTGACGAATAGGACACCGTGATCTGATATCGCTTTCACGTCTATTACAGGAAGTAGAGGATCGTTATGCAAGGAGCCGAAGAGTCGACCCTCCCTGATGCGCCAGAGCAGGGCCCGCTCAACGCGGATCGCCCGGTCGCTGTCCCTGAAGATGATGCGTATGGGTACTACCCATTCGCCAAGTCGCTTGCCGAGGCAATTCGTAAGACGCCTAGTCCGGCAGGCGTGGTCATGGCCGTCAACGGCCCTTGGGGAAGCGGGAAATCAAGCCTGCTGAACTTGATAAAACATGATCTTCGCCAAGGTGCTGAGGCTCAGCCTGTCATCATCGAGTTCAACCCTTGGTGGTTTAAGGGAAGAGATCAACTGGCGGGTCAGCTTCTTACCCAGTTTCACAAAGCTTTAATCGGAGAGTCAGGTGTCTTGCGTGATGCTGGTAACATGCTAGCCAACTACGCAAGCGCGATTTCCAAGGCAGTGACCTATTCAACCAGCATTCCGTGGCTCGATACGCTGCTTACGCCTTTTTTCAAGCTGTTGGGGCGTAAGCCGATTGACGTTCCAAAAGTTAAGGCAAAGATCAGTAAGACCCTAGAGAAGTCCGATAGACGCGTTCTGATCATTATCGACGACATCGACCGTCTGACACCTCAGGAAATGCTGGAAGTGTTCAAAGTCGTTAAGGCGTTGGGTGACTTCCCAAATGTCCTGTATCTCCTGTCTTTCGATCGAGATGTTGTGGCTGAAGCCATCGGCAGTGCTCTCAACGTAGGCGGGCTGGCCTATCTGGAAAAGATCGTCCAGGCCGCATTTGAGCTACCTGCCATCTCGCAATCTCAGCTCAATGCTCATTTCTCACAAGAGCTAAACAAACTGCTTTCAGCGGTGCCTACGCCTGATGCTGAACCGAGGTATTTTCAGAACATTTTTTTCGATGGCCTTGAACATTACCTGCAGAGACCTCGTGACATTGTACGGATCATGAACGTGCTACGCGTAACATTCCCCGCTGTTGCCGGGGAGGTGAACTGGGTGGATTTCGTGGCGCTAGAATTTCTACGAATCTTCGAGCCTGTTGCCTACCAGCGGATTCGGAACCACAGCCGAATGTTTACCGGTTCGCCCAGCATGGATGAAAATCTTCAGCAGGTGACGACGTTTCATACAGCATGGCTCGAACAGATTCCGGAGACCAGAAGAGCGGGCGTTCGTGCGCTCATGTGCCGTATGTTCCCCAGGGTCGATGCCGCATTTAACCGCCAGTTCTATGGCGGATATGACGGGTATCGACAAATGAAGCTGAACTGTGGCGATTTCTATCCCGTGTACTTTAGTTTCGGGGTGCCCGACTCGATTCTCAGCAGAGCTGAGGCAGATCAGCTCATCGGGCTTACAGCTAACGCCGACCAGTTCTCCGAGGCCTGGGCCGAGCTCAAGAGCACGCGGCGCCAAGACGGCCACTCCAAGGCCCGTGAATTGCTGGAGTTTATTTCCCGCATGGCAAGTGATTTCGGCTCCGAGAGAGCAAGCAGCCTTTTGGCCGCGATCCTGAGTGTCCCTGAGAACTTGCTAGTGGCTGACGATGAAGCAGGTGCCTTCTCAATGCCAAACCACTGGCGGGTTTCAGCAGCTCTGCAACGACTTCTGGAAGTCATTCCAACCAATGAGAGGGAAGCCGCGCTGCGATCGGCTGTCATGCAGGCACGTGGTGTCCCTGCCGCATTGCAGTTATTAAGGCAACTGCGAGGAGACTTGCAGCATGGGGTTCAAATGGAAGGACTTGAGCCTCCCATCATTGAGCAACTGCAGCAAAATGTTGCCGAGCAGGCTATGCAGATGAGTATGTCCGACCTACTGGACTTCGACGGTCAGCAGCTATTGATCTACCCACTCATTGACATCGTGGGAGAGCTGCGCGTGCGTGAGCTTTATCAGCCCATATTGGGTGACCCGACCATGCTTCTACGGTTTTTGGAAGCATCCGTGTCATTTGGCTCTGCGCACGTTGACGGCGACAGGGTATCGAGGAGGATGCTGAATGTTTCCTCCCAGGCCTTAGACCCTATCGTCGAGCGTGAGCGTGCAGTGGTTTTGGTAGAGGCTTTACAGCAGGAGCCCGATATCTCTCGTCAGCAGCTGGAGATTATCGATGCCTATTTCCGGCAGGACTTTTGGGATGGCGACGACTCGGGTGCTAATTGATTCGATGTCCAAGCCATTGATCCCGGTCTCCCATTGAGCTTGGCGGACAGGCCGCAGCTTCTGACGTTTATGTGGTTGAACTATCAATCCCGAAATGCCTGGCTCGGTAGAGGGACAGCGGGCTCTGATCACTGCCAGCTCGGTGGCGTGCCCACTAAATTACTTCGGCTGTAACGGAGAAGACTCATGTCTTGTGATGAAGATCACCAGTCCCCTGAAACGGACGCCGGGCATGCTGTACCGCAATCGCGCCAGGAGTGGCTAGAAGAAAATCGGAAAGCCATTTATCACTACAACGAGCGTGTCGAAGAGCATGAGGTCTTCAGCAATGGGCTACGAAGCTTTTAACGTCTCGCCAGCGCTGAAAGCCGTACCTAAGTAAGCCGGGCGATTTTTGTACACTAACAGGGCACTTCGGGTTAGAGCACGTCGCGCAGATAGCTCTTGAGCATCCCTAGCGGGCCCTCCAAGGCTTCAAAAGTGCGAGCAGTGTAGACGTCTGCAGAGAGACGTTGCAGCTCACGCCCCAGCGGCTTGTCAGCTCCGCCCATGGCTTTAAGGGCGATGCCCAGACATTCGTCGACCTTGCGTTGGGTACCTTGCACATCACCCTTGGTGACGAGCAGTTCGAAGTCGTCTCGCTGATAGCCGCCCATGACCGCATCATCACGCAGAATCGGGCTCTGTTCTTCTTTCTCATACGCGAGTTTGTGGCAATAGAGCGCGAACGTCTCCAGCGTTGACCTCATCAGTAGATCCTTTCGGCACGTTCTGGTGATTGAGTGATTGGCCTTGGCCTCAGAGCCCGAGGTCAGTGGAAAAGTGGTCGTCACGCATGCGATCTGTGGCGTGCTCGTCGTCGACCAGGCGCTTGCGCAGTGAGTAGAGCAGATGTCAGCGAAGACGGCAGCGCAGCTCAATGCCGTCATGCACAGGCGAGGCATGGACTCTAGGGTTGTTGGCGAGTGCTGTGCGCAGAGCATTCAAGCCGTGCTCCCCAACGTCTTGTTCATACATGCGAGTCACGCCGTCCAAGCCTGGAGCCCTCCGAAAGTCCTTCATTGAGGTTGTCAGGATGTCGCTCAATTTATCCTTATACAGACGCTCTGCGTACTGCCAAACGAGCCGTTCCATGTCGCCATTCAAAAGTCGTCAACCTCGTTGCCATTCATTCCTGGAGCCCGGCAGAATTATCCAATCACCGCGCCTGGAAATGGGTATGTACATCCAATTCGATCTTAACCACAACGACCGCGATGCCTTGCTTCGGCATTGCCAGTCGTTCAAGCCTGACTCGGGAGATCCCCGTGAAGATAGCCGCCTTAAGGACGCGCTTGATGAGCTCGCTGAGGCGCTGGAAGCTGCGGGTCGGGTACCGGAAGATTGATATCGGTGCACGCGTTGATAGCTGAGGAGTACCTGCGCCCCCTGTTCAGCCATCGATACAGAGTGCTGAGCATCGACGTGGGGTGGAGTTTCAAACTGGGACTCTGGTAACGCTATTCCCAACGCTAAGCCTTGCCCCACAAATCCGCAATCGTGGACTTCGGTATCCCAAGCTCTTCTGCGGTCTGCCGTTGAGTAAGCCCACGAGCCTTGCAAGCCTGGATAGCTTGAGCTCTCTGCTGACGAATCTGGGCCTTGGCCGCCACAGCCCCTTCATTGAGCTGCTGTGTCAGTAGTTCCAAGCCGCCCGACGCCCGGAACACTTCCAGTTCTCCAGTCACTCTCGCCAGCACGTCATCAAGGGCGATTCCCTCCGAGGCAACGGTGGCGAGCACCATGAGCGTTATCGGATCAATGCCCGCAGCAGCGGAGATTTCATCGAGCTTAGTAACCGAGATATTGGACTTCGATTGTTCAATGTTGTGGATGTACCGACGCGCTGCGGCGGTAGCCAGGTCGATCTGCACCAAGCCTTTAACAGAACGAACTGCTCTGAGCGCAGCGGCCAAGCCTTCACGACGTGACATTGGGTGTCCCCAAAAAACGAGGATGAAGCCAGTTTGCGCTGCCCAGATCGACGCTATATAATTCCCATTCCGGGCAAGCCAAAGACCTCGCCTTGAGGTATTGACCTTGCTGAAGCCCGGATCAAACCAGGCGCCTGCTTTAGGCAGAAGCTCAATATATAGATAAATCGAGATGGGTTGATTGTGAAGCTGTACGTGCTATCCGACCTGCACAACGAGTTCTCCCCATTCGAGGTGCCTTCGGTCACCAGTGACCTTGCAGATCTCATAGTCTTGGCCGGGGATATCGACAAAAAGTCCAGAGGCGTGTCCTGGGCCAGTTCCGTTTTCCAAAAGCCAGTGGTGTATGTCGGCGGTAATCATGAGTACTACCAAGGGCACATTGACCGCACGCTGATGAAGATGCGCGAGACCGCAGCCCCGCATGTGCACATGCTTGAGAACCAGAGCCTGGTCATCGGTGATGTGCGCGTGCTAGGGGCGACAGCCTGGACAGATTTCACCCTTACGGGCGATGCCACTGCGGCAAGCAAGGTCGCACGGGATGAGATGAACGACTACCGCCTGATTCGTGCGGGCAGTAGTTATCGACGGCTGCGGCCAGACGATGTCGCCACGCGTAATCGCGAGTCCAGAGCCTGGTTGGCCCAGGAGCTCGAAAAGCCTTTTGCAGGCAAGACCGTTGTCGTCACCCATCACTGCCCACTTTCGTTAGCTATGGGAGAGGGCCATCAAGGGCACCTCTGCGCCGCTTACAGCAATGATTGGCCTGAGCTCGTGGCGTTGGCTGACCTTTGGATTTTTGGCCATACCCACTGTTCGATCGACATGCACTACTTCGGGTGCAGGCTGCTCTCCAACCCTCGTGGCTACCCCCAAGAAATCACGGGCTTCGATCCACACTACATAATTGAGATCTGATGGAAACCTTGAAACGGGCTTCACCCGCTAGCGAGTACGAACCGGCTATTTGTGAAGTAGACCTACCCCAGGCTGTGATCGATGCCAAGGCGATTGACTGGGGCGTTCTGGTCGATGCTTTTTTGATGAACGCAGTCTTTGTCGCTGGGCGTTACGCTGCTTCTGTGTTTGGTGATTTGTCAGGGGCAATCGCGAATGGCTCGACCGTAGTCACGCCTCCTGTTCGCGCCGTTTCGACTTGTGGGTCGTACCGCCTGATCCAAACACTGGATAGGCGCGATCACTATGTCGTGGTATCACATTTTTCCAATGGAGAGGATGACGATGACTGAGGCTTTGCGTTGGCCGGCTGAAGTCATTCACGCAGTATCCAAATCGTTCAGCCGGCCCATTACAGGATACCTTTTGGCACCCAGACTGTGGGGCGTGGCCGTCGCGGGTCATATCTACATGGACGCGCTAGGCCGGTTTGCAGATGGCGCTCTAATCAGCACGTCAGCCATCACTGACCTGTGTGATGAGCAGGATTACTTGGTGGCGGACACGCTATCGGGCAACTGCTATGTCCTCGTGTTCAGTGAAGCAAGTGATAGGGAGGATTAGTCGGCCAGATCACCACGGTTCGCTAGTGAGTTGGGCCACAAGCACCTATCCGTCCCTGGGAGGAAGCGATGCAGAAAACTGTTATTTTTGACGTCTTCGGGACACTCATCCGCGTTGAAGAAAGGCGCAATCCTTACCTTCAACTGCTCAAGTACGGTCGCTCCCAAGGGATCTCCCCTTGTGCCAAGCATCTCCAGCTGCTCATGACGCGCGAGCTTGACTGGGCAGAAGCCGCCAACGACTTGGGCATACGCGCAGGTTACGTAAAGCTCCATGGTTTCGCTCGGTTACTGCAGGAAGAGCTGGCAAGCATGACACTCTACGAAGATGCCCAGCAGGCCATAGAGCTCCTCCAGCCTGCAGGCGTCAAAATCGCTTTGTGCTCAAACTTAGCGTCGGGCTACGGGCCGGCTGTTCGTACGATCCTGCCAGGTTTGGATGCGTATGGCTTCAGTTACGAGATAGGCGTGACGAAGCCTAATCCAGTCATATACCAGTCGGTGTGTCGCGACCTCGGTGTTCAGCCAGGGCAGCAGATGTACGGGGATCGGATCGTTATGATTGGAGACTCGATCCGCTGTGATCGCGATGGCGCCAGGGCTGCCGGGGTTGGTGGGTTCCACCTGAGCCGTACAGGCAGAGGGGATTTTTCTAATCTGGTCGAGTTTGCTGAAGCTGTTTTGAAAGGTTAGCGGATCACATGTCATCTAGACAGCTCGGACGTCTCTCTATAGCTTAAATCTATTATTGTCGTATTGGCTCGCTTGCTACGTGTTTATATCGCTTTAGAATTTATTTCCCGTGCTATAATTATTGAAGATCTAAAAAAAGAAATTATCAAGTGTTGGTGAAAGCTGTTTGATGCAGAATTAATGTTGACTGAAGTGATTGCTTAGTGCTCTGGATCTTTATAGAAAATACTCTGAGTTGTTGGTTGGTTGGTTGGTTGGTTGGTTGGTTGGTTGGTTGGTTGGTTGGTATAAATTTATATTACCTATTGGTCAGGCTTAATTCATCTAGAATTTGGTATTAATATGAGTTTTAAAAAGACATCTCACAACTTTGAAGATTTGGTTGGTAAGTTTGATAGGCTAATAATTAGCCTGGAGCAGGCTCTTAAAAAAATTAGGCCTAGGAGCAATGTGAAGAACACTCGCATTGGCAAGATTCGTCGTGATTTAGATAGAGTCTTAGAGCTCGAAGCTGTTGAGCAGAAAAAATTATTTGAAATTATTATCAAGCTGAACCAGATTAACGTTGTTTTTGATAGTGGTATTGAGTTTAAAAATGATGACATAATTAGGCTTATAGAAGGTGAGTATGATTTATTAAATGATGACCAGGTCAAGTCTCACGACTATGTTTTTGAGTTTGTAACAGGCGTCAGGTTTGCGTTAGCTAATGAAGGTGCTCAAAAGGTTAGCTTGTCTGGAAGAGGCGATGTTAAGGTTGGAGAGGATATTGCGATTGAATGCAAAAATATCCGAAGTCTTAACAATCTGGTTAAAAATGTCGACAAGGGGAAATTGCAAATTGAAAAAAGAGTGGCTAACGGCGAAGTTAGATTTGGGTTTATTGCCTTAGATATTTCAAATATTTTTCCTGAGAGCAAGGCTCAAGAATTTATTAATAAGATTTTTGATGAGTTTTACAAGAATCACGCAAAGCTTAAAGAATTTCAACGCTTTGATCAAGAAGTCATCGATAGTGTGTTGGAGGATAAAAACTTTCAAAAGATAATTCAAAGCTATATTATGCATGAGGCAGAAACTACCCTGTATAGCGCTTTGCCGCTCAGGTATGACATGGGTAGAGCGACGCTGGCTATAATTTTTCAAGTTAATAAGTGCTTTCTTATTGAGGATTGCGGCCAGCATGTCCCACTTCCAATCAGGGGCATGACGTATCTTGTTAACGGTAAACTTTCCGGTGATTCACGAAACAATGTCGAGAATTACATCAAGCGCCTAGCTGTCGGTTTTTAGAAAATGTAATGATATTTTAATTTTTGCTCACTGGGGGGCTGCTGGAGTTTGCCAGTAATCGACATCGCCATCGATCATTTGCTAGGTATGCTATTGATGAGTAATGGAGTATACCAGTACTGAGGGTACTATGCCCCTTTCACATGCTTAGAGGTATATCATGCTCAACCCGCAGGCTTCAACTTGGGAAGCTTCCATTGTCGCGGCCATCACTGAAGAGCTGGATCAGCTCAAGTACCTGATCGAGGACAAAAGCGGCTCCACAGAGAAAAATGACATCCATGCGCAGATCAGTCGGTTGTGTGGCCTGACCGACCTCGCGCACAACGAGGCCGTCCCTTTCTCCGCGTCGATCAGGCTTCAGATCCATGAGTTGAATGAGCTGGCGATGGGGATGGTTCGGAAAACGGTCGACCTCAGCCCGCCAACTGAAGAGTTTGTACAGAGCGTTGAGCGCGAGGCGGCGCAGGGACTTTTCGATGCGATTGCAACAAACATCCCGTACCTAGCTCAAGCTGAGACAAGCCAATACGCGATCGCCCTGTCGGTGAATGCTTTCGATCTAATGCGAAAGCACATGAGCGACCATCCTGATTTTGAGATGATGGAGCGGCTGGTGCTGGTGCAGGACTACCGAGTGATGAAGCTGGCAGGGGACAACCGCTAAAGAGCGATCATTCTGACGGGCGCGCCCAGCGTAAACGAGCGATCGCTTTGAATTGGGCGATCCCGACCGACCCTCTTTCGTTTCGGGCTTTCGATCCTGGTCTTGTAAGAAGTGCTTCTACAGCAGGTCGTTCGGCCTCATAGATCGCGAATGCATTCAGGTAGGAATCCAGGAGAACCAACTGAACCACATCGAACGGCTGCCTGAGGTCGATAGCGCCTACCCGGCCCGAGATTTTCTTTGGATTGTGTATCACGCGTCCTTTGATCTGCACTTGCACAGTCACCCCGTCCCTCATTTCTGTCGCGTCATAGCCGGCTGTACGGGCTGCATGTAGATCCATCCCCAGGATCGCAGCAGCTTCACACTCGGCGATCTCACCCGTGATGCCTAGCGGCTTTCCAGTCAGTTGCCTGTACCGGACAGCCAGTCGTTTGGCCTGCTCCACCAATTCAGATAGCTGAGCACGCTCGTCATCGGGCGGTAATGGTGCGCAGGGGCTGGTCATCGTGAACTGCTCCATGTTCTGCGATTAGGTGGGCGAAGTACCAGTTGGCTGCCGCAGGGAGAAGACTGGAAAAGGTAGCGGTGGTCGGAGTGCAGTCAGATAGTGTATTACAGCCAAAAGCTGCAGAGTTTCTCGGACAGTGTCAGACAAAGCTACCGTTCGTCAGAGTTTGAGCTTTTTTCGGGTTTTTTTCGGTACCCCCCCCCCCCCTTAAAAAATTTTAAAGACGACGGAGTTTATATATTTGAGGGCAAAGCAAAAGCAGCGGTGCTCTGAACACCTTGCCCTTTCAGGTACTCCACGGTTTTGCTTTGGCTTTTAGGGTTTTTTGCTGTTGAGGGGCTTGAGGTCACTGAAGGGGTTGAAGGTGATGCCGCAGGCCAGGGGAGCAGAAGGAAATCGCTTTTCTTCGCAGCCGAAGGCTGCTGCCTTAGCTTTTGATTACAAATAGATGGGAAATTAGTGATTTTTTTTGATTAAACCACTATATGTTGTGTTTTTCCCATGTGCTGGCTGTTTTGACGGCCAAAGCCGTTGCAGATCTCTATGGGACTGTACGGCATGCGAGGCGGCATGCTCCCTAGGATTACGTGATCAGTCTTGTCCTTCGCCAGTTCGTGGGTTGAAGGCGCTAGTGAGCAGTACAGTATCGGCAACGTTGGATGACTGTGGCCGACGGATTTCGCCATCGTAGGCATGTGCGGCATCAACTTTGAATAATGCGAAAAGGGCAACAGGCCCACTGTCTGGTCGGGTGACAGAGCTTGCTAGCTGCGAGGCTGGCCCTTTTGTAATGCCTTGGTTATGCCTACGGATAAAGCATGAAAGCGCTGCCCTCATGCCACTGTCTTGGGTGGATATCGGTAATTTCTAGCCCGTAGGTACGTAGAAGCCAGCGTGTTTGCCCCCCGTATTCGCTGCCTGGCTCACTGCGACCGTGCAGCGCAATGCGATTGTTTACCAGCGCAATGTCACCTGGCTGGAGAGGAACAGCGATTACGCAGTCAGCGCATGCGTGTTTCAGAGCGTCCATTGCCTCCTGTGCGGATCTGTGGTCGACATCAGCAATCTGCGTGGTGCGGTGGCTGAATCGAATCCACCAGCTCCCATTCACCTGGAAGAGCAGCTGAGCATCATCGACATCGAGCTCGTCACCAAGGATGTCCACCATTCCATCACGGAAGGTCTCCTGTGAGCCGATGATGTATTGAGGCTTCTGGAGCTCCTCAATCTGCTCTTGGCTCAACCTCGCCAAAAGGTTTTCAAGGGGCATTACAGTGGTCGGCACCTGCTTCGGGTTACGCAGTGCAGACAAGCACACGAAATCCGGGGAAGGGGCAATTCGGTCGTTTAGGGGGTCACGGTACCCTCGCAAAGGGAAGGTAACGCCGTCCGTGTGCCCGCTCATCTTGGCCGCCGATTTGACTGTGAATCTCCCTCGGCCAGGCGGGAACACCACCAAATTCACGAACAGGTCGCCTTCATTTTCGGAGCCGTAGGAAACTGTGGTGGAATTGATCGCTGCAAGGCATGCAATCGCAGTTACTCTGGCAAGGACAGTCCCTTCTGCATTGGGTACAGGGCAGAAATCAACGGGTGTGTCTGGTAGGTCACCTGGCTCGAAAATAGCCTCCAGCTTCAGGCATGGCTGCGCCCACGCAAAGGCTTGCACCTCTGCACAGCTGCTACCCCGGCTATTGAGCTGGCGCTCGATCGCAGGCTGCAGCTCACGCCCCAGATCGCCAGGGCGCGCCAAATACTCAAGCACCTGGTCAAAGGTCACGTTCGCTCGCCATTCGCTGACTGCGACACGCACTGCTTCTGTAAAGATTGCCTGGATCAATTGTGTCCCTACACGCGCGAGTGATATAAAAGTGATGTACGACAGCGTGATTCTCACGCACGATCCCACCAGCGACCAAATTTGTCTATGAAAACGCCCAAGCTTCAGCCAGCCGATTATCTCCAAGGGTGCGCTAGTTTCCTAGCCTGCCTTAAGCCATTCATGCACCTGCGGGAGACACCTCAGGGCATTGAGTGCGAGATGACCCTGGCTAATGGCCAGCCTGTGGTGGTCACTGGCAAGGACGAGCCGCATCTGCTGCTCGGCTTGATGTCCGTGCTGGTGGAGCTCATTCCTCAAGCTTCTGCTGACGAACGGTCAGCGATGGCACCTGTCTCACGCACAGCGTCTGCAAATGAGCAGACTTTGGAGACGACCATGCAATCTACCGCTATTACCAAAAACACCGATGAACGAGTCCAGGCTGCCCGCCTGCAAATTGGTTTAACTACCAAGGTATCTCTTCACGAATTGGTAAGGGGCGTAGCGGAACGCCGTGGGGTGACGCTAAATATCGCTGCACGTGACCTGTTGCAAGATGGGTTGGCTCGGTTCGACAAGGAATCAAGAACAGTAGACCCCTCGGAGCTGCTGACTGATTACGAGCGCACTGCCAATGATTACGCAGGTGCTGATTCGGAGAGTTGGATCATCCGGGCTGACAGGCGTCTGGTGATGAGAACGCGTTTACGCGCAGGCGAATATGAGCGCTCGTTGTCATCATTCACTAACTTCCTTCTCGCCAACGCGTTGAGCCATTGCCCTCACGCAGCCGCTGTGCGTGAGGCAACGACTAGCCCGATTACCAGTGATGAGGCTGTCGTAGAAGCTATCAAGGCGATTGAACAGGTCAGTGGGGTCAAAGCACGTGCGCTTGCTCCTCAGATCGATCTAGGTGAGCAACGTAGCCTGACCAACATGATCCTTGGTGGTTCGGTACTGGCGCCTGCACGAGTCTTGGCGAAGCTGGCCGGCGTGTTGAAGATGCCTCTGGACGTTTTGTCCGTAGCTTTGGAACGCCGGTTCGCCACCCAATGCGTTCCAGCCTTTAAGGCGACTGAGGGAAAACCAACCGTACAAGCGGAACGCAAGGCTTGGAGCATTGCAGTCAAAGAGCTTCAGCTGCCAGCTGAGGAGCAAGAGCGTCTGCTGAATCTAGAGGGCTAAGTGTGAATCCATTCGACCGGGCACGTCGGCAAGCATTCGAAACCCGAGAAGCCCTGGTCGGATTGGCCGCCTCTCTAGGTGGCGTTAGATCCTCTGAGCTCCTGGCTCATGTTGAGGACACGCTCGAAATCGCAATTGAGCGCTTACCCTACGGACACCCAGAGTTGGGTGGTGGCAGTGGGGTGCTCAAGCGAGAAATCCAAACCATCTACATCCGCAACGATGTGTCCCCAGGAGAAACGGCCTACCTCATCGCCCATGAGCTGGGTCACTGGTATCTTGACGGCGATCGCCCGGCACAAACGGTCGCTCATCTGACCAGCATGACGGATTCCTTCGGGAGTCAGGCTACGGTCGCGGTGGAAGCATACGGTGCTCGTGAGCGCCTGGAGCTTCAAGCCAACGTGTTTGCCCGAGAGCTACTGCTACCCCGTGGTGTCGCAAGCCAACTGTTCCATAGCGGTAGCGGTGCGACAGCCATCGCGGCCACTCTGGAGGTACCGCTTGAGATCGTTCGTCTTCAGCTATTCGACGGCATTTTGCTTCCCATTATGCCTCCTGCTCCACCTCCTCCTTTGCCGCTGATGACGCAGGGACAGCACGATGCCGCTACCGCGTCCGAAACCTTCGTCAACGTTGTTGCCGGGCCGGGTACTGGTAAAACGACGACGCTGATCCATCGCATCAAACACCTGGTGGAGCGCGGTATCCCTCCCAGCCAGATTTTGGTGCTGACCTTCACAAACAAGGCGGCTCACGAATTGGTGGAGCGCCTGAAGGTATCTGGTATTGCCGGAGCCGCCGACGTGTGGGCCGGGACTTTCCATGCATTCGGGCTCGAATTCCTTCGCAAGTATCATCAGATTTTCGGTCTGGAGTCTGATGTCCGGCTCGCAGATCCGCTGATGCAGATTCGGCTGATGGTGAGCACGCTGCCCAAAGTGCGGCTCAAGTACTATCTGAGGCTACAGAACCCGTACGATTGGTTGCCTGGTGTCCTGAGCCATATCAAGCGACTCAAGGAAGAATGCCTCACTGTTGCTGATTACCGAGCGCGTCTGGCTACACTGCCGGCCTGCAAGCCGGATGTAGCTAATGAGCGCGAAGACATTGCCACCCTGTTTGAAGCCTACGAAACAGCAATGCGGGCTGAACATTTGGTCGACTACGTTGACCTCATCGCCCTCCCCGCATCCCAGGCCAAGCGGGATCGAACGAGCGTTGCTCAGTACATCGACCATTTCTCGCACGTGCTAGTGGACGAGTATCAGGATGTCACCGAGGTGATGGTCGACCTCCTTCGGCAATTGGCTCTCAATGCTCAATCATTCTGGGTCGTTGGCGACGTGCGCCAAGCAATTCACCACTGGCGAGGCGCATCGATCCGTAGCTTGATGAACTTTGACGCCACGTTCCTGAGCACCATCCCAGGAGCCACGGTGCGACGGTACGCTCTCGACCTGAACCGGCGAAGCACCCCTGAGATCCTGGAGTTATTTTCCTGCGCAGGCATCCATCATGCACTTAATGACCGGATGCCTCTGGAGGCAGTCACAGCGTTTCGCCCCTCAATCGGGGTCATACCGACCCTGTATGAATGCGACTCCAAACCCTCCCAAGCCGTCACGATCGCTCAGCGCATTGATGGGCTAGTGCAGAGGGGCGTCCCGCACAGGGATCAAGTCGTGATCAGCCGTAAATCGGCAAACGTTGAGCAAATTGTTGAGGCGCTTGAAAACCTCAATGTGCCCGTGCTGCACATTGGCGACGTCTGCCAGCGCCCTGAGATAAAGAAACTGCTGTGCCTGATGGAGTTGCTGTGCATGCGACAGCCCCGCTCTCTGGTTGGGCTGATCTCTGAGCCAGCGTTTCGGATGCCACCTCAAGACATTGAGCATCTGATATTCCTGACCCGCAAAGGCGCAGGGTTGAGCATGCAGCGAGGCAGGTGGCTATGGCTGCCTACCCCAGGCCTCTCACCCGCTGGCCAGCAAGCCAAGGCAAATTTGGCGCTGCTGCTGAGAGGGCTGAAGCGGAATTCCAAGCCTTGGGATTTTGTCTCCAAAGTATTGCTCGACCAGCGCTACGGTCTTCCAAACCCTGCTGATCAAACCATACAGGCCCATACTCAGCGCTTGGCAACGTGGCTATTCGTCTACGCCGTACGCAATGGTGACGGAGATATCCGTCAGGCAAGGCTTTCCCAGTTCCTGCTTCGTGAGGAGTTGCGCCGCAGGATCGGAGAAAAGCTAGGTGATCGTGGTTTACCGCCTGAAGCGCGAGCTCTGGATGCAGTGAGCGTCATGACCGTGCATTCCAGCAAGGGGCTTGAGTACCCTGCAGTTCACGTCACAGACGTTGACGACGCGTCATACGGCGCTGATCGGCCCTTCGCATACGATGTGCGGGGGTTGGATCTTATCCCCCCGGAAGTGCTGAATAGCACCGGGAAAGAGTTCATGTTCGAAGAACGGGTGGAGCGCAATAACCTGCTCTACGTCGCTCTGTCTCGGGCCCGTGACTACCTGTATCTCTATGAGATCAGCGGGTGGCCACGTCCAGTTCCGCTCAATCGAGCTGCTGCCACGAGTCTGGTCAAGCGCTCAGGGGTAAAGGTGCCGCCCGCACCCGTCATACCGGTGCCGTTGGCAAGCAGCACCTTAGTACCCAGTGTGAGCTATGAGGCCTTCCAGGCCTTCATGAGCTGCCCCCTGCAGTACCACTATCGTTACGAGCTCGCGCTCACTGCAGAGCAGGAAATCGACGTCTCAATCCGTGCTCGTTGGGCAATTATGGACATGCTGTTGGCCGTGGCAAAGGACGGCACTGCCCCCAATACGGCATTTCAAGCCGCATGGGCGTTACACGGTCTACCAGATAGGGCCGCAGATCCGGGCTTGATGGATGATGCAATTGCCGCCGCCAAGCGCGGGCTGGTAGTGGTTAAAGGCGTCGGCGGTGCCGTCGAAGAAGGGATGGTTTCCGAAATCAACGGTGTACACATTGAGCTCCCCTGGATGCTCGCCGATAGAGGGCAGTTGCACTGGATTCGAGCTCAGACAGGGATCCAGTACACCCTTAGTCATCTACGGCCCATGATGCTGAATCTCAATGGGGCTCGAAGGGCGAGTGCGAAGATCTATTCCATTATCACTGACCAGCATGTGATGGATGGCCCATCCAAGCAGGTCGCAAGTACGTCCGCCTACAAGATGGCTCAACGTTTTGCTGCGGGTGATCGATCTGCCTCCAGGGGCCGGCATTGTGGGCGCTGCGCCTATCTGAGCATCTGTGCCAGCATCCCCTGATTGACCTCAAGCTCCAGCGCTGTATCGCCATGGGCTATCTATCAGCGGTGCGGAAAGCTGTGCGCTGAGTTGAGGCGGTGGCCTGGCCGCAATTACACAAGGACAGTTTCAGGTATGACCTACATTAACCTGCCGAGTAATCAGCAAGCTGCAATCAGCGACGTCGACGAGACGGGGCTTCAGGCAGCAGTACACAAGTGCCTGGATGAAGAAAGCATAGGGCCGATTCAAGGCCTTGGGCTCAGCAGCTGTGGGCCTTATGTGGCTGCCAAGCTTCATGCGTTTCGACAAGGCATCGCTGAGTACAGCAAGGCCAAGGCCCACGTTAAGCGAGAACGTACTCGGACGGATGCGTTGTATGCCGGCGATGACCTCATTCACGCCGTACAGGAAATGAAAGGACGGCTTGAAACTGAGCGCCAGGAGGCCGAGCTGTTTTTCATTGATGATCAGATCAGGCCGCCCGTCCACCTCAGCAAGCGCCTGTCAGTGCAAGTGTCGTTTCGCTGGCGAGCGTCTTCGTCTGCGGACTGGAAGTACGGGCACCTGACGTTCGTCTACGATTTCTCGCCTCAGCCCAGCTATTCATGGCCGCCGCCCAAGCGCAAACCCAGCGCCGCCCAAGCAGCGAGGGATCTAGAAGATACTCTGTACAGAGAATGGGAGCGCTTGAAAGCTCAGGCCCTGTTTTCTATGAGAGAGTTCTTCCGCGATGGGGGCGACGGTGATGCTGTGCCTGAGGTGTTTGCGGTGAGGCCTAGTCCCTATGGCGGGGGCCTGAATAACTTCAGCTGTAATTTTTGGCAGCCCGAGAGGCCGGCCACATAAATCGGCGAGCCATCAGCTTCGGTGACGGTAGTTGGAGCAGGGGTTCGCCCATACACGATGCTTGCGCGAATCTTCCTCTGGCCTGCGATGCATACGCGATCACGGGCTGAGGTCGGTCACGGAGGTCAGGAAACCCCTGTCCCAGCTAACATCTGTCGCAAACCGTCCTCCTTGCGCATGTGTCAGCAGCAGGTGCCCGCTATGTGATCATCGACGACTGGGCGCTTTTTTAGCGTGAGAAGCCCCAACTGTCTGTCTATAATCCGCGCATGTTGAATCCGACCGAAATCCGCCCAATCCTCAAGCAGTGGGTCGCGAAAGCGATGTCCCACGACGAGAGTGACGTTTTCATCGAGGAGCTGTGCTTCATCGATAAGGCCAGACGCGCCGATCTCGTCCACGCCAATGGGAAGCTGACCGCTTTCGAAATCAAGTCTCATGCTGACACTCTAGTGCGCTGGGAGGGCCAGCAGCAGGCCTATATGGCGTGCTTTGACGAGGTCTGGCTATGCTGCCATTCTAAGCATTTGGTAAGGGCTCTTGAGTCCTGTCTTCCGCATGTTGGCGTTCTCGTCGTCGATGACTATTCCGGCATGGCGATGATTCGAAAAGCGAAGCCCAACAAGCTCCAGGATAAATTCCATCTCACGGGATTTCTGTGGCGTAGTGAGTTAGATGCACTTGCTAGCCAGCATGGCGTGCCAACGAAAAGTCGCGACCTCATAAAAGAAGTGCGCCGCCAGCTCAGCGACGCCCTTCCCATGGATGTGATCAGGTCACATGTGTTGGTCAGCCTGAAACAACGTTATCGTTAGAGTAAGTCATCGGCATCGAGGTCATCGAAGCCATCAGTATCTACGATGGACTGGATCATGGCGCAGATATGCTGATTGATCCTGTACCCATTCCATGTGCCGTTGTTCCCGTAACCGGTAGATGTGGCAACAATTCTGCCGTACTCACGAGTAGCCCAGCAGAAGTCATCGCCGTGATAACCAGGCAGCCCTCTGATTTCTTGAGCGATCTCAATGTACCGCACAAACTCCTTATCCGTACCTTTACGCCGTTGCCACCACTCTGTCGGGGTGTAATAACAGGCAAAAGGAAGCACTGGCATGCCTCGTATATATTCCATCGGCGCGGTTGGGTTGGTGGCGGCGTAATCCCCATAGACGATATCCGACTCTATACCGGTGGTATCGACCCTTGCTTGCCACGCTACGTCGTAACAGGCGGAGGAGCGGGAGGTATTTGAGGCCGGCTTATCGATCGGGAAGGATGTACTCATCAGAACCAGATTCCGTATCTGATAGCTGTTGAGTTGACGCAAGGACACATTGAAATCCGACCCTGAGGCAGTATTGGTCGGAGATGTGGCACCAAAGTCCAAAATGACCGTCGCGGTTTCTGGGCGTTCAAGAGCATCCAAAATGGATAGCAGTCGGTTCCACGAAGTCGTAGTGGGTTTTTCCGGACAGGTAACCCTGATAGCTATATGGGGGAAATCGCCCTGGAGAGCGAGTGCGCTTTGGATGACTGCTCGCTGAGGGTCATCATCAACCCACGACACCACCGGTATGACGTTCTGGTTGATGCCTGCCACATCCGAGAAGAACCGCCGTTTGTTCTCAAACGCACCGTTTGGGTTGTGCAGGTCATTCGTAGTGATGAAGGCTTCAGCTACGTCTTTCGTTACTCTTGAGACGTCCAGGAAAAATGGATGCTCAGTCCAACTCGCCAGGAATGTTTGCAGGTGTCTGTCATCGTCACCTCGCATGTCCAGTAGCGGAGTCACGACCTCCCGCCTATGGTCTTCAAGATTTATCAGCGCCTTGACGTCATTCTGACCAACTCGTAAACACGCCACGTATTGCATCTTGCACTCCTTGCATGCTGTGAAAACCGGTTGCGCCGTAATGCTGAATGCATGGCGAGCCAAAGGCCCCGGCGATCAGCGAGCGTCGACATGGGGACATATCAACTTGTGCTGCGCTGTCAATGGCCTACGTCATGCTTCCAGCGAGACGGCAGGTGGAGATATGAACAATAGCACTTAGCCACTCAATAAAGGCTTAAATGCATTGTTTTCGGGATATGGGGGACGCCCAAGCCCGATTAGTCGGTGAGTTACTCGTAGTGGAGCTCACCAAAAAGGCCGATCATGAGGTCACCATCCAGGATCTCGAAAGGTAGTGTGACGTATTGATCTCGATGGCGCGGTATTGCCTTTCCATCGTGTGGCGCGTTCTTCGTGTGACCTTGAACCTTCTCCCCGTTCTCCTTGATATAGGGGAGCACGACTATCCGACCATGGTTCTTGGATAGGATCGTTCCCTCGTACCATAAGGTGTTTCCTTCATCACTGCTGGACTCGCCACCCGTGTTTTTAACCACCCACCGTGGCACTCCGTCGTCCTCATACCAGAACACGAAGCCACCGCAGACCAATACCCTCTGGCCGCGCATCCTCGCCTCGGCGAGCATTTGCTTTACGCTCGCCAATTGCAGCAATTGATTGGCTCGGGGAAGTAGCAATGCGCGTATCTGCGCTTTGGTTTGGCCCCAGTGATCGAACCCTGATAGCCCGTAGCCCCTTGCAGTCAATTCACGCAAGCAGGCCTGTGAGAGCTTCGCGTCCAATGCGCCGTGGTACTCCCATGCCGATTCCCCCGTGCGACGCAAACAAGCTTTGAAGTCTGGGAATGCTGCGAGCTGGATATACGGGGCAGCATCAATCTGCTGCGATAGCGGCTTGCGCAGACGTTCAATGCCGCTGGGCAATTTGAGCTCATGGATGGCCGGACGCGGGAGGTGGGCATTACGTTTGATTGCCTCACGCTCCATCAGCTCTTCCTCATCACGAATTCGGCGTCCAGCCGTCAGCGCCTTCTCAACCTTTAGCCAGATCGAGTCGTGAAGCACAGGATCTGTTACCGCCTGCGCTATCAGCTCGCTGGTGCGGCTGTTGAATTCATTCGCTGCCTTAATGGCTTCATCGTAGGACGTGAAAACAGCTGCCCTCGCATGGCCGCTACCGTAGTCGTAGAAGTAGCGCCTCCAGGACAGTTGAGACTCTGGGAAAAGCTTGAGCGCCCTGAGCTGCCACGTCCATCCTATGCGGAATTGCCGGAACGGAAAAACGGCTAAGGTAGGCATTGAGTGGTACGGCATCTGGTCTAGGCGCATCGATTCTCCCTGGCATTCGACTTCCAACATATGTGGCGGCGCTGAAGCTGCCCCTTGGAGGATAGACTCCCAATGCATCACGAGTGGCACATTGCCGTTACGGCTTCGATTCTTGTGGCTAGAGGCCCCGTATTTCAAGCCTTTCGCTGCAAGGAAGGCTGAAGAACTAAATCAATGAACTGGTGCTTTATACAGTAATAGGGGTTGCTTGGTCGGTGTGCAAAAGCTATAATGCACATATTCCAAGTTGCTTGGAAGGCGTTACAAAGCAACGTAGTGTGCAGTAGATTGGGGTGAAGAGC
>Ga0157366_1000193_pt1 | contig 30051 bp, 17 predicted proteins | sample AttbisABBM1_FD_113149 | JGI IMG/M metagenome (GOLD analysis project Ga0157366, IMG submission 113149) | Fungus gardens microbial communities from leaf cutter ant in Botucatu, State of São Paulo, Brazil - Atta bisphaerica ABBM1 | ecosystem: Host-associated > Fungi > Mycelium > Unclassified ...
ATCAACCCCGTATTAGTCAATCCAGAAGAATTCAGAGCCAGCCTCAAACGATAATCCCGCCCCTGCAAAAAAGTGACATTTCTAAATAGAGGGATTGGGAGACATTTTTAAATTGCAATAACATTGGTTATCATGGCAAAGTTTACCTCGCCGCTTCTGTCGACCTTACCAGGATCCTGTTATGACGGCTTCTGGTGAGGAATTTTTCAAACTGAATGAAGTAAACCGTCTCAGGATCCTGCAGGTCTTCACGTATCGGTGACATTCTTTGTAGGGTATATGATAGTATAAAATACATCATGCATTAAGGAAATGGCTATGAATAAGAATAACAACGGGTTTTTAACGCCTATTATTACTGATTTTACTTTTCTACCTAAAGGGGTTGGTAGTTATTTTGTTTTTTATGATATTAAATTTTATCAAGACAAACTTTACAACGATTATAATATACACCTCCCCGAAAAAATAAGGGAATCCGTCATTAAAAGAAGGGCTGAGTTTTTTTCTGGCCGACTGTGCGCAAATATGGCAATGAATTTACTTGGTTTTTTTAACAAACAGGTTGCAGTTTCATCATCCAGAGTTCCATTATGGCCTGAAGGGCTGATAGGTTCGATCTCTCACACTGATAATCTTGCAATCGCCGTTGTCGCACATGTAGATAATTTGACCTTAATCGGGGTTGATTTGGAGATTAGAAACCCGGAAGTGTTCATCAGTATTGCCGATCAATTCACATCGACGCAAGAACAAATTTATTTGCAAACAACAGAAATGCCTTACGACCTTGCGTTGTTAATTACTTTTTCAGCCAAAGAGAGCTTGTATAAGGCGCTTTGGCCTGAAGTTAATGCTTTTTTTGATTTTTCTGCAGCAGCCATAATTAATATTGATATTAACACTCAGAAATTTCACTTAAGATTGACAACGTCGCTAACAAATAAATTCCAATACGGCACAGTATTCTCAGGAAATTATTGCCTATTTGAAGAAAATGTAATAACTATTATTGCAAATTGAACTGCCCCAGGCTAAAAGCGCTGGGGTACTTCACTATTTACTTTTTGATCCTTCTAAAATTAATTGATGTTTAGCTTTTCCCGGCAACATTGACTGAGCATACCCTTGCGTCCAGTCAGAAAAATTATTTAGCCACCACGGACTCAGCGGATTACCACTTTGACCCGAGGGTAAATTGAGGATTGCGTGCTGCTCATCACCAGGTGAAACGACCATTCGCTCAGAAGCGCCAAATGAAGGTCGACTTACATGAATAACATTATTATCCCCAGACAACGCCACGGCAGGTGAACGCAAGTAACGCCCCACTAATGGCAGGGATTTTGCCAGCGGATGCGCATAATTACTACGATTTATATCACCCCAGGTCGTATGTCCTGCTGCCATCTCGTGCCAAGTAATACTTAATGTAAGACGCGTAAAATCTTCCCAACTGCGTTTGCCTTCTGGCACCCATTTTCCCGCATGCATCAAGGTAAATAAGGTTTCATCCCAGCGAGGATTAGCACGCCGGTAAATAGCCTGCGGCCACTGGCTTGACATTAGGCTATCCAGCCCACTGAAAAGAGTTGAGTAGAGATCATCTCGCCATCGGGCGATGAGTGCATAAGCGGCCGAACCGTCGCTGGCATTGCCATCCCATGCAGCCAGCAGGGCGCGCATCTGTATGAGGTCAGAGGCTTCTCCTGCCTGATGCTGGCCCAGACTATGCAGCAACCAGTCACGCCATGACTGCAGCAGCAGTGCCTGATTTTCCAGTTGCAACTCATTCATGCTTCGGACGTTGACAGAAATTTTCGATTTCAGCTTCTGTGAAATAGCAAAAGAACGAACCCCCATGTCCGCGCCGCCGTCACCGAGTTCATCTCCTGTATTATCAAACAGCAGGCGATTATTCGCCGTAACAATATCACCTTCCGCTGGATTAACGCGCTGTGGGTGGCGATCGGGGGCAAGAGACTCTGCACGCCACCGACTCTGCGGCGTAGCTTGAAGCGGAAATGTGTTTTGCTGTCCAGGAGACAAACGTTCGGGTAGTGCGCCTGCCAAGGTCCAGCCAATATTACCATGACTGTCGGCAACCAGAAGATTCTGCACCGGGATCCCCGCGCGTTTCCCTGTCTCCAGGGCTGCATCAACACTTTTCTCTTCACCGATTGCCATCAGGTTAAGGTTAAGCGATCCGGGTAGTTCAATGACCCATCGCATCGCCATATCACCTAGGGGGGTTGATACCACAGGTCCCCAGTCGCTGGTGCGAGCCGTGAATGTTTGCGCCGGGCCATGGCTCACTGCCAGCATAAACTGTTTTGAGCGTACTTTTACGCTGCTATCCAAGATGACCCAATCGAATGTATCAACATAACTATTAGTAAAACCCCAGGCAATATTGCCATTACTGCCACTGATTAAGAAAGGCACACCGGGAAGCGTGATCCCGGCCTGCTTTATCTTTTCATTTTGCTGCACATATTGAATCTGCGCCTGATACCAGATTCCGGGTAACGTCAGTCCGAGATGCATGTCATTTGCCAGAAAAGCTTTGCCATCCCGGACGATCAGCCAGCCGTTACTTCCTTTCATATCCTCCCCGATTTTCATCCCGCCAGTATCCCCAGGTTTTCCCCACCAGTCCGGTGCAGTGTTGGGAATTACCGATGATAGGGGCACGTTACCAGAAAGCGGCATATCCCAGCGACTACCCGCAGGCAAAAGAAAACCGGCCTGTGAAGGATTGTTTCTGGCAATCCATCCACGTGCATATTCCCTGCCGGGCTGAGTCCCCTGGAGGTCGAAATACATGGCAGCGATGACCAGCAAACTGTCTTCATCACGCCAGGACTCCGGTGACGTACGTAATAACCAGTACTCGAATGGACGGCTTTTCAACGCATGTAAGCCGGCATTTACCCCGGCAGCGTAGGACGCTAAGCGTTGTCTTTGATCTTCTGGCAGCGCCAATAACTCACGCCGGACCCGCTCGCGCAGCTGAAATATCCGTCGCTGCCGGTCTATCCTGATCCCGCCTTTGCCCACCAGTGCTGCCAGCTCGCCTGCGGCGCTCCGCCGTAACAGATCCATCTGGAAAAACCGATCCTGACCATGTAAAAACCCGAGAGCAAAATAGGCCGATTGGCTATCTGCAGCAATAATATCTGGTACCCCCCGTTGGTCCCTCGTGACCTTCACTTCTCCCGCCAGTCCGGATACTTTCAGCATACCGTCCAGGGCGGGCAGGCTCTGATGCAATGCAAGCCAGCCGGCCATGCCGGACAGCAGCAGCAATATAAAAATGCCAGCAACAAACCCCAAAACAATTTTGCCTGTACGACGATAACCCTTTGACATGAAAACTCCGTATCCCTCAGGCAAAAAGCACCAGTGATGCTGAAGACAACAATAGAAACGCGCAAATCACATCGATCACTCTGCGTCCGCGTTCATTTCCCTGATTAAAACGTTTTGCCAGCGTCGAACTGGCCAGTGTATAGCCGAGTAACACCGGATATTCCAGCGCTATAGCCAACAGCCCGAGCAGAAAGATAGCTATCCCGCCCTGTCCGTCAGAAGCACCAATGAAAACCGGCAACAGCGCGCAGAAAAACAGGAGCGATTTAGGATTAGAAAGCTGCAACAGAAAGCTTTCACGAAACAGTGAAGATAAGGAATGCATCTCTTTACGTGCAATTTTCAGGGTAGATCCCCTAGAAGACTGCCACAAACGTTTTAACGCCAGCCAGACCAGATACAGAGCCCCGGCATAGCGCAGGATCTGATATACATGAGGCCACGCCATCAACAATGCCCCCAACCCCACGGCAGAAAGCAGACAATACACCGCGTTACCACACAAAATGCCCAACACAGATAATTGTGCCCGCTGCCAGCCCTGAGTAAACGCATGGCTCGTGACCTGGATCACCGCCGGACCAGGCGTTACGTTTAACGCTAAATTAGTGAGAACGAAAGTTAACAACATGTTCGACACAATCATGATGCGTTTAAAACCTCGCTGGCATTGTGATTCCCCGGCAAAACAAAGCCGTTAGTGATGGGGTAGCGCCGCTCTCTTGAAAGTGCTAACTCACTGACTTTAATGCCAGGTGCAGCCTGACGTCTTTTGTATTCAGCTGTCTCTAACAATCCCGCAACCCGATGGATATCCTCAGACGCAAAACCCTGAGCCTTAATTTCCTCCCAAGTCAGGTTTTCTTCGATCAGTAGCCGTAGCAAGGCATCCAGAGTTTCGTAAGGCGGCAGACTATCACTGTCCTGCTGACCCGGCTTCAATTCCGCGCTGGGCGCTTTGGTCAGAATCTCTTGAGGGATCACATCCCTAGCCCGCAGGTATCCGTGGTGAGGCTGGTGTTGGTTACGCCACTGGCAGAGGGCGTAGACCAGCGTTTTGTAAACATCCTTGATGGGATTAAAGCCCCCGCACATATCGCCATAGAGCGTGCAATAACCTACGGCCACTTCGGATTTATTTCCCGTAGAAAGCAACAGAGATCCCCACTGATTAGATAGCGCCATCAGGAGCGTACCGCGGGTGCGGGCCTGAAGATTTTGCTCCATAAGGTCTTTTAAGGGTTCATCACCCAGCACCCCGGAAAGTGTGTGTTCTAACGCGGTATGTGGCTCTGCTATCGGCAGTGAATAAAGCATGATACCGCTGCGTTGCGCCAGTTCCTGCGCATCCACCGTACTTCCGTGGCTGCTATAACGTGAAGGTAACATCACTGCGCGAACCTGCCCGGCACCCAGTGCATCAGCGGCAAGCACCGCCACCAGAGCCGAATCAATACCGCCGGAAAGCCCTAGCAATACGCTGTCGAAACCATTTTTCACAGCGTAATCACGCAAGCCTGACATCAATGCATGGTACAAATCCTCCAGCGGGTCCTCAACGGGCTCCGGCACCGGCGACGGCAGACGCGGCTGACCACTTTGTCTGTCAAGATAAACGGTGAATGACCGTTCCTGCCAGGCAGGCCAATGCATGACCACACTCCCCTGCGCATTCAATACGGTGCCCCCCCCGTCGAATACCAGTTCATCCTGTCCTCCCAGCAGATTGAGATAGATCAGCGGAAGACGGGTTTCGCTGACCCGCTGGCGCAGAACTTGCAGGCGCTGAGTACGCTTGTTTTGTGTCCACGGGCTGGCATTGAGAGAAATCAGCACTGTCGCTCCGGCATGTTTAAGTTGCCGGGCCAGACGCGGCAACCAGACATCCTCGCAGATCATCACCCCCAGTTTTTGCCCCCGGAACGTCACCGGACAAGGTGACTGGCCCGACTGGAACCAGCGCGCTTCATCAAAAACACCATAGTTAGGTAGTTCGCATTTGGCGATAACCTGTACAATTTCGCCCTTATCAATCAGCAGCGCGCTGTTGATCAGTTTTCCCTCTTCATACCACGGCGTCGTCAGCATTAACGCCGTCTCCGCGCTGACCGACAGCGCCATCAGGGTAGCGACTTCCTGCCTGATCTGCTGCATAAAGGCGCGCCGCAACACCAGATCTTCTGCCGGATAACCGGACAGCGCCATCTCCGGTAAAAACAGCAAGTCAGTATGACGTGCCTGCGCCTCCAGCCAGGCTTTCTGAATCCGCTGACTGTTGCCAGCGATATCACCAACACGGCTGTTCATTGCACAAAATTCGAAACAAAGATCTGCGTTCATACAGATATTTCCTTCAGTATGGGGAAAGGTAACAGATTGAATAACAATGAAGTCATGGCTTCAGGCTGATTCTGCAGGAAGAAGTGTCCGCCAGGGAGGCTGCCGCATTCGAAAGTGGCGCGGGTGCAACTATGCCATTCCTCAATCCCCGCCAGCGTCGTCAGCGGATCATCTTCACCGTAAAGTGCCACTATCGGGCAGTCCAGCGCGCCCTCAGAAGGCGGTGAATAGTCATAAAGCAAACGATAATCGGCCTGTATCGCCGGGGCAAACCAGGCCATGAGTTCTGTTGAGTTCAGTATTTCCTGCGGCGTACCACCGAGATCTGCCAGATAACGGGTCAGTTCAGGCAAATCCATTTGATGTACCTGCCGGGACGGCTGCTGGCAATGTGGTGCATTCATCGCGCATACAACCAGCGCCGACACCGGTTTATTCTGGCAGCGAAGGACCCGTGCCGTTTCATAAGCCACCAGCGCTCCCAGGCTGTAACCAAAAAGTATCACCGGTTGCACTACATCGATCTCTTGCGCCGCCTGGCGCGCCAATGACCCCAGCGAGACGGCGAACTCGGCCGACACACGACTTCCTCGCCCGGGATAGACATATTGTTGCAGCGATAATGCCCGTGGCCATATGGCCTTGAGCGGGATGAAGGCGTTGTCGCTGCTACCGGCATAACCGAATGCATGACATTTCATTCAACCGCTTCCTGTTCAATCATCCCGGCCAGACGACGACGCAATACCTTACGTTGAATTTTGCCGATGGATGTTCGCGGGATATTCTGGCTTTCACACAGGAATAAACGGTAAGGCACAGCATCTGTAATTTCTTTTGCACGCTTTGCTATTCGGCTTGAGACGGTCTGAGCATCGGCTCCTGCCTGGACGACGTAGAAGATACCGATAAGCCCGGCAGCCATACATACGGCGGTGTAGCCAGCACGGACGCCCGGAAGGCGTTCCAGCTCGGCTTCCATCTGATAACCGGGAATCGCGATCCCATCAATACCATCGCCCTCACGATCGGTGATATACAACCGCCCTTGCTGCAGAAATGCGCGGTCGCCGGTCACAAACCAGCCCTCAGGCAGGAAGCAGCTTTCTGCCTCACCATTAAAATATCCCCGGGTCACTGAAGGGCCACGGACCTGCAAATCGCCCACCTCACCTTCCCGGAGTAACTCTCCCTCAGCATCCGTGATACGCAAGCTTGCGCCGGGGATTGGCATACCTGAATCAATGTAGCCTCTGATCCGACTGCCGTTTCCTGCTGACCAGGTCAGTCCAGAACACGTTTCTGACATGCCGAAGGCTGGACGCAATGCAGCAGCCGTTAAACCATAATCTGCGAATTTTCTGACAAAGTGATCCATCTGATCGCTGATACTTTCTCCGGCATTAACCAGAAAACGTAGGCTACTGAAGTCCCAGTCAGATGCGGGCTGGCATTGGGCTAGTTGGCTGAAAACATGGTTAGGTACCCAGCCGACCGTAGCACGACTCTGCGCAATCTGACGGGGAAAACGACCCAGATCGTCTTCTACCCAGGCGTTGGCCAGATGGATTTGTTTCGCCGCACAGCAGACAGGTAAAATACCCAAAAATGCCACTGAACCGACGTGTTCCATAGGCATCCAGTTCAGGAAAACATCCTGATCCGTAAAATTATTCATCTGTGCGCTTCCTGCTGCCATTGCGAGCAGCGCACGGACACTCTGAGTTACCAGCTTGGGTTGTCCGGTAGAGCCTGACGTAGGGAAAATGATGGCTAAATCGTTCCCTCGTGCTGCCGTCAGAGGCAACTCATGACTGGCAGGCAGTGCGCGCAACATCGCAGCGTCAATAACAGGCATCTGTGCCTGTGGCATGTTTTGCTGAAGCAAACGAAAATGTGCCAGATCGCGACCCGCGCCAATCATTGCCGCAGGACGAATTAACTTCAGGGCTGCCAGTGCCTGTGTTAAAGCTTTCTCATCCTCCGGCCAAGGTTGTCCAGCGGCAATCGGCACCGCAACAGCACCGAGCAACAAACATCCCCAGAGAGAAAGCACAAAATCTGCCGGACAGATCAGACGTAATAAAACCCGTTCCCCTGGCTTTATTCCCGCTTCTGCCAGCGCATGACTGGCGGCGATAGCCTGAGGGTAAAAGTCTGCGTATCGCCAGAACGTTCGTGCCCCTTCGGCATTCAAGGTTTCAATCCCATTATCCGCATGATGTGCTGCAAGCAGGAGTGCGTCTTGTAGCGAGTCTAGCGACCATAAACTATGCTGTGGTGATGCACCGTGGGACAATGCCAAGGTCATAAAAGATCCTCCAGAAGAAGAACATTGCCAGTCACTGGCGAGGAAAAATGCTGTCTTAACCACAGCAATGCTTGACGGTTGGGCAAAATCAGCTTGCACTGGTCTGCGTCAAATGCGTACTCATCCACCGGCAGCCGCCATTCACGTTTCCATGTAAAATCCACGCCGTTTTCGGGTGCAAGCGTGATGTGACGAAAGCGCTGATCTGCACTGAGGCATTCCGCTTCAGACAGAGGCTGATGGATGGTTTGCCGAGCTCCTCTGGCAAACATGGCATTGCGATCAAACTGCAACCCGTAAGGTGCAAAATTTAACCCTGCCGACCGGGCATTGAGTAGCAGTCGTGCAGCCTGAATAACGGGAATTTCACTAAAAGCAATGCAGCGGCGTTCTCCTAAAATGTAGGGAGGAAGTTCACCTGTCAGCGTTCCGCGTCGCAGGATACTCAGCAGCTCAGACAACGGCGAATTTTCCGCACCAGGTTTCATCCACCACACCAGCTTTTCGCTCAAATCGCTGCGCAACCAGTTAATCATTTGCCTGCTCCTCCAGCGTTGAACGTCGTGTTTTCCCCAGCCAGTAAGGCAATTCAACCCACAATAAAACGGCAGCAAATAGCGCGCAGAAAACCCAGCCTGTCGCGACCAGCCCAACCCGGTCAGAAAGCGCACCACCCGCAACAATAGCCAGCACCATCCCGAGCGTGGAGACCGATAACGCACTGGATGAAACCGCCGCCATCGCCGTCTGAGGGCATTGAACAATCATATTTTTCTGGCAGAAGGTGAAAGCGATTTCGAAGACGAACAGATAGAGTGCATAGCCGGTCAGACTCAGCCAGACCACCGGCGTCAATAGTGAGAACTGCATCAGCACAATGCTCAGTAACGCAATAAGCCACGGCTGATTACGCCAGCTTTGGTTTTCACCCTGCATCAGCAAAGCCACCACTAACGCACCAAAAAAGAAACTGGCACTGGCAATGGCCTGAAGCAACATGACGCCCTCTTCCCCCAGCCCCAGCAGATTGATAGGCAGCAGGGTCCGAGCAACATTATGAAATCCCTGCAAAAGTGCCGTGGTCAGAATTACCCAGACAAATTGCCGACGCAGTTGGGGTTGCTGCCGTAATGCATCGAATGCCGGGCGCAACGCGTTGCCACTGCTAGCTGGCGCAGCGCTTTCCATTTCTCGATTACGTAGCCATAGCAGAAAATACAGAGTGCCTGAAACCACAAAAGTCAGACTGTCAATGAATGCCACCCAACCCAATGAGACTTTTTCTACTAATACAGCGCCAAGTAAGGAACCGACGGCAATACCAATGAAAGTGCCGGTGCCGAACAACGAAGCGGCGCGCCCAAGTAAAGGCGCAGGAACACTGCCTTTCAACGCGACCACACGGGCCGCTTTGCTCAGGCTTTCTACCAACCCTCGTAAAGCAAGCAGTACAAATATCAACCATAAATGCTGATAGCTCAGGCCAATTGCCAGCGACACCAAGCCCCCCAGCCACTCACTTCCTGCCGCCAGTCTGGCAGCAGGAATGCGTTGCAAAAGGCGACTGACCAGCGGTGCGGAAAATATAATAGCTCCCCACTGCACGGCGAAAACTGCCGATGCCAGGAAATTACTGCCAGTGATCCGCCAGACATAAACCGACAGCGAAAGCATCAGCAAAAAATTCCCCACCGTGCTGATCAAAACGGCTGACCAGATGATTTGCAGACTTTTATTACGCAGTGTTTCAGTCAGATTGCTCATTGCGCGGCCTCCCCGGCCGGGGCGAGATGGTAATCATTGGGATCAAGGTGATGCTCAGTCATCACACGCTTCAATTGCTTTTCTATCCACGGGCAGAATTCAGCAAGCAACTGCTGCTGACCGACAAGGTCATCATCCGGCGAAATGGCCCAGACCATTGCCTGGTGACACAGACCGGCCTGGTGGGGGTAATGAATGCTAAATACCTGACAACAAAGTGCAAGATCCCTCGTGTAGCAATGCTGTTGTTCCATCGTCAACTCGAACGCAGCACGTACTACAGCCTTCATCATCCATTCACACAAAAGCTGCGGCTTTGCCTGCCACTCAGGCTGGTTCAAACGCCGTTGATATTCAGCGACCCGTTGAGCTAACCACAACGCTTCTCCCATGATGGAAACGCCGGGGCGATAAGGCGCCAGCTGGCGTGCATAGTCGACCCCGTAAAGCAGCAGCGATTGAGTTTTAATAAAAAATGGCCATACCCCCAAGTAATTACCCAGCACGTCGTGTTCATGACAGGTGGTGAATTCCAGCTCTGTCAGACCGGGGAGTAATGTGCGTAATTCCGTGGCTAAAGCAGCTTCTATGATCAACGGTTCTGTCGGACACGCATCATCGAGGACGGCAAAGGCATCCAGATCGGACAGATGCGGGACAAACGTGCCGCGCGCCACGGAACCTCGCAGATAAACAGCCCGCAACCCGGACGGAAAAGCACGCTGGAACGCCCCGACCAACCTCTGACCAAATGCAGCCGGAAAATGGCTGGGTGAGGTATCATTGATAATGTATCCGTGCTCATCCAGCGGAAAGAAGCGACCATGTGTCTCAGCGTGTGTCATTTTTTCGCGTCTCCTGAGTGACAGTATCGAGTTTGCCGAAAGTCGCGATCACAGTCTGCGTCGCTTCAATCGCCGCTGGCCAGCCGTTAAATAACGCCGTGAGTTCAACAGCGTTCAGAACTTGTTCCCGCTGCCAACCCTGCCTTAACGCCGCACCGATACAAAACTCCAGCAGTGCGGCAGGCGTACCCGCCGCGCAGGCCAGTACTAACGACAACAGGACGCGGGTTTTCTCATCGACAGCCTGTCCCGTTACAAAATGATCGCCCAGTTCCTGCAAAAAATGTTGCTTAAACTGAGGGGCATGCAGACGCATCCCGTGCAGAAGCCCATGCGGGTTACCCATCGGCAATGCCAAAGATTCAATAGTCTGCATTCCACGCATCAGGCGATCCGGCTGAGTGTTGCTCATGAGTTATTCCTTTGTGTCTGAACGGGAGTACGGCGTTCGCGAACCTGAGCCAGCGCAGCGCGGCGTTTGTTGGCATGCGTATTGATTTCAGAGAGCCCTTGTGGCCCGGTTATCTTTTGATCAAGGGATCGACCCAGCGCCCTGATGTTAGGGTTCGCAAACAGATCAACGACCGCCAGAGGACGGCCTAAGGCCCGGGAGATCCGCTCGCTGGCCTGTACCATCATCAATGAATTAGCACCCATCTCGAAAAAGTTGGTATCACAATCGGGCAGCACGTTTAATTCAAGCAACTGTTTCCAGACTTCAGCGATAACCTGTTCATCAGAAGTGAGCGGTTCGACTTTTCCTCGTGATTGCTGCGGAATTTGCTGGGGTAAACGACGGCGATCCACCTTGCCGCTGGCCGTTAACGGCAGTTCGGGCAAAAGCGTGAAGCTTGACGGCACCATGTAAGCAGGCAGTTTTGCAATCATCGCCTGTTTAAGGGTATCGAGCCTTACCGCACCCGGTGAACTTTCCGCAATCCAGGCCGCCAGCACCGGGTTACGTTCATCACCAATAACATTAACTGCGCAATGGCGTATTTCCGGCAGTTGCCCCAGACAGGCATCAATTTCACCCAGTTCTATACGGTTACCGCGCAATTTAACCTGAAAATCCATCCGGCCAAGGAAGGTCAGCACACCGTCATTGTTCCAGCGTCCGAGGTCACCGCTGCGGTAGAATCGTCGGCGTTCGCCATCGGGTAAGGTGCGCCAGACAAACGCTTCAGAGGCATGTTGCCCAAAATACCCGTCTGACAAACCTGGTCCGGCGATGCAAATTTCGCCCACAGCCCCCTCTGGCAAAACCACCCCTTGCTCATCCATAACCAGCAATTGCGTATTGGGATTGGCAATACCTAGTGGCACGGTCAGGGCCTGCTCATCGGCGTGGGTCGCAACATGCGTGGCGCTGGTCATGGTGGCTTCGGTAGGCCCGTACTGATTGATCAGGATAAGCTGCTGACCAAAAGCACGCCGGGCATGAGTGAGATCGTCACCGCGTAGTCGTTCGCCGTTAAGCATGAGTACCCGTAGCGCGCCAGGAGCGGGGTTTTCTGCCAGCAATGCACGTAGTAACGTTGGAACCATCGACAGCACATGGCTGACGCGATGTTCGGCCATCAGGCTAAGAATGCGTGCAGGATGCATTGCCGTATCATCATCAGGCAAAATGGCGGTAGCACCACAGGCAAGGGTGGCGAACAGATCGCGCACAGCGGGATCGAAACTGAAAGACGTGAGTTGTAGCACACGGTCGCCCGCCCCCAGCGCAAGACGGCGGATCAGGAACACCAAGTCGTGCGCCACGCCGCCGTGCCTGATTGGCACGCCTTTCGGTATACCGGTAGAACCCGAGGTGTACATCAGATAACAGCACATCTGCGCATCAATTTTCCGGTTGACCGGCGTGTCAGGCTGTCCTCCAGCAAGTAATGCAAGGCAATGCTCATCAATATGCAGCGCAGGTTGTGCCTGATCACGTACCAAAGATTGCCGTTCTGCCGGCCACTGCGGATCGACAGGCAGATACATCCCCCCTGCTTTAAGTACGCCATAAAGCACCGCAATACGGGCGGCACTGCGTGGCAAACACACGGAAACACAGTCACCCGAGGACACCCCTGCGGCGATGAGGCCATGTGCCAGCCGGTTGGCCCACGCATCAAGTTGCGTGTAGCTGAGGCTGCCCTCAGGCCCTATGACCGCCGTCGCCTGTGGCGTACGCTGAACCTGTTGCTCGAATAGCCCATGCAATGTGCCCGTGGTATTGAGCGAGAGATCGGTATGACACAACCTTTCCTGCTGGTCAGCAAAATCCTCTGCAGATAGCAGGCTCAGTTTGCCCGTAGCTTCATGTGGTGTTGCAAGCATGGCGATAAGAAGCCGCTGCCAGGCCAGCGCCAGCCGGGCCATTGTGTCTTTGCCATACAAAGAGTTGCGATAAGCGAGATAACCCCTGAAGTTCTCGTCCTGCGGTTGGAAATGAACGTTAAGATCATATTTTGCCTGCTGCGACAACGCAGGACAGGCTGTTACATTTATCCCCTCAAGCTCCAGTCTGCTCAGACTGGCCGGATCTTCCACCACCTGAATCTGGAATAAAGGGGACTGGTGTGCATTTCGTACCGGGTTGACGGCATCAACAATCTCTTCAAAAGGAAGTTCGGCAGCACTCATGGCCTGGTCAAAGGATGACGCCACCCGCCGGACTATCTCTTCTACTGAAAGGGCGCTATCGCACTGCACCCGCAACGGGAGGTTATTGAGCAATGGGCCGATGACTCGGGCACTGTCAGGATCATCACGCAATGCAACCGGTACGCCCAGAATCAGATCATCCTGCCGGCTGTATCGCTGCAACAAAATAAACCAACTGCTTAACATCACTATAAACGGCGTGACGTTCCATTGGCGCGCCTGTCGCTTGACGCGTTGCCATTGTTGTGGCGTCAGATTCAGTGTTTGGATCCCGGCCTCACGCCCCGGATATTGTCCTTCTGCGCCATCCGCCGGAAACATTGACGTTTGCGGCGCATCCGCCAGCCAGCGTTTCCAGTGCTCGCGTAACCCAGGATAATTGACCTCACGCAGGCTGATTAACCCGGAAAACTGGGGCGCCGGCTCTGCAGGCAGAGCGTTGTGCCATGCCGCCTGTAAATCCTCCATCAGCACTGGCAATGACAACCCGTCAGCGGCAATATGATGCAGGTTTACCAGCAGGTAGTGACGTTTTTGTGCCGTATGCACTAGCGCAAAACGGATAAAACGATCCTTTGCCAGATCGACAGGTTCCGCATGAAACCGCTGACGGAACGCCTGGAAATCCTCTTCGTAAACATCGTACTCTTCCAGTGCTACCGGACCATCCTGTGGCGAGACAGAGTAACGAGGCCCGTGCTGATCCTCAATTAACCGACTGCCCAGGATTTCATGCCTCGCGACCACTGCGGCCAGTGCCCTCTGCAACCGGGAACTGTCCAGAACGCCCTCCAGTTGCCAAGCGGCACACATGGAATAATCGCTGCCCGCCCCACCGAGACGCCAAAGGAACCATAACCTCTGCTGCATCGCGGAAAGAGGATGTTGCGCATGGGGATCACGGGTGTTCAACGTCGCCGGTAAAAGTTGCTCTACGGGCAAACAGGCCAGTGCGTCGGCAAAATCGGCAAGACGCGGCTTTTGCAACAGCAGGCCGGTGCGCGCAGGCCGGTTTAGACGACGACGGACTTCACGCACCATTTCCATCGCCAGCAGAGAATGCCCGCCAAGCGCAAAAAAGTCGGCATCACGATCCTCAACCGCACAGCCCAGTAATGATTGCCAAATCTCAGCCACTTCCTGCTCCAGTCCCGGCTGTAATTCCCCCTCCGGTGAAACATATTGGCCCGCAGGCAGAGTCTGCGGTAACGCGTTACGGTCAATTTTCCCACTGCGAGTCAGTGGCATATCATCCAGCAGCACGTAACGTGTTGGCATCTGATAATGTGCCAGCCGCTGACTGAGAGCATCTCGCAAGCTCCGCTCCGTCAAACCGGGTTGGGTACTGCAATAAAAAGCGACAAGAATGGCGTGACCATGGGTATCGTCACGTAAGGCAACGGCTGTTTTATCCACTAGGGCTGTGGCGAGTAATGCGGCTTCGATTTCTTCAATCTCAATACGATAACCATTGAGCTTAATCTGGCGATCACTGCGGCCTAAATAGTAAAAATTGCCATCTTCGCGCAATTGAGCGCGGTCGCCGGTTAAATAGCGCCGTTGATTGATGCCGCATCCCCCGGGCAAAAACTGCCGTACTGTGATCTCAGGCCGTTGGTGATAGCCCAGACCAACGCCATCTCCGTCTATCATCAGTTCACCAATGGTGCCCGGCGGCAGGGGTTGCCCGTGAAGATCGACTACCGAAAGAACAGCCCCCGGAACAGGCCGCCCGATGGGGACAGGGTTATCCCGAGCGTCCAGAGGATGAGTCAGCCGGTGCCAGGCCACCACATCGGCGCACTCTGTCGGACCATAACTGTTGATGAAATGGCATGGCGTTGGTCGTTTTTGTTGCCACTGGCGAAGCGGTGCCAGCAGGATCGGTTCCCCTCCGAGCACTACGTACCGCAGGGAGTCCAGTGCGACATAATCCCGTTCTCTGGACTCTTGCAGCAGGGAGATAAACGCGGTAGGCGTGCAGTTAATGACGGTGGCACGGAACTGCGTCAGAGCCGCCAGAATGGCTTGGGGATCAAACTGCTCCATCACTGGGAAAAGAACCTGCCCGCCACACATCAGGGGGGTAAAAAGATTTTTTTGCGTTAAGTCGAAAGACGTATTGCTGATCAGTAGTGCACGCATCGGCTCTTCCTGCGAAACCACCTGCACATACCAGTCCAGCAGCCGCGACACCCCGCCGTGATGCACAATCGCTGCTTTAGGCGTTCCCGTTGAACCGGAGGTAAATATCAACCAGGCAGGGTCTGCTGGTGAAGGAGAGCACAGCTCCCAACTCTCAGCGCACTCTCCCGCTGGCAGAGACTGAGGATCAATCACAAGCACTAGTCCGGCATCCGCAATCATGCCCTGCAATCGCGCCGGAGGTTGTTGATTATCGAGCGGCACATAGGCGCACCCAGCGGCCAGGACACCTAAAGTCGCGGCCAGCGACTGCGGTCCGGCAGGCAGACAAATCCCTACGCTGGAGCCAGGACGAATTCCCTCCGCACACAGCCATTCCACTATTCGGCCGACTCTTGCCCAAAGTTGTGCATAAGACCAGCATTGATCTCCCTGCGCGACGGCGATGTCCTGTGGCGTGCGCCTGACCTGGCGCTCAATGCGCGCCAGCATGCCATCCGGTGCTGGCGGCAGCACCGGTAATCCGGCATCCGGCCAGAGACGGGTTGCCTGAAGCGGCGTGTCGGGCGCCTCTGCCGTTTGTTGCAAAAGGCGCAGGTAGGCCTCGCCCATTCGGCTCACTTCCTGAGACGTTAAGGCCCCCTTACGGAATTCGAACAGGCACTGCGGCTTTTTACCCGGAATGACGGTAAGCATCAAATCAAACTTGGGTTGCCGGGGCTGATAACGAATCAGACTGATATCAATGCCGGGCAAGGCAAAGCCGTCCGTCAGATCACTTTCAAGGCTGAACATAATATTACTGACAGCATTCGGGTGCCGGGACATCAGCCCCTGATATGAGGCGTGACTGTGAAGCAGACTTTCCTGCGTCTGCTCCGCCAGCGCCTGCACAAGTGAATACAACGTTTGTTCGGGTTTCATGCGCGCACGGCTGAACAGCGTATTGACCAGAAACCCCACACGCGCGGTATCCTGGACGTCATTGCGGTTAGCATAAGGGGTTTGGAAGACGGTGTCGTTTTTCCCATACAGTTTACTGAGCAGCAGATGGAAAACCGCATTCAGCCAGTGGTGCAGGCTAATACCGCTCTGGCCAGATAAATCAGAAAGGCGCGCCCACAGCGCGTCGTCAATGGGAAATACCCGATGTTCAGCCTGCGATGGCTCACGTCCGGCTGACGCGAACAAAATGGGTTCGGGTGCATCTTGCAGGCAGTCATCCCACCAAGCATCAGCGTCGTGAGTCCTGGCGGCACGACGATATAAAGGCAGGTTTTTTTCCGCCGGTGCCTGCCCCTGATAGCGCTGAGCCAGTCTGCCAAGCACTATTCCTAGGCTCCAGCCATCAACCGCCGTATGATGGAAAACCATCAGCAACAGATGACAATTTTCGCTCTGCCGCAGTAATTGTACGCGCAGCGGTGCCTCTTGTGCTAAATCAAAAGCCGGAGCAGCCAGCGCATTCAGCCACTCCTGCGGCGTACCTACAGGCGCTGGTTGTAATATAATCTCCGCAGGTCCCTTAGCAAGGCGCTGGTATAAGCCTTGATCGGTTTCTGCCAGACGGGTACGCAGTACCGGGTGCGACGCGATTTCTTCATGCAAACTCCGGCAAAGCAATGCCGTATCCAGTGGCCCGGTGAGTTGCAACCCCAGTGCCAGATGATAGGCATCACCGCCCTGTTGCTGTTGCCACAACCAAAGCCGGGTTTGTCCTTCGCTGGCAGGTACACCATCACCTTCGCCGGTCAACAGTTGTAACAATCCCGTTTTATGCAACTGCAACCGGTTTTTCAGTTCTTGATTCATTATCCCTTTCGGCGCCCGGACACGTAACTGTTCCCCAGCCAGTTCTAAGGATACTCCCATCGCCGTTAACTGCTCATAGAGCGCAATTATCTGGTTCATAATGCAATTTCCTCAAGATCATCACGAGATGCGTTCTGTTGCAAATAGGTATTCAGGGCATCCGCCTGTTCCCCAAGCACCCGGTGATTGAGCAGCAAAGCGACTGGGATCTCGACATCAAAGAGATTATTTAACCGCTGACGGAGTTGCACGGCGAGTAGGGAATTCCCCCCGAGACTGACGAAATGCGCCTCTCGGCTCTGAGGGCGCTGCCCCAAAACCTGATGCCACAAATCCGCCAGTTGATGTTCATCCTCACGCAATAAAGGCTGCGATGCGGCGTCTACTGCCACGGGCTGCGGTAATGCACGGCGGTCAATTTTACCATTTGGTGTCTGTGGGAATGTATCCATCGCCAGCCAGGCAGAAGGCACCATCCATTCTGGCAGTGACTGCAAAAGGTGGCGACGTAACGATACAACACCTGGATCGCGCCCTGCGGGGATATACCACGCGGATAACTGCTTCTGTCCGGCGGGATTATCGATCACATCGACGACGACTTCGCGCAGACCCGGCGCACGTAGCATGCAGCGTTCAACCTCGCCGATTTCGATACGATAGCCGTGCAGCTTTATCTGATGATCCAGACGCCCCAGGTAAATCAGACGCCCGTCAGGCAGACGGCGGACGCGATCACCGGTCCGGTAAACGCGGGTTTCAAGATGGCTCAGCGCTACAGGCAACATAAAGGCTGCAGCATTTAGTTCGGGCCTTTGCAGATAACCTTGCGACAGCTTCTCGCCAGCCAGCCACAACTCTCCCGGCATGTTTTCCGCAACGGGCTGCTGGAATTTGTCCAACACATAAGCCCGGGTGCCGGATAACGGAGTTCCAATCGTTTCTTCGCCGCCAAGATATCTCTGCGCACAGGTGGAATAAACGGTGTCTTCAGTCGGCCCATATAAATCCAGTAACCTTTGGAGCGATACGCGTCTCAGCAGGCGGTCAACCAAGGACTGGCGGAAAGGTTCACCTGCCACCAGCGCCACCCGAACGTCCTCAGGGAAAGCATTAGCCTGAAGCAGGGCTTCAACAGCAGAAGGGACAGTGTTCACCAGCGAAACATCCACCGGATGTACGGCCAGATCGAGGATGCGCTCAACTATAACGCAGCAGGTACCCAGACACAGCGGCACAAAAATTTCAAACACCGACAGGTCAAAGCAGACAGATGTTGATGCGAGTACTCGCTCCCGCTCCTCATCACTCAGGCAGCCTTGTGCCCAGTCAAGAAGCGCGGCGATATTGGCATGTGTGACCTGGACCCCTTTCGGTCTGCCGGTAGAGCCGGAGGTGTACAAAACATAGGCGATAGTGTCAGGCTTTGCCGCAGCCAGACGCCCTATGACTTCCGGCATTAACTCTTCCGGTGTGATGACCTGATGGTCTGGGAATCTTGCAGATTCGCGCGTCATCACGATACGACACTGGCTGTCTTCCATCATCATCGCAAGACGTTCTGCTGGGTAGCTGAGATCCATGGGCACATAGCAGGCTCCTGCAGCATGGATCGCCAGCATGGCCGCAGGCAGGTGACGATCGCGCGCCATGGCCAGGCCAATACGCTCGCCCGGCTGAACATTCTGCTTATGCAGCAGCGCCGAGTACCCTTCAGCCAGCGTCAGTAAATCCCGGTAAGAACAATCGCCGTTACGGTCTTCAACAGCTGTCTTCTCAGGATGTTTCTCTGCCTGCTGGCAGAAACGGGTCACCACATCCTCCCGGCGCAAATCAGGCACGGCAGGCCTGCAGAGCAGTCCTAATGCTGCCTGCTCATGTGCCGGCAGATACCCTAACCGGTTAATTTCAGTATCCGGCTGACGTAAAGCCTCACTCAGCCACTGTTGCAAATGCCCTAATAACCGTTGTGCCGTGGCAATATCACAGCGAGTAGGATCAAATTCCAGCTCCAGCACAATCTGTTGCGGTGAAGGGAAAACCAGCAGTGAAAATGTGCTTTGCGCTGCCGCTGCGGGAATGAAACGCGGGGCATTCGGCATTTCGTTTTGGCAGGCGAATACAGCATGATAAAGGCTGTTCCGACGCGGCTGATGCTCACGCACTTGCTCAAGCAGCGAAAGGTACGGCAGAAAACGATGACGCAGCAGCAAATGCGTTTTTGCCGTGACCTGTTGTAGCAAGGTATTGAGGGTCGTCTCTTCATCCAACTGCAACGGCAATGGAAGCATGTTGACCGCGTTACTTACCCATCGCGTCTGCCGGGGTGTACGTACTGAAACCGGCACACCCAGCGTGATATGCGTTTCGCCACTGTAGCGTGCAAGTAATGCGGCAAATCCGCTGGCGAGTAGAACATGCAGCGTCGTTTCCGTCAGTCTCGTATGGTGTTTAAGCGCCTGAGTGTCAGACGGAGGCAAGATTTGGCGTACGCTGGCCATCGCCGCCGGTTGCGGCGGTACAGGCAGATTAAATTCTATTTGCTCAGGTGCCATGACCAGCGACGCCAGCCAGCCAGCATCGGCTTTTTGATTGCAGACAGCGCTGGCGTGAGAGGCGCCCAGCATGACTGGCAACGGGGTAGCCCCGGTCGTGCAATGCTCTCCGGAGACCATCCTAGCCAAATCCTCTAACAAAGTCTGGGCTGCCATGTGGTCAATAACCAGATGATGAACCGCCAATGCCAGTTGACTGCCCTTTCCCTCTGAGGACAGCAGCGCACAACGCCATGGTGCGGTCACCGCCAAATCGAACGGTTGTGAACGGAAATTCATCAGCCATGCCGTGAGTTGCGCCAGTGTCCAGTCAGAGACATCCACACATTCCAACATCACACTGACGCCGGTGCTCCACCCAGTTTGTGTCAGCGTTGCCGCGAGCTGAGGATGGGTAATGGTCAGTGTATCCAGTGAACGTTGCACGTGTTGTGAGGTAACGCCGTCAGGAAGATCGACTATGGTCGCCAAATTGTAGAATGCGGTGTCAGGATTGGCCTGCTGGTGCAACCAAATCGCCTGCTGCCAAGGTGTGACTTCTGACATCTCCGACGCCTGCTCTTCGTGGACTTCCGGGGCTTGCTCCGCCAGCCCGGAAACAGGCTGCGCCTGAAGTTGCTGATCAATCGCGTCCAGAGTCAGATCGTCGAGTAACCATTCCAGCGGAATTGATCTGTTCAGTTGTTGTTCCAGAGAGGCGTGCAATTCAAGCCTTTGTAGCGAATCAATCCCCAGCGCGCTCAGCGTATGTTGTGGACGGACGCTGAGTCCTTTGGCCTCCAGCAACGTGAAGAGTGCCGAATCACGGGCCATTGAGGATGTTGCGCGGTGTGAGGTCCCGATCGCAGTAATTTGTCCCGCTTGCCACTGGCTGCACATAAAGCGCCGGCGCAGTTTGCCGCTTGACGTTTTTGCTACCGTGCCGGGTTTAACAGCGACCAGATGCGCCAGCGTCAGACCATGTTGCAGGGCAACGGCGCTGCGGGTTTGTTCCAGCGCCCGCTCAAAGTCAAAGTGGCGTATGGCACTGCGTCTGATTTCCTGAACGACCACCAGTTCGTCACCCGCCATAAATGCGACACCGCTGTCGCGGACAAACTCAGGGCAGGCACGTTGCACTGTGTGCTCAATGTCTTGCGGATAGTGGTTACGGCCACGGACAATTAGCACCTCTTTTAAGCGTCCGGTCACATACAACTGACCCTCATAGAGAAATCCCAGATCGCCGGTACGCAGGTAGCATTTGCCCGGGTCTTGCTTCAAAGAAGCCCACAGCGTTGCGTTGGCTTCAGGCGCATTCCAATACCCTTGCGTAACACTGTCACCCGATAGCCAGATTTCACCTACCTGCCCGTCTGCACAGTGAGTAAGGGCACGCGGATCGGCGACAATTACCTGCATTTCTCCCCAGATTTGTCCGCTGCTCACCAGCGTAACGCCTGTACCCTCCTGGCTGGCCTTCGCCATACCGACACTGAGCGCTTCACTGTCAATAAGTAACGTTGTCAGAGGCACCCCCGCACGATATCCGGAAACGAACAGCGTCGCCTCCGCCAGGCCATAGCAGGGATACATGGCCTCAGGCTGCAAGCCATAAGGGGCATAGGCGGCCTGAAAACGCGCCACGGTTTCGCTGCGGATGGGCTCCGCGCCGTTGTAGGCCACCGACCAGCGTGAAAGATCTAAACCTTCACGCTCTTCTTCGCTGACCTTATCTACACAGAGCGCATAGGCAAAATCCGGCCCCCCGGTGCAGGTCACCCCCGCCTCAGAAATAAGCTTTAGCCAGCGCAGCGGTTTTTGTAAAAATGCCATCGGCGGCATCAGCCAGCAGCTCACGCCCAGATACAGCGGTTGCATGACGTTGCCGATAAGCCCCATGTCATGAAACAGAGGCAGCCAGCTTGCAAAAACCGTATGGTCCCCATTACCCATCCCCTGACGGATGGCCCGCTGGTTGCTCATCAGGTTAGCATGCGTGACGATTACGCCTTTCGGATCGCCGGTAGAACCGGAGGAGTATTGCAGAAATGCGATATCTTCCCCCGTCAGTGCCGTCTCCTGCCACTCAATTTTTTCTACAGACAACGCATCTTCCAGGCAGAGCATCGTAAACGCTTCGCCTTCACTTTCTCGCTGAACTTCCGCCAGGGTTTCCTGATTGGTCAGAATTGTGGTGGCCTGACTGCTGGCAATTAGTTTTTGCAGGCGGTCCGTTTTCGACCGGTTGGTCCCCGGAGGATATGCAGAGACAGCAATCGCTCCCGCGTATAAACAGCCGAAAAATGCCAAGATAAAGTCAGTGCCTGGTTTGAACTGGAGCAGTACCGGCCGCTTATTCAGTCCCTGATCGCGCAGCATCTGCGCAACCTGACGCGCCTGTCTGTCCAGTTGCGCATAGCTCAGGGTCGTCGTAACGCTTTCCCCATCCGGCAAATAATGGAAAGCGACAGTTTCCGGGCGCTTTTGCGCCCAGTATTGAATCACATGATGAAAACAGACGAGATGTTCTACCGGAGAAACCATATTTAAGCCTCCCCCGCGCCAAACTGGCGGCGGAATGCGGCGATCGCCGAAGCCGGTACACGCCAGGGTCCGCAGTGCAGGTTGGCAGCCTGATACCCTCTTTCCACCAGTGCCTGATAGTGCGTCACGGCATGTTGCGGCTCCACCATCCCCAAGGTGACCGGATAATCAAACTTACCGGAGAGCAGGCTGGAAAGAATACAGCCAGTGATATGATGAGCGTTGTCATCGTCTGCCGGGTATTGCAGTGCCCATTCCAGCCCTTTTGGCACATAAATGCGGTGGCGGATTTCTGCTGGCGAACGCAGCGCTCCGCCCTCGGTGAACAGAATATCGCCCTGCGTTTCCAAGCGCTCAATCGCCATGGCGGTATCAAAGCAATGCGGATCAGAATCGTCCACGATTAACGTCCCCGGACGCAGCAGCGAGACATCCACAACATCGGGGACATTGGTTGCGCCAACCAATGTCGTCGCCTCATAAATTTCATCTGGGCAAACACGCCCTGAGGGGACAAACCTGAGATTGCCTGCATAGCCCAGATCTTCACGAAGATGATGCATCAGTACATCCAGGGCTTCACGGCGGGAGTAAAGATCACACAATGTCAGACTGCGCGGATGGGGCAACACCTTCAACATCAGCGTGAGTGCCGCCGTGCCTACCGATCCCAGCCCAATGAAACTCAGATCTTCATAGGCCAGATTGCGACCGGAAACCTTGAGCAGTTTTTGCAGTGACAGCACCACAGTCGATGTAGTGGTAGCATGCCCCGTGGTGATCAGAGGCTGGTCAGGCTGATGGCGAATATCCTGACCATAGCGGGTGGCCGAGGGGATCAGGCCAGTGAGTGAAACGGCACGCGCGCCCAGCGAACGGGCAATGTTCAGGCTTTGCTCAACCAGCCGGACGATATCCCCACTTTGGGAATATATTTGCCCATAAGTACGCGGCAACGTCAGCGTAGCGATCCGTCCTTCAGGAAGCTGGCGGATATTACTGAGCAGGGGTAAATCACCGCAAATACCGTGGGTGATATCCCGCAAACTAAAACCGTTACCCACCACGCGATCGTTGAGACAGGTAATGGACACTGCGTCGACTGGTTGCTCTTCCCCGGCAGCAAAAAGCGTCAATAATGGCCGCTGATCCAGTGTCAGCCAAGGTGCAGGTTGATTTTCCAGCATTTCCTGAACTTCATTGGCCGTTTTAGCGCGTCGGGATAACTGAGCCAGCAGCTTATTTTTCAATTCAGGGCTCAGGGCAGACAATGATGGAGTGACATCAGACATATCAGTTTACCTTTGGCTCTTGCCCTGCCGGGCAGGATTGAGTGGGAGCAAGCTCGCGAAGAAGTGCCAGACTCGCCAGCGTATCGTCGACACTGACGCCGAAATCAATCAGACAAGCGATCTCATTGACACCCATGGCGCTCAGGGTGTGGGTGAGCTGGCGGCATTTTTCTAACGGGCCAAAGAGTGCGGCCTGCTCGAAATAACGCTCGAAGGCAAATTCGAGGAACTGCTCTTTGTTGGCATTCACACTTTGGCTTATATCCGCATCCACCAGACCATCGTATTGGCGTATATATCCCTCGAGATAACGCAACATCGGCTCACGAACCAGTGATTTAGCCCGGTCGATGTCATTGTCCAGATAGGTATGCAACATCACGCTGATGGTTCCCCCTTGCGGATCAAGGCCTGCTTTTTCCCTACTCTGGCGATAGCGCGTAATGTTCTCTTCCAGCATGTTCAGAGAATTGCCCATCATACAAAGCACATTGCAACCTTGCTCTCCGGCCCGAACCCAACCTTCAGGTGAACTGCAGGTTAGCCAGAAGCGCAGCGCGGGCTGTACCGGGCGTGGCCAGGTACGTACCTCGACGTCTTCCCCGTCAACGCCTGGCACGGTGACCGCTTCACCTCGCCACAAACGTTGCATTTGTTCCATGCCGCTGGCCACCCGCTCACGACGGTCATGCCAGGCTTCAGGGCGTAATGCAAAATCTCCTTTGTGCCACCCGCTGGCTAATGCCAGAGCAATCCGCCCGTTGGAGAGGTTATCAACGACTGACCACTCCTCGACAATCCGCACCGGATTGTGCAAAGGAACCACGACACTGCCCGCCCGCAGTTCCAGATTTTCTGTGCGCATGGCCAGTGCAGCAGCCAACACTGAAGGGTTGGGATACATGCCGCCAAACGGGGTGAAATGCCGCTCAGGCAACCAGATGGCTTTAATCCCGTTGCGGTCACCAAATTCGGCACAGCGGAACAACATGTCATATTTATTGTCTGCGTCGTCTTTATCACTGGCCGAGAAAAAGAACAAACTGAAATCGAGTGTACCGCTGGTCTCGGGCAATGGTTTCTTCGCTCTTTGCGCGCTGCGCTGACGCAGTTGCTCCCTTTGCTGAGGCGTCAGGCTCGCCAGCTTTTCTTTTAGGAATTCATTCATCCGTTGCTCCCTTTACCTTCCTGCAACAACGCCAGAATTTCACTTTCGGAAAGATCCCCTAACTCGCCGAGCAATGTATTCAGCTCTGCATCATCCACACTGCTAAACAGACGTTGTTCAATAAGCGCGGAGAGATCGGCTATCGTGGCGGCATGGAGCAATTCGGAAAGATGGATCTCGCAGCCAAAGTTGGCGTTAATCTTGCTGACAATCTGCAAAGCCCATAACGAGTTGCCACCGAGATCGAAAAAATTCTCATCTGACCTGATGGAAGGCAAAGCCAGCACTTCCTGCCAGATAATGGTGACTTGTGTCTGAATATCACTTTCCAGAGCAGGACTGTTGGCATCGGGTTGTTTCATCATGAGGTTCCTGACAGGGGTTGAGGTGTGAGAATCGACAGGGGGTACCATTAACTGGCTTAAAAGGGTCTGAATCTCTAGCTGGCTGTAATATTCTTTGCCATTAAAACTCAGCGCGGCACCGCGAGACGCTAATAACTGACTGATTGTGGTGGTATCCCCAACGGGATGAGGTTCCGCCCAGTGGTAGCTACGGTTAAATCCGTAGCCCGGCAGGCTGTAATGTTGAAGATCCAGGGGAACAGTCATCAGTGCGCCATAATCGAATGCAACACCTTGGGTCCATAACTCCCCTGCGGCCTGCAACAGCGCGGCAGTTGAAAGTTCTGCGCGGGAGGCATGTGGCTGGCTGCTGATTATCACGGCGTCATTCAAGACGCCGCGAGCCAGTGATGACAATACGTTGCCCGGCCCGCACTCCAGCAAGACATCCACACCCTGCGCGGCAATGCATTCCAGCCCCGCCGCAAACTGCACCGGTTCACAGATGTGATCTGCCCAGTACTGCGCAGACAATGCCAACTCGGTAGTCAATATCTGGCCGGTGATATTCGAAACTATCTTAACGCGTGGCGCATTACGGGGCGTAGCAGCCACCGACTTAAGGAATTCTTGTGCCGCGGGCATCATTGAAACCGTGTGGAATGCGTGTGAAGTGTGCAGATAGCGAAAGGTGATTTCCTGTTGCAGCAGAACCTTTTCCAGCGATTCAAGCAGCGCGGCATCGCCCCCCACCACACAGGCGTTATGCTGGTTGATCACGGCAATTTCCAGCCCAGGCGGTAGCAGAGGCTTCATCAGAGTGGCACTTTGCGACACTGACATCATTCGTCCCGGGCGGGCGGCCTGCATCAGGCGTCCCCGCAGGCATACCAGACGCATAGCATCATCAAGGGAGAATACCCCCGCCACACAGGCGGCAACCCACTCGCCAATGCTGTGGCCGAGTAATATCTCCGGCTCAACGCCATGCTGACACCACCATTGTGCCAGCGCCCATCCGATCGCAAACAAGGCCGGTTGCGCATACTCTGTGGACATTAACGTGTCTGCATCCGACTCCAGCAGTGTCAGCAGGTCGACGCCGAGATGACGATGCAGACAACGTGCCACCTGATCCAGCCATTCGCGGTAATCCGCCCGCTGGTGATAAAGTGCCAGAGTCATGTGCGGGTATTGAGAGCCTTGTCCCGGGAACAGGAAGGCCACCCTGCTGTCGCCCCTGATGACCTTTGTACTGACATCCGACGCCATTAACTTTTTTGCCGCCTGATCGACCGTTTCCGCCGTGACTGCCATGCGCCAGGCAAAGTGGCTACGACTCAAGGCCAGCGTGGTCGCCAGCCCCGCTAAATCTGCATCCTTGTATGAGGCCAGCTTCAAAGCCATATTTTGCCGCTGGTTCTCCAGGGCTGCCTGACTTTTAGCTGACAGCAGCAACAGTGACGGCTGTGGGGGGGCTTCAGGCCGGGGAACCTTTTCGGGCGGTTGTTGCAATATCAAATGGACATTGGTGCCGCCAATACCAAAACTGCTGACTGCGGCCAGCCGCGGCTTTTGACCGGATTGCCAGGATTCTTCATGTTGCGCAATACGAAACGGTGACTGGGTTAATTTCAATGCCGGGTGAGGTGTTTCACAATGCGGCTGTGGGGGAATAATTCCATCGCGCACTGAACAGCATGCCTTGATCAGTCCGGTGACCCCGGCGGCGGTCCCAAGATGGCCGATATTGGCCTTAATAGAGCCAAGCGCACAAAAACCAAGTCGCACAGTGTGCTCCATCCAGGCCTGGGTCAGCGCACGAATTTCAATAGAATCACCCAACTGAGTGCCGGTGCCGTGAGTTTCTATATAACCAATATCGTCTACACTGACATCCGCAACAGCCAACGCATCAGCAATGACGCGAGCCTGTCCGCTGACGCTGGGTGCGGAATACCCGACTTTGTCATTACCGTCGTTGTTGACAGCGCTACCAAGGATCACGCCATGAATAGCATTACCATCCCTAAGCGCATCATCAAGTCGCTTGAGTGCCACAATGGCAATACCAGCACCGTCAATCGTGCCATTGGCATCCACTGAAAATGGGCGACACAGGCCGTCCGGCGATAAGAATCCACCGGGTATGGTTAACTGAGATTCAGCGCTGAAAGCTGGTATTGCTGCCCCGCCCGCCAGCGCAACGTCGCATTCCCAAGTCAGAAGACTGTTACAGGCAAGATGAACGGCAAGCAGCGACGTTGAGCAGGCCGTATTTACACTAATGGCCGGGCCGCCTAGTCCCAGACGATAGGCGATAAGGGTAGCCGCACTGTCTTTGCGGTTCATCATTTGCAAATAGTCTTGACCAAAGGCGGCTAAATGACGGTGGTTATGCTGCAAATGATCTTCGAAATAGCGGGAATGTCGCACACCAGCGAAAATACCCGTGCGCTGGCGCTTATCTTCGTGGCATCCTCCAGCCTGCTCAAGCGCTAGCCAGGATTGCTCCATCAACAACCTTAGTTGCGGATCCAGCGCTTCGGCTTCTATTTCAGTTAATCCAAAAAAGTCTGCATCAAAATATTGAGGATTTGCGAGAAGCGGACGACGATGGATCCAGCTTTGTCCGGCTTTCGCCTCAACAGTTGGCGGAAATTCAGGAATTGAAACAGTACCAGATTTAATATTCTGCCATAACGAATCTACGTCGTTAGCCCCGGGAAAAACTCCTTGCATTGCAACAATAGCTATATTCACTCGTGGTCACCAGATAATAAAATATTGAAAAGCGCCTACGGTTAGAGGGCACCACATCTTATTCCTGGTAAAAAAAAGCAAACACGAATGACTATAAATTATTTTTAGGACTACTTTATGAATTTCAATATATCCAGTTTTGTAAACTACTGTCAACTTCACTGCAAGAAAAAATTCATAAAAGTTTTACAATACACAAAAAAAGTGTGACCTTTAAAAAAAAAGACTATAAAAAACATACATGCTTAGTGTTTAACGCTGGTTTATAACGCTTTTACGGTTTTAAAATCTGCTTGACATGATAAAACATTAAGAATTTTAAAAAATTAAAAAACTCACAAATCAATAGATTAACCTAGGGAAATATGTTATTTGCTCCAATAAGAAAAGTATATGACATAAAAACATAAGATAAGATATTATTATTCATGGTGAGTAGGTAATGATTTACCAAAACATACAGCTTCTGGCCGACCGATATAAACTCCATAGTTATCAATAATTTTATATCCTTTTTTTAAATAAAAATTTACGGCATCAGTATTCACTAGCCGTGTTTCTAAGCAAACAAAATTATAACCATATTTCTGGGCTGAAAATTCCAGTTCCTGCAAGATTTTAGATCCCAGACCAGTATTTTTTTCCAGAGAATACATCCGTTTGATTTCGCAAATCTCGGAATTTAACGGCCGAAATCCGCCACAAGCAATGGCTTCCCCACCTCGCAAAGCCAGCAAAAATAACGCCTTCTCTTGCAAGAAATCTGTCAGGTCGGCATTTTTCGACCCATCACTTCCTGTAATTTTGTTGAGAGTGACATTTAAATTTTCAATTAAAAAAATAACACGGCCATCACTTGACGGGTTTTTAACACTTTCAATTTCTACATTCATATCACCCTCTAAATTCTAATTAGAAAAAAATCTAAAAATCAAAGATATATAACGCAATCATTTTGTCAATATCGAAATATGATACTCGCTTAAAAATCATTCCATTGACACCTGATAAAACCATCGTCAACAGAAGCAGAAATACCATCAAACTCTGGGATGATGGTGGTGGTCCTTTATGTGCTGACCAGTATATTCCAGAATATTTACGCTACGACGTTTTAATCTGAACCGACATCAGCTTACAGATTTTAGTCGATGACCAATCACTGAATGGCTTCGTGAACTTCACTGCTTTTTGTGTGTAGTGTATTGCCTACGGATACATAAAAAGTTTCAAAATAGCTTCATATTTGACATTATCCTCATGCTAGGCGAGCGGCAGTCTCCTAACTTTCTTTATTACACATACATTAAGGTGGGCATTAGTCATAGCAAAAGTAAAAAATCCCGCAAACGAAACGCCCAAAAAGACACGCCAGTCCAGTGGCGTACAACTGGCTTACGGAATTAGTCAGGAGCTTCTTCAGCAGGCCTTGCATGAACTGCGGACAGACTACCCACCCGAGGGACTGTACGCGTGACCTGCTCCCCGCTGATTAACAAACCGGATGAAGAAAAACCTTGTGAAAATTCTGACCGTCGACGTCAGCACCCGCATTAACAAAATAGACAAATTTCAAGCTAAGGCAGATTGCAAAGCTACAAGGAGGGTTACAGACTTTTGAAACTCCTCCTGGCTAAACAGGGTGTGGGTTAAAAGACTACTGGACCGGGACCAATATCCTTAAACATTCTCCACCTCCGAGAGTTAAACTGATTGTAGTAGACAGTCGATGAATGCGTCAGTAATGTCAAAAGAAAGTCATTTGTCACATTTAGTCTGTTAGTCGTCCAGCTTTAACCGACTTTTTTAATGTTTTGCTGCTACGTTAAGGTTAAGCATCATGGTAAAAATGAATCGCCACGAGTTTATCAGACACCTCAGAGTCATTTAAGATGACTTAAAAGAGAGGTGCACATGAGCGGTAAGCGTTATCCCGAAGAGTTTAAAATTGAAGCAGTCAAACAGGTTGTTGATCGTGGTTATTCTGTTTCCAGCGTTGCAACACGTCTTGATATCACTACCCACAGCCTTTATGTAAGCACACCCGTTTTAGTTCCACGCACTTTTTGAGAGTTCCGGGGTTTCAGTCATCAGCCGGTACTCTTCCGGTGTCAGGTTATTCAGGGATTCATGGGGACGCTCGCTGTTGTATTCAT
>Ga0157366_1000195_pt1 | contig 29818 bp, 33 predicted proteins | sample AttbisABBM1_FD_113149 | JGI IMG/M metagenome (GOLD analysis project Ga0157366, IMG submission 113149) | Fungus gardens microbial communities from leaf cutter ant in Botucatu, State of São Paulo, Brazil - Atta bisphaerica ABBM1 | ecosystem: Host-associated > Fungi > Mycelium > Unclassified ...
CGACACTTGCGATGTTGCGCCTCAAGGGCACGTTTCTGTTCAAGGGTAAGCTCAATATTCATGTTATCAGCATGCTCTCATTTTCTACCAAAGCAAGCAGTTTCAATGATCACGGGTATAGATCTTTCAGGGTGAAAATGATGAAGTTTAAACAGGTGGTTGTTGATTTTTCAGAAATAAATACGGATGATGAATTTCATGATGAAATGAATAGGATTTTTGGTTTCCCCGATTTTTATGGGAATAACTTCAATGCTTTTGTTGACTGTTTAAATAGTCTTAGATTTCCTGATGATGGGATGACTAGTATACACTTAGATAAGGATGAGTATTTGCTGATGAAAATCAATGGAATACATTCATTGTCTGACGATATTAGATATAATTTTTTATTGGCGGTAGAGGCTGTCAATAAGGGGGCTATCTCGTTTGGTGACGAAGCATTGATTCTATTACTTTTGGTTAAATAAAAATGTACTAAAAAGGTGCTCGACTTTGAATTAATGCGGCGCTTTTTTAATGATTAAAATAGAGCATTTTTTTAGAGTTGGATTGGCATATCAGACCATTGCGATTCTCTGTTTAGTCGCAATCGTATGCTCAATTTTCTCGGTTTTTCATGGGAGGCAATGAATTCAATAAAGCAAGGGAGGGCTAAGTGTTGTCTGTCGGTAACTAATGAGTAACTTTTTTATAATGGTCTGCTTTTAGGTAACTTGGAAGTAAGTGATACAATTTATAGCTTAGGCGGGTAATTATTAACATGTTTGAAAAAGATAGCTTATGGTGAACAGTATTGGCTGAAAGGTGTAGAATCCAAACAGCCTGATGGCTACTTTGACTGGGATGTGCAACATAGGAAAGAACATAATTTGGCAGAGGAAAGCTTTGTTTTTAGCAATTCATGAATCGCGACCCGATAGGGTCAAACATCCCTCCAAATGTCCAACGCCTTCCTTATCCTACATCCCCCCAAACTAAATACCCAATGTGCCATCAATCAGGGTGCGACAGTGCCCGCCGATCCAGGGTTCGCCGTCAATAAAGCGTACGCTCACGCGGCCATCTCGATTCAGTTGGGTGCCCTGGCGCACCTGGTAGCCCAGTGCGGTCTGGCCGCCGTCGGGGAAGCGGCTGGCTTGCAGCAAGCGCGCCAGGCAGGCGTTGGCGCTGCCGGTCACCGGATCTTCAATCAAAACACCGCATTCCACCATAAACGCGCGCATTTCGTAATCGGCCGGTTCGGTTGCGGAGCAGGCGCCATAAACCACCACGCCATCCACATCACAAGCCGTTTGCAACTGTTTAATCGTGGCCTGATCCGGCGTCACCGCCAGGCAAGACTGCGCGTCCGGCAGGCGCACCATCAGCCAGCGAATGCCCATCTCGGCAATCACCGGCAGGGGGCTTGCTGCAATCACCGCGGGCCGTAAAGCGGCCATCAGCCGTTCTGTTTCCTCAGCCACCATTGGGCGGAGCTCAACTTCAGGCGCGGCGAACGCCAAGGTGCCTTCCGGCTGGATATTGACCGCCACCAGGCCGACGCCGCATTCCTGCATCACCGTTCCAGGCCGTTTAGGCGTCAATCCGGCTTCCAGCAGGGCGTGGGCGGTGCCCAGCGTCGGGTGGCCGGCGAATGGCAGCTCTTTTTCTGTGGTGAAAATGCGCACCTTATAATCCGCCGCCGGGTGCGTCGGTTTAAGCACAAAGGTGGTTTCCGAAAGGTTGGTCCAACGGGCCAATGCCAGCATCTGCGCGCTGCTCAGCCCTTCGGCCTCCAGCACCACCGCCACGGGGTTGCCCTGCAGTGGCGTGCGGGTAAACACGTCCACCTGTTTGTAGGCGCGGGGTGTCACATCGTCATTTCTGAGCATTTGCCATCATCCATTATCAACAAAACCTGATGATAACGATATTCGCCAATGGCTTCAAAGGGTTGAGTTTTGTTTTGAGATACCCGCCCGTCGCCACTGCAGCCCTGGCTTGGCGAACATCACCAGGTTACCCAGCAGGATCAGGCACAGGCCCAGCACGGCGTTGAAGTGCCACTGATAGCCTTCGTAGATCGTTGAGATGGTCAGCGCCACCAGTGGGAACAGCAGGGTGCTGTAGGCCGCCGCGCCGGCGCCGATGCGGCCGAGCAGGCTGAAGTAAGCGGCGAAGGCGATCACCGATCCGAAAATCGCCAGGTACAGCAGGGAGCCGATATAGCGGCTGCTGAATTCCATCTGGAACGATGCGCCCTGCGCTGAGGCGATGAGCGCCATTAACAGTGCGCCGTAGGTCATGGCGTAGGTGTTGGTGGAAAAGATATCCAGCCCGCGGCGCTGATGGCGCGCGCTGATCATATTGCCCAGCGAGAAGCCGTAGGTGCCGAGTGCGCTCAGGCCGATGCCTTTGAGCAGCTCCGGCGCCATGCGGGTGGCGGCCAGATCTTGCCAGAACAGCGCCACGATGCCGGTCAACCCCAGCAGCGCTGCCGGCAGCAGGTTGGGGCTGGGGCGCTGGCGGAAGAACAGCAGGCTGTTGAGGGCGTTGAACAGCACCGCCATCGAGAAGATCACCGATTCCAGCCCGCTGCTGATATAAGCCGCCGCGTGGTAGAAGCAGAAGAAGTTGAAGCCGAACACGCAGCAGCCCTGCAGCATGCAGAACAGATGATCGCGCGGGGCGAGGCGGCGCAGGCGGCGCGTTAGCAGCAGCACGGCGAACATCACCGCAGCGGAAATGGCGAAGCGATAAGCGATCGACACGGGAATGGCCACCAGGCCTTCCTGTTGCAGGGTAATCGCTATCCAGGTGGTGCCCCAAATCAGCACCACGGCGAGGTACAACAGCGCATTCATTCTATTCACTCCGAAAAAGCCGATGGCGCAGTATCCGCTTTGGCGCGCGGCGGCGCTTGCAGCGCCTTGCGCCCAGTTGCATATTCTTGCGCTTTTTTTGCCAAAAGCGCGGGGCGGCGGCTGGTATGCGGCGGCGCCACTCTTTACACTGTCGGCATGTCGAACAACGGGGCCGGCGATGTCCAACTATCAGGCGTTTGAAACACTGCGTGAGCACAAGGCGCGGCTGCACGGCAGCGTGCTGCTGGGCACCGGCGTGGAGCTGGCCGCCTGGTCCAACTGCAACGATCGCGTCACGCAGGAAAGCGCCGACCACCATACCCTGAGCCTGTACGTCGCCGACGGCTATGAGTGCTACCAGCAGGTGCCGGGCGGCTGGCGCAACGGCGGTGGGCCGGATCGGTTCTGCATCATGCCGCGCCAATACGCTTCCACCTGGGATGTGCGCAGCGATCTGTCGTTCGTGCATCTGTATTGCACCGACGGGCATCTGCGGCAGCTGGCGGAACAGACCTGGGATCGCAGCCCGGCGGCGATCAACGTAGAGCCGCGCAGCTTCGGCGAAGACCCGCAGATCACGCTGCTGTATCGCCAGTTTTTGCTCAACTGCGACTGGCGGGACAGCGCCAATCTGCTGGCGCTCAGCAGCGCGTCGAACCTACTGATGTCGCACTTGATCCAGCGTTACAGCCAGCTGCAGTGGAAGCTGCCGCAGGCGCGCGGCGGCCTGGCGCCCTCGGTGGCCAGGCGGGTGCGGGAATATATCGAAAACCACCTCGAACGGCCTTTATTGTTGGCGGATCTGGCGGCGCAGGCCGGGTTGAGCGAATACCATTTCGCCCGCATGTTCAAGCACGCCACCGGCCTGGCGCCGCACCAGTTTGTGATGCGCGCGCGGCTGCAGCGGGCGGAGCGGCTGCTGCGGCACAGCCAACAGCCGATCACCGAGATCGCGCTGGCGTGCGGCTTCAGCTCCGCCAGCCACTTCAGCAACCGCTTCAAGGCGACCTATGGATTTGCTCCGCTGCAGGTGCGGCAGGGGCGCTAACCGAAAGGGAGTGCAGCATGGATCAACAATTTGCCGGGCTGGGCGTGTTGTTTGTCGCCGGATTCGGGCCCATCACGCGTGAGAGCGACGAGAGCAAGGCGTTTTATGTCGAGGCGCTGGGGCTGCCGCTCAAGCCGATGCCGGGCAACGAAACCTATCTGCTGTCGGAGCAAGGCGCGCTGGACGGCGTGAAGCATTTCGCCCTGTGGCCGCTGGCGCAGGCGGCGCAGTCCTGCTTTGGCGACGATCGCTGGCCGGCGGATCTCGCGGCACCGCAGGCGTGGATCGAGTTCGACGTGGCCGATATGGCGGCCGCCACCCAGGGGCTGGTCGATCGCGGTTATCGGCTGCTGGTCGCCAATCGAGAAGAGCCGTGGGGGCAAAGCGTTACCCGGTTGCTCAGCCCGGAAGGGCTGCTGGTCGGCGTCACCTATACGCCCTGGCTGCGGTAAACGCCGTGCCGTTCGTCGCCGTTTTGCAGCGGCGGGCGGCCTAAGAACAAATACGCATTAGCTTAAAGCGATCTGCGCTATAGACCTATCGAATCCCCGAGTGGTTCCTCTTCCTGAAAACAGTAATCCCGTTCATTGCGTAAAAACCAATGGCCAGAACGCGCTATTGCCATGCCATTTTACGGCGATTTCCCCCCGTCTTTTTTTGCCGCCAGGTGCCTGATAGGAATAGAGATTATTCTTATATTTCTGCCAATCGTTAAGAAATAATAATGATTCTCGTTTTCAACCACGGAAAGGAGAAGGAACGATGAAAACAGTGAAGCGAACGGGCATCGCGCAGGCGATAGCCCTGACTTTCCCCCTGGCATTGCCCGCCGCTACGGCGGCGCAATCCTCCCTGACTAACAGTAAGGCGGCAACGATGACGGAAAAACACGGGCAGTTTATTGCGGTCGGTAAAGTGGTGCAGGTGACCTTCGGCGATTTTGCCTTCAAGCTGGATTTTACCGATGACAAGACCATGACCTTCACCGGTATCGGCGAGGCGTCGCAGGGCATCACCGACACCGTGCAATACACCGCGGTGGAGATTCGGCCGAAGGTCTACATGGTCTATTGGCACGAACCGCAGTCCGGCGACAACGTGACGCATATCGAGGACTTTGAGCGCGGCGAGGTGTACACCAACATCGCCGCCAAGGACGGCAGCTTCACCCATCTGAAAGGGCAGCTGAAAATCGTAGGTCACTCAGGAAACTAAGGAGCAGTGATGAAAAAGGCATTGATCACCTGTGCGATCGTCGGCGGCTTGCTGGCGAGTTACCCGGCGCTGTCAACGGATCAGGCGGCGTCGCAAAAGTCGGCCGGCAAAGGCGGCTATCATCATGCCCAGCAAAAGCTGAAGGTGGTGGAAGATCTGTACGCGGGCTTCTTCAACCGCCACGACATCGGCGTGGCGCAGAGGCTGATTGTGGAAAACTACAAGCAGCATAACCCGTTCGTCGGCGACGGCATCAAGCCGTTCCTGGATTTCTTCAGCCAGACCTTTAAGGACAATCCGCAGTACAGCGCCAAAATATACCGCAGCGCGGTCAACGGCGATCTGGTCTATGTTCACGTCAAGTACCAAAATAACCCGCAGGATCGCGGCACCGCCAGCGTGGATATTTATCGGGTGAACGATCAGGGGAAAATCACCGAGCATGCCGCTGACAAAGGCAATATTGCTGACATCGCCCGACAGCTCGCGGATGAACAGCGTCAGGATCGGGCTGATGGACGAGTTGGCCAGCTGGATCATCAGGGTACAAACGAACAGGGTGACGATCAGCGTCGGATAGGGCAGCGACCGGAATACCGCCTTGCCGCTCAGCTGATCCGCTTTTTTCACCGTGATGCGCCGTTCTTTAATCAGGAACAGTGTCACCAGGAAGCTGACGAACATCAGCCCGGCGGTGACGAAAAATACTACCCGCAGCCCCAGATGATCGGCCATCAGCCCGCCCAAGAGCGGCCCGGCGATCACGCCGGAGATCTGCCCGGTGGAGAGCGTGCCCAGCGCCCAGCCGCTTTTATCGCGCGGCGCCTGTGAGGCGACCAGCGCCATGGCGTTGGGAATATAGCCGGACGTCAGCCCCATCAGGGCGCGCAGCGCGAACAGCTGCCAGACGTTGGTGGCCAGCCCCTGCAGCGCGATGACGATCGCCATGCCCAGCGAGGCGCGCAGCAGCATCAGCTTGCGGCCTTTGCGGTCGGCCAGGCTGCCCCACAGCGGTGAGACTACCGCCGAGACCAAAAAGGTGCCGCTGAACACCAGCCCGGACCACAGGCTGAGGGATTGGTGATCGCTGACGCCGAGTTGTTCCACGTACAGCGGCAGAAAAGGGAGGATTTGGCTCATCGCCAGCCCGGTGAAGAAACACCCGAGCCAGACCGAGATCAGATTGACTTTCCACGCTTCCATCGGCTTACCGTACCACGTTGAATAAGGAGGGATTTATTAAGCAAAATAATAATAACACTGCAAATTAATCGGCGAGGGGCAAATGCGTGAGCAAACGTAACCCTGCCGATGCAGTGTCTTTTTTGCTATATATTAATAGCTATATTATCATAGGTAACGAGGTTAAGCCAGAGCGGCGCGGTAGCCAGGAAGGGCAGCGCGCGATCCGGCGGTGTGAAAACAGGGATAAACTGAACGCTAGATTGATGCCAATGAAAAAAGATCATCCTGAAGACGTGACGCTGCTGCGCACGCAGCTAATGTCGCTGGTGCGCCGTTTGCGGCGCGAGTCGCGCAGCGACGAAAAATCCTGGGCCCAGCTGATGCTGCTGGGGGCTATCGATCGCCACGGCGGCGAGGCGACGCCGTCGCTGCTGGCGGAATCGGAGCGCATGCGCTCCTCTAACCTGGCGGCTGCCTTGCGTGAGCTGGAGGCTGATGGCTTGCTGGTGCGCACGCCGGATGCCGAAGACAAACGCCGGGTGCGGGTGCACCTGACGCCCGCCGGGCTGGGCCTGCTGCAGCAAAGCCGCAGCCGACGCGAGGCGTGGTTGCTGGCGGCGATGGAGAGCTGTTTAACGGAGCGGGAGCAGGCGCTATTGATTGAGGCGGGGGCCTTGATGGCGCGGCTGGCGGCGGCGCCGTCAACGGAATAATCGACGGGGCGGCCGGTGCGCCGCCCCTGGAGAGATTACGGCATCGGCCAATCGACCGGCATGGTGCTGACCACGTCCACGTAGCGATCCCAGGCCGAAGACCAGAATTGGGTGAAGGCTTCCAGGGTAAGGTGGATGCCCATCAGGCCCATCACGAACCAGCAGGCGGTAAACAGGCCCAGGCTGCTGAACATGAACGCCATGCCGTTGCGGCTGGTCTTACGGCAAACGACGTTTAACTGGCTGGCGAAGAACATCATCACGGCGCTCAGCAACTCCCAGCGCATCATGACTAAACCGGTGGCAATGGTACTCATCGAACTCGATCCTATGTAACAAAAAGCCGCATCCGGCGGGGCGCCGACAGGGAAATGCGGGGGAATAACGGGAATAATGTGATTTAGATCACATTGTAGCATCGGGGCGAACGGCGGCTCAATGGGGATCGTGGTGAAAAAATCGCCGCCGGTAACATTCCAATATGCTGAAACAGTTATGCCATTTCATTAGCAACCTTTTCATGGGGCGGTGCGCCCGATAACGCTATGCTTGCCGGCTTTTCAGTTCCCTGATTTTGCGGGGAAATGTGACGCAAAAGGTACCGGCACCGCATGGCCCTGTTAAAAGAAAAAATTCGCGACCACTCTGCGGAAGAGAGGCTGTTTATCCGCCGGGCAGGCGTAGCGCTGGCGCTGGTGGTGGTTTGTTTTGGCGCGCTGATCGTCAATCTCTACCGGTTGCAAATCCGCCAGCACGGCTTTTACCAGACGCGCTCCAACCAGAACGACATCAAGATGCTGCCGATCGCCCCCAGCCGCGGGCTGATCTTCGATCGCAACGGCATTCCGCTGGTGCGAAACGTGACACTGTATCGTATCGAGGTCACGCCCAGCAAAATCAGCGACATGGCGGCACTGCTGCAGGCGCTGACGCCGATCGTCGACCTGACGCCCGAAGACATCAGCGCGTTTCGCGACGACATGCACCACAACAGCCGCTACAAACCGGTGACGCTCAAAGCCGGGCTGAGCGACACCGAGGTGGCGCGCTTTGCCGTCAATCAATACCGTTTCGACGGGGTGACGATCGATACCTATCAACAGCGCGAATATCCTTACGGCGCCCAGCTGGCGCACGTGCTGGGCTATGTGTCGAAGATCAACGACAGCGATCTCAAACGCCTGGACAAGGCCGGGCTGAGCGAGAACTATGCCGCCGACCGCAACATCGGCAAACAGGGCATCGAGGGCTATTACGAGTCCGAACTGCACGGCACCACCGGCTATCAGGAGGTGGAGGTGGATAACCACGGACGGGTGATCCGCCTGCTGAAGGAGCAGCCGCCGAAAGCCGGCAAGAACATCTACCTGACGCTGGATTTGCCGCTGCAGCAGTACATCGAATCGGTGCTGAGGGGCCAGCGCGCCGCCGTGGTGGTGGAAGATCCGCGCGACGGTGGCATCCTGGCGATGGTCTCCAGCCCCAGCTACGATCCCAATCCGTTCGTCAAAGGCATTGGCTATCAGGCCTATAAGGCGCTGCTGACCAACCCGGATTTGCCGCTGATCAACCGCGTCACTCAGGGCTTGTATCCGCCGGCGTCGACGGTGAAGCCCTACATGGCCGTTTCGGCGCTGTTCGCCGGGGTGATCACGCCCACCACCACCTTTTTTGGCGCGCCGACCTGGACGCTGCCCGGCACCGAACGCCGCTACCGCGACTGGCTGAAAACCGGCCACGGCATGCTCAACGTCACCAAAGCGATCGAGGAGTCCGCCGACACCTTCTTTTATCAGGTGGCGTATGAGATGGGCATCGATCGTATCCACCACTGGCTGAGCCAGTTCGGCTACGGTCAGTCCACCGGCATCGATCTGAACGAAGAGTACCGCGGTGTGCTGCCGAGCCGCGACTGGAAACTGAAGGTGCACAAAAAGGGCTGGTATCAGGGGGATACGGTCTCGGTAGGCATCGGCCAGGGGTATTGGGTGGCGACGCCGATCCAGATGGTGAAAGCGTTGACCACGCTGCTCAACAACGGCCAGGTGAAAACGCCGCACCTGCTGTATTCGCTGCAGCAGGGCAACCGGGTGACGCGCTACCAGCCGCCGGCGCAAGCGGCGCAGATCGGCGATCCCCACTCGCCTTACTGGGGCATCGTGCGCAACGGCATGTACGGCATGGCCAACTTGCCGAACGGCACCGGTTACAAGTTGTTCCACACCGCGCCGTATCAGATCGCCGCCAAATCCGGCACCTCACAGGTGTTCAGCCTGAAGCAAAACCAGACCTACAACGCCAAAATGATCCCGGTGCGGCTGCGCGATCATATCTTTTATACGCTGTTTGCGCCCTACAAAAATCCCCGGGTGGCGATGGCGCTGATCCTGGAAAACGGCGGCGGCAACGGCGTGGTGGCGGGGCCGACCGCGCGCGCGATCCTCGACCACATTTTTGACCCGGCCAACGCGCCGCAGCCCGGCGATACGACGCAAAGTAAACCGCAGTTAAACGACAGCGCGGATGTGCAACGGTGATGCGGTTTGTTTTTACTTTCTTACAAACTGCAATCTCCTGACCATTTCCGGCAAGGTAGACTGAAATAACACCATAAACTGAATAAAAACGCAGGGTTAACACAACAGTGGCGCCATCGACCAAAAAAAGCGGTAAAACCTATTCCACAGTTCGTTTCGGCTGGATTTGCGCCGGCATGCTGGTCTGTTTTTTTCTGTTGGCTTTCAGGGTCGGCTACCTGCAACTGCTGGAGCACCAGCAGTTGGCCAACCAGGCTGACCAGCGTTCGATCCGCACCCAGGTGGTGCCGACCAACCGCGCCATGATCACCGATCGCAGCGATGAGGCGCTGGCGGTCAGCGTGTCGTCCAAAGACATCGTGCTGGATCCGAAGCATATTCTCGATACCCAGACCGACACCGGCAACGAGCGCTGGCAGAGCATGGCCAACGTGCTGAAGATCCCGCTGGCGGACATCCAGCACCTGATCCAGAGCAACGCGCGCAAACGCTTCGTTTATCTGGCGCGCAAGGTGGAGGACGATAACGCCGCCTACATCAGCAAACTGCACCTGACCGGCGTCAGCACCGAGCAGGATTTCAGCCGCTTCTATCCGATGGGCCAGGATGCCGCCGGGCTGATTGGCATCGTCGGCCAGGACAATCAGGGGCTGGAGGGCATCGAGCTGGGGTTCAACCCGCTGTTGCAGGGCAAAAACGGCCTGCGGGTCTATCAGAAGGACGGCAGCGGCGCGGTGATCGGCGTACTAAAAAGCGTGGATCCGGTGCCGCCGCCGAACGTGACGCTCAGCATCGACAAATTTATCCAATACGTACTCTATGCGCAGATCCGCGACGGCGTGGTGGCTAACCAGGCCGATTCCGGCTGTGCGGTGCTGGTCAAGATCGATACCGGCGAGATCCTCGGCATGGCCAGCTACCCGTCGTTCAACCCGAACAACTATGGCAGCACCCCGGCGAAAGACATTCGCAACGTGTGCAGCAGCGACAGCTTCGAACCGGGCTCGACGGTGAAACCGGTGGTGGTGATGGTGGGGCTGGAACATAAGCTGATCCGGCCGGATACCGTGTTGGATACCACGCCGTATCGGGTGAACGGTCACCTGATCAAAGACGTCGGCCACTGGTCGAAGTTGACCATCACCGGCGTGCTGCAAAAATCAAGCGACATCGCGGTATCGCACATTGCGCTGGCGCTGCCGGCCACGGTGCTGCCGGCGGTCTATCGCAGCTTTGGCCTGGGGCGGCCGACCGAGCTTGGCATCGGCAACGAGAGCAGCGGCTACCTGCCGCAGCATCGTGAACGCTGGGCCGATATCGAACGCGCTACCTTCTCCTTCGGCTATGGGCTGCGCGTGACGCCGCTGCAGATGGCGCGCGAGTACGCCGCGATCGGTTCCTTCGGCATTTATCGGCCGCTGTCGATCACCAAGGTGACGCCGCCGGTGATGGGGCAACGTATTCTGCCGGCGGATACGGTACGATCCGTGGTGCATATGATGGAGAGCGACGCCTTGCCGGGCGGCAGCGGGGTGAGCGCCGCGGTGCCGGGCTACCGGCTGGCGATCAAAACCGGTACCGCCGAGAAAATGGGCCCGAGCGGCAAATACGACGGCGGCTACATCAACTACACCGCCGGCGTGGCGCCGGCCAGCGATCCGCAGGTGGCGCTGGTGGTGATGGTCAACAACCCGAAAGCCGGCAAGCACTTCGGCGGTTCGGTAGCCGGGCCGGTGTTCGGCAAGATCATGGCCCAGGTGCTGGAGCACATGAATATTCTGCCGGACGCCCAGCCGCTTAACGTGGTGTCGTCGGTCAAGGGGTAATGATTTAAGCGGGGAATATTGGGCCAGAGAATCTCTGGCCCAATATTTAATACAATGAGTTTGACGTACGCGTTATTTCCCTTGGGTTGCCCACCATTTCGCTACGCAAGCATTGGGTGCCTGAATAGTTTTACCTTCTTTGGTGATATAAGGTACCGGTGAGTAGATTCTTGAGCAGTAGCCTGCCGGGCGCTCGGTAGCATTAACGGTGAGAGGGAGGCTAACGGTGGTGGCTAAAATCGCTGTGAGCAACATCAGATTTGATAACTTCATCATTCTTCCTTAATTAATGAAAATAGAGTCCCATGCTTGCCGTTACACGACGAGCGCTAATGAGAGTATTAATTTGTTGGTATAACGTCTACGGCAGATTTCATTATGGATGCGCCACGATTCATTGATCAATATTTATATTGAATATTTATATCAACATCTAAAAACAACATTTATTCTCTCGTGCGTCATAAGGGAAAATGGCTGTCTTGCATTGAAATAGATGTTCCAACAAGCGGTTAACCGGACTCAAGGCAACGCTTCAGCGCCTGCAGATCGGCGTTCACCAGCCCGGCGTCGCGGGCAAACAGCGCGTCGTCCATGTCCGGCTGGCGGAACAGGATGAAGAGCACCTCGGTGCCGTGCCGGTTGGCGAGCGCGCGCAGCGGCACGTAGATCACGCCGCCGTCCGGCAGCGTCACCCAATGATCCAGCACGCCGAAGGCATTGGGCGCGCTGAAGCGAATGCGGATCCGCCCCTGCGGGGTGTCCGCCACCCAGTCTTCATCTTCACGCCGCAAGCTGTTGGCTAACCCTTTGGCCCACAAGGGGAAGTTTTCCGGCTGGCTGAGAAAGGCATACACCTCGTCACAGGGACGATTGATGGCAACATGCAGCGTTTGTGCGCTCAGCATCGTGGTTTCTCCGGTTGGCGGCGATACTTCAGTGTAGATCCCGCCGCGCTCAGAAGTAGTACCCGATGTTCACGTTGGTGCGAAAATACCATTTATTGCTGCCGGGGGACTGGGTGCCGGTCCAGCCGGTAGCGTTTTCCACGCCGCCCCACGGGTTGGCGTTCTGCGCCCAGGTCAGATCCACCCACAGCATCACCGGCATAGCGAACACTTGTACCCCCAGCGTGTTCATTTTAGAGTCGGAGCCGCCGTGCCTATCCTTCCAGAGCACACTGTAATCGTTGTAGAACCGCAGCTTTTTCACCGGCCCCCAGGGCACGTCGACGTCGCGCGCCAGGTTGATGGCGGCGGTGGTGGCCTGCGACGGGATCAGATAGGCCGGCGTCAGGCCGTTGCCGCCCATCAGGATCACCGAATTGTTGGCCCCGGCCGGGCCTTTGGCGTCGTAACCGTAGTGGATCACCTGGCCGGACAGATGCCAGGGATCGTAATTCACCAGCGTATGCAGGCCCGCCGCCCAGAAGCTGCCGTTATCGCCGGTCGCCTGGTTGTAGAGCCGCGAAGCCGCCAGCGAACCGCCGAGCTCATTGTCCCAGCCGCCCTGATGGAAAGCGCGCGTCAGCCGCAGGTTTACCTGATCGCGTTTTTCGTTGCGCTGCCGGTGCTGTGACGCATAGTTGGTGTTTTTCAGATCGTCGTAGCTGGCGACGTCGGGGGCGTAACGCACGCCGGTCGGCATCATGCGCGGGTAGTAGGCGGCGTCGAAGGCCCAATCGTCATGCTGGTATTGGTATTTGGCGCCCAGCCCGGTGTTGACGCCAAAGCCGAGGTAAAACGGAATGCCGTACGACCAGCCGAACTGCGGGTAGGGCATCAGGCCGAACGGTTTGAACGGCGCGCCGAGCTGCACGGCGGAGCGCTCAGACAGGTGGTAGCCGATATAGGCGCGGTCGATGGCGTATTTGCGCCGATCCTGAAACCAGAATCCGCTATCGAAAAACGCGTCGTTGACCTGGCCGGCGGCATCGATGCGAAAGGCGTCAAAGCGTAAATGCGGAGGATTTCGATAATTGCTGCTGCGCCAGTCTTCATAGCGGTAATTGGCGCGCAGCGCGCCGCCGATATCAATATTCTTTTTATTATCCTCGCTTTGCCAATGAATATGCGGAAATGCCGGGCGGCTTTTTTTTACCGGCGCCACGGTGGCAGCGGCGTCGCTGGGTAATGCGACGGCAGTCGCGTAACTCACTGGTGAAACAAGAAAAAAACAAAGCGTGATCTTGCGCATGCCTGGCCCCTGGTGAAAGTTGGCGGTTTATTAAGGCGAGCGAATTTCACCTGTGAATAGAGTGATTTTGCTCATCGGTTTTATATTTGAGACAGATTTTATCTGTGCGTTTCATATATTAAATTTGCCGTCGATTAATATATGAAACTTTGTTTCTTGTTTAATGGAAAAACTATAAGTCCGGTATTAAACAAGTCAAGAAATAAAAATGAGCGTTGACGAGAAATTCCGATTGTTGGGGCGCCCTGGTTTGCGAGGGCGACACAAAGCAGGCTGACATAGTCGTGTCATCAATGCCCGTTAAACTCGCGGCACCCTGGTATTACTGACTAAAAATCATGAACATAAAACTGACACTTGGCCGCCGGGTAAAACCTGCGGCAGCGCTGCCGCACGCGTTTGGCATCGGCAAGAGCATGGGCTTATTAGGCGGCGTAATTTGCGTTATTGCGCTATTTTCTCTGCTGCAATTGTTTTCCACCGTATTTATTTCCAATATTCTGCGCGACGCCAAGGTTAACCTGGTGACGGGCGACGGGTTGCATCGCCAGCAGGCGACGATGGATCGCGCCAGACTGTCGCTGCTGACGGCCAGCGACAGCCTGAACCGCGCGGGCATCTATTATCTGCAGGACAAAGTCACCGGCTCCGACGGCAGTTGGCATAGCCTGCTGGATGAATCGTTGGCGGCGTTGGAGGCTTCAAAGCAGGCCTTTGCCCGGTTCGATCGCTTGAGCGCGGCTGCGCCCGAAGCGGCGGGCGCACTGAAAGAGAGTTATCGCCTGTTCTATGACGGTCTGAAGGAACAGGCGCAAGGATTGCAAAACAGCGCCAGCATCGATGCGTTTTTCGCCGTGCCGATCCAGGCGTTTCAGGCGGATTTCAACGAAAAATACCTCGCTTATCAGGCGCTGAACGAACAGCGTGGCGATGACGTCAACGTGCGGCAATTGGCGGCGCTGGAGCAGGCCAAAACCTTTGCGCTTGGCGCATTGGCCGCGCTGGCGCTGATCGCCGTGGGGGTGTGGTTCGGCGTCGCCCGCTGGGTGATAGCACCGCTGCAGCGGGCAATTGTCCACCTCAACGTGCTGGCCGCCGGCGATCTTTCGCGGCCGCTGCCGCCCGAGCGGGCGTTGAACCGCGAGATGCGTCAGCTGCAAACCAGCATTGGCCACATGCAGGGCGGCCTGCAGCGCCTGGTCAGCGAGGTGCGCGATGCGGCGAGCGGGATCCTGAACGGCGTCGAACGGCTGGCGGATGGCAATCGACAGTTGACGGCGCAGTCGGCGAAACAGGACGGGGAATTGCAGTTGGCGACCGAGCATGTGCAGCAACTGGCGGCGCGGGTGGAAGAAAACGGTCAATACGCGCAGCAGGCCAGCCAACGAACCGAACAGGCCCGGCAGTGCGCCGGCGCCGGTGAGCAGATGATGCAAACCGTCAATGTTTCGATGCACGGGATCGTCAACCAATCGGCCGAAATGCGCGGCATTGTCGCGCTGATCGACAGCGTGGCGTTTCAGACCCATATGCTGGCGCTGAATGCGGCGATCGAGGCCGCGCACGCCGGCGTTCATGGCCGCGGTTTCGCCATTGTCGCTAAAGAAGTGGGCTTGCTGGCGCAAAAAAGCAGCCATTCGACGCGCGATATTCAGCAGTTGATCAACCGTTCGCTGTTGCAAATCGATCAAGGTTCGCAGGCGGTCGAGCTGCTGACGGGCAATCTGCGCCAGATTATCGATCTGGTGAACAAATGCAGCGTGCTGATGGGGGAAATCTCGCTGGCGTCGTTCAATCAAGGGGAGAGCATTCAGGCCGTGACGGCGCGCATTGCGACGCTGAATCAGGTGGCGCAGCAAACCGGCGACGTGGTGAGCGCGGTGACCGAGGCTTCGCAGTCGCTGCAGGGCGAATCGGAACGGTTGGAAAAAGCGATGGCGCGTTTCAGGCTGCCAGTGCAATAAATAACCTTGGCGCGGGTTAATGAATAATAAAGCTGCGCTTAATGTTAGTCATTATTTACCCGCGCTGAGGGGCGCTATTTCGATAAATAAAAACAGGCGGCGCTTATGGATTAAAAAAGCGCCGGCCTGCAGAGATTATTTTAACGGGAGGATTAACGGCTGGTCTGGTGGCCGATAATGCCGCCCAGCGCTGCGCCGCCGAGGGTGCCCAGCGTGCTGCCGTCGGTCAGCACTGCGCCGCCGACCGCGCCGACGCCCGCGCCGATCGCCGTGTTGCGATCGCGATTGGACATATGCCCACATGCGGTAACGGAAAGCGTCGCCATCACCACCACCAACACACCTGCGGCACGTTTAATATTCATAATGAGTTCCTGGTAAATTGGCTGATTAATGGATTAAAAATAATCCGATTAACCCACCGGTAGAAGTTGGGATGAATGTATTCCTCCGAAAGAAAGTCGAACAGGTAAAAATTCTTAATTTTGCGGCGGTGAAAAGCGATTGCTCGCCGAATGTGCGGCCGCCGACAAAACCGCTGGTCTATACTGGGAAGACGCCTCGCGCGGGCGGGGCACACACTCTGGAGGCCGCCATGTCCGATCTCGTTTCCGCATCCGGCAAACCGGTGAAAATCCCCGGTCCGGATCACCCGATCACCGTGACCCGTCATCCGACGCGGGCCGTGGTACGTGCTGCCGGGAAAATCCTGGCCGACAGTCGCAATGCGCTCATCCTGCAGGAAGCCACCTATCCGCCGGTGTTTTACTTTCCGCGTGAGGACGTGAATATGGCGCTGTTGCAGAAAAACGAGCACGTCAGCTACTGTCCGTATAAGGGTGACTGCAGTTATTTCACCTTCGCGCTGAACGGCGCGCAGGGGGCCAATACGGCCTGGAGCTATGAAATGCCTTACAACGCCGTGGTGGCGATCAAGGATCATCTGGCTTTTTATCCCGATAAAGTGACAGAAATCAGTTCTGAAGCCTGACCTGCCGCCGCCGCCGGGCGGGGGCAGGTTGACATTCCGTTTATCCCTACTCATTATGTGTATTACTGGAAACTGATACGCTTTCCTTATGTTTTAATCCGACATAAACGAAACTCTGAGCAGGTGCCAAGGTGTCTACCTCTACGCGATTTGCCGTTGCCATCCATATTCTGACCAACATCACGCTGTGTCGTGGCCAGACGGTGCGTTCCGAAGATATCGCGCGCAGCGTCAACACCAACCCGACGGTGGTGCGGCGGATCCTCGGCGCGCTGGCGGAGGCCGGGCTGACCTATTCGCAGATGGGGCAAGGCGGCGGGGCGCTGCTGGCGCGGCCGGCAGAAGCGATCTCGCTGCTGGACGTGTATCGCGCGGTGGAGGATCAACCTTATTTCATGCTGCACCGCGCCCGGCCTAACGATGCGTGTTATATCGGCCACGCGATTACCCCCGTGCTGGAGCAAGAGTTTACGCGCGTTGGTCACGCGCTGGAAGCCAGCCTGGCGCAAACCAGCATCGCCGAAATGGCCGGGCAGGTCGAGCGGCAAGCCGGCTATCCTTTCGTCCCTTGTTCATCGCAATATCAAGCGGATACGCAATAAAAATCCACGCCAATTCCGTCTTCGCGCAGAGCATTTTTTGCATTGCGTTAATGTAATTGTGTAAGTTACATTAGCTCGCATCAAGTGTGATGTAGCTCACGTTTTAGACTGCCTCCCCACGATAATCGATCGATTGGCCGGAAACCTTTTCTTCCGGCGTAGATTCGCTGTGCTTATAAACCAGGAGAGAACGATGTTAGAAATGATTGAAAGCTTGGCCACCGTGGTGGTCCTGGTGCCGGTAATGGTGGCCGTCTTGCTCGGCGCGATTTACGGTCTGGGTGAAGTGTTCAACGTCTTTTCCGCTATCGGCAAAAAAAATAACGGTTGAATTTGAACGTCAGGGGACGCAACGCCCCCTGACGTAGGGTTACAATACCGTCGCCAGGAAGTTGCGCGTCCTCTCATGTCCCGGCGCATCCAGAACCTGCTGCACGCTGCCCGTTTCAACCACCTTTCCCTGATCCATAAAGACAATCTGGTCGGCCACTTCGCGGGCGAAGCCGATTTCATGCGTGACCACCACCATGGTCATGCCCGAATGCGCCAAGTCTTTCATCACCTGCAGCACTTCGCCAACCAATTCAGGATCGAGGGCGGAGGTCGGTTCATCAAACAGCAACACCTGCGGGTTCATCGCCAGCGCGCGGGCGATGGCGACGCGTTGCTGCTGGCCGCCGGAGAGTTCACGCGGCCAGGCGTTGATGCGATGTTCCAGCCCGACGCGGGTCAGCAACTGCTTCGCCCGTTCCTGCACCTCGGCTTTTTTTTCCTTTTTCACCCGCAGCGGCGCGTCGCTGACGTTTTGCAACACGGTGCGGTGCGCAAACAAGTTGAACTGCTGAAATACCATGCCGATGCTTTTACGCTGTTCGGCCACCTCGGCTTCTTTCAGCTCGTACAGATGCCGGCCTTTTTGACGATAGCCGATCAGCTGTTCGCCAACGCGAATGGTGCCGCCGTCCAGCTTTTCCAGGTGGTTGATGCAGCGCAATAGGGTGGATTTGCCGGAGCCGGAAGGGCCGAGGATCACCGTCACCGAACCCGCCGGAATGGTCAGGCTGATGTTTTTCAACACTTCGGTGCCGGAAAAGGATTTCCGCACCCGGTTGATGTGGATGGATGCGCTCATTGTTCACCTCCCTGAGGGGCTTTGCGGTTGAGGAAGAACCCGCCGCTGCGCGTTGCCTGCGTGCCGCGGCCAAAATAGCGCTCCACGTAGTATTGGCCAATCGACAGAATCGACGTCATGGCCAGATACCACAGGGTGGCGACCAGCAGCAGCGGGATGACCTCGTAGGTGCGTTGGTAAATGATCTGCGCCGAATACAGCACGTCCTGCAGGGCAATCACCGACACCACCGCGGTGGTTTTCAACTGCCCGATCACCTCATTGCCCGCCGGCGGCAGGATGGTGCGCATCGCCTGCGGCAATACCACGCGCCACAGGATTTGCCCACGACGGTATCCCAGCGCTTTGGCGGCTTCCAACTGGCCGCTGCCGACGCTTTGGATGCCTGCGCGCACGATCTCCGCCGCATAGGCCGACTGATGCATCACCAGCGCGATCACCGCCGCGCTGAAGGTGCTGATAAGGGTATTGGTCGGCGCGCTGGCGACTTCGCCCAGAAACGGGATCCACAAGCTGATGCGCGGATACAGCGCGGCGATGTTGTACCACAGGAACAGCTGCACCAGCATCGGCACCGCACGGAAGAACCAGGTGTAGAACCAGCTTACCGCCACCAATACCGGATTGGCTGACAGGCGCATCAGCGCCAGCAGCACGCCACCGGCGAAGCCGAACACCACCGAAATCACCGTCAGCTTCAGCGTCATGAGCACGCCGTTGAGGATGGACGCCTCGGTCAGATTTTCCGCCACCACCGACCATTCAAAACGCGGGTTGTGCAGCATGGAATTGACGATAACGCCGACGATCAGCAGCACAACCAGGGCGCTGAGCCAGCGCCCGTAATGCCGGTGGCCGACGATGCTCAGTTCCGCGTCGTCGACAGGGTGTTGCCCACTCATTTTGCGATCTCTTCATTGATGCCGGCGGTTTTCACGGCACCAAAACCGATATCCCAGCCGTCGAGGATTTTCTGGTAGCTGCCGTCGGCGATCAGAGAATTCAGCGCCGCCTGCACCGGTTTCACCAGTTCGGAGCCTTTCGGCAGGGCGATGGCCACCGTGGTGCCATCGATGTTGATATCACCGGCCAGCGTCAGCGGTTTAACGTGGGTGGCCTGGTAGCGCAACCCTTCATACGGGCCGAAAAACATCGGCACGCGGCCGCTGATCACCGCCTGCACCCCGGCCGGGCGGTCCGGGAAGATCGGCATGGTGATGGCCGGCTTGCCGGCGGCGACGCATTGATCGCTGGCCTGCTGCAGGCGGGTGATCTGCGAAGTACCTGCGCCGGCGCCGACGGTTTGGCCGCACAGTTGGGCCAGTTCGGTGTAAGGGCCAAGCGCAGCGTCTTTGCGGGCGATCAAGGCCAGCTTGGAAGCGTTGTAATAGCCGACGAAGTCCACCTGCTGGAAGCGCTTTTTGTTGGCGTCAATGTTGGCCAGCGCGACGTCATAACGGCCGGACTTCAGGCCGGGGATGATGTTGTCGAAACCGCCGGTGTCCTTCCAGTGGATCGCCACGCCCAGGCGATCGGCAATCGCGCTCATCACGTCGATTTCACGCCCGGCCAGCGTTTTGTTGTCCGCCTGGTAAAAGGTGGTCGGCGGGGTGTTCGGGTTGGTGCCGGCAACGATATAGCCGGCTTTTTTGACAGCGTCAGGCAGGCTGTCGTGCAGCGCCGGATCGGCGACAGCTTTCACTGCCGCCTTGAAGGGAACATCGCCTTCAGCGGCATGAGCTGCGGCCAACGGCGCCAGCGTGGAGGAAGCCAACAGCAGGGACAGTACGGTGCGTGTGAATGTGGTTTTCATCATGATTTCCCTGCGGATTAAGCCGATTTTACGTTAGCGAAGTTGATTGCCGGTTCCGGCAGACCCAGGTTTTCACGCAGGGTTGCATGCTGATATTCTTCACGGAACAGGCCACGGCGGCGCAGCTCCGGGATCACCAGTTCGACGAACAGTTCCAGCTGGTTGGGCAACACCGCCGGCATGATGTTGAAGCCGTCTGCGCCTTGCTGTTCCAGCCACAGCTGGAAGTCGTCGGCGATCTCTTCGGCGGTGCCGACCACCACGCGGTGGCCGCGCGAACCGGCCGCGACGGCCGCCAGCTCGCGCAGCGTCAGGTTTTCCCGCGCGGCCAGATCGGTCAGCAGTTTCACGCGGCTTTGGCCGCCTTCGGTGGCGCCCACGTTCGGCACCGGGCCGTCCAGCGGGTAATCGCTCAAATCGAAACCAAAGCGCGCCGACAGCTGCTCAATGCCGTTATCGATATCCACCAGTTGATTCAGCTGATACCAGGTTTCCTGCGCTTCTTCTTGGGTACGGCCGACAATCGGCATTACACCTGGCAGGATCAGCAGGTGGTCCGGGTGGCGGCCGGCGTCGGCCACGTATTTTTTCTGACTGCGGTAGAAAGCCTGTCCTTCTTCCAGGCTGGCGGCGGCGGTGAACACCACTTCGGCGGTTTCCGCCGCCAGCTGTTGGCCGGCCGGGGAAGAACCGGCCTCAATGATCACTGGCCGCCCCTGCGGCGAGCGGGAAATGTTCAGCGGGCCCTGCACCGAGAAATGCTTGCCCTTATGGTTGGCGGCGTGGATTTTCTCGTCGATGGCATACACGCCATTTTGCTTGTCGCGCACGATGGCGTCTTTTTCCCAGCCGTCCCACAGTTTGTAGCTGGCCTCGAGGAATTCCCGCGCCACTTCATAGCGTTCGGCGTGCGACGGCAGATCTTCACGGCTGAAGTTACGCGCCGCATCGCTGGAGAAAGAGGTCACCACGTTCCAGGCGGCGCGGCCGTGGCTGATATGGTCGATGGAGGCCATAGCACGCGCCAGGTGGAAGGGTTGATCGAAAGTGGTGGAGGCGGTCGCCGCCAGCCCGATATGGTGGGTGTTGACCGCCAGCGCCGCGAGCAGCGTCAGCGGCTCCAGGCGTGACATTGTCGAGGGCAGGCGGTGCACGCTGGTCGCCAACGCGTCGCCGACGAAGAACATATCGAAGGTGCCTTCTTCGGCTTTTTTGGCGATCCAGGTGAACCAGTCGATATCGGTCGGTGAACCGCTGGCGCCTTCTGCGCGCCATCCCCCGATGTGGTGCCCCAGCGCCTGAACGAACAGGCCGAGACGGAGTTGGCGCGATGGTGTTGAAGGTGAAGTACTCATAATTATTCCTGTTTTATTATTAATTTAACAATGCAATCAGTCGCGGCAGCGCGCCAGGGGACATAAGCGCGCAGTCGCGGATAACGCTCTCGCCTTCGAGGCCCGGAAGCAGCTGCAGAATGGCGCGCAGCTTGGCGTCCAGGTCTGTCGGCCGGGCGGCGGTTTGCTTTCTTGTGACTGTGTCACTTATTTGTCTTCCGTCCTGCAGCGTCACGGTCAGGCGATGGAAGCGCATCTCCGGATCGAGCGCGTCCGGCGGGGCCGCGGGATCGGCATGGCGCTCAACTTTTGCCGCCAGGGCGGCGATAGCCGCATCGACAGGCTGTTCGCCGTAATGCGTCAGCGGGATCTCGCCGTGGTATAGCGCATCGGCGATGACGTATTCGAGGCTAAAGCGCGCTTCCATACCGGTGGCCGGTTGGCGAATAGAGGGTGCGGTATCTGCGCCGGGCGGAAAACTGACTTCAACCCGTGCGATGTCCGCAAGAGCGTCGCCTTGTTCCAGCAGCCGCGCGCGCAGGGCGAGCGCCGCCTCGGCCGCGCTGTGAGTGCCACCGCAGGTCGGATACCGTTTGAACTCCAGCCCCGGCTGTAGGATGCGCCAGGGCATGCCCCAGCCGGCGGTCAGGCATTCCGGTTTTTGCCGGCCACCGCCGTGGGAAGTCAGCAGGCTGTCCAGCACGCCCTCCGGTTGGCCGATGAAACCGGCCTGAGCCAGCAGGGCGGCGTTGACCGCGTTGCGTGCTGCCAGCCCGGCGTGCAGCGGTTTGGCCGCCGAACCGAACTGGCTGCGCAGGCCCGCCGCCTGCGTGGCCGCCAGGCCCAGAGCAATCTGCGTTTGTCGCGGGTCAAGCTGCAGATAACGCGCCACGGCGGCGCAGGCGGCGACCGTGCCCAGGGTGGCGGTGCTGTGAAAACCCAGCACGTAATGTTGCGTGCCAGCGGCCAATCCCAGCCGGCCAGCGGCTTCTACGCCGATGACATAGGCGGTTAACAGTTCAGTGACATTGTCACTTTCACCGTTCAGCGCCAGCAGGGCGGAGAGCACGACGGTGCTCGGATGGCCACGCAGCGCAGGATGGTAATCATCGAAGTCCAACGAGTGGCTGATATAGCCATAGCGCAGTGCACGGTTCTCGCTGCCGTTCGGCGGAAACGTCGTGCCGATCGCTGCCAGGCCGGCATCGCTCAACGCCCCGCGGGCAATCGGCAGCGCGCAGGCGAAGTAATCTTTCACGCCGCGGCGAGCGGCTGACAGGGCGGTTTCATCCGGCTGGCTGTTCAATATCAGATGAGCGAATTGGGCGGTTATCGGTAATGACAAGGAGTTAACACCTGAATTTATATACGGTTATGCACGAGTGCGGGGTGAAAGGTATTGTGTGGCGATTTTCTTTGTCCCGAAAGAACGAACGGCGCTTCCATATCTCTGAATGGAATATAACGACGGCACTGTGCCGCCGTCAGAGCTGCTGGCAGGCGCGACGGGCTGCGCCTTAGCTATTTTTGTGCAAAGCAAAGCTGAATTTGCTCTAGCCTGGTAGAGGACTTAGGCCGAGAAAAGGCGAACGCTCATGATGTCGATGAATGCCCTGAGGCGCGGTGTAAGATGTTTGCTTGAAGGCCAGAGAATTTTGAGATTGCCACTGTGTCGGCAGTGGTCGCCAAGCACCGGTTGGTGCCGCCGTCGCTCGAGCGCCTCCCGCACCGCGAAATCGGGCAAGCAGGCGATGCCCAGGCCCTGTTCCGCCAGGTAAATCAGCGTGTCGACGGTATTGCATACCGTGCGCTTGGCCAGGTCTTCGTCGAGCCGTTTATCTCCGCCCGCCACCGGCCAGGTCTCGACTTTGCCGGTGGTGGGGAATTTGTATAACAGGCAGGCGTGAGCGCGCAGCTTGCCGCGCTGGCGGCGATCGCCGCCAGGCTGTGGTTGCAACGGCAGGCTACCGCTGCGTTGCGTCAATCATCGCCATCACCTGCCGGAACATCGCGCTTTCCGCATCGGCCAGTTCGTTGACCAGCGTAAAGTGATTGCAGTGGCGATCGGCCAGCAACTGAACGTCGAGGCCGCGCGCCAGGCAGGCGTCATAATAGGCCTGCGTCTGGTTTTTGAAGCCTTGGGTTTCGCGTTGGCCGACGTCGAGCAGGATCTGCGGCGCATGGTCTTTCTCCGGCAGCAGAAACAGCGGGCTGAGGGTTTGCGCCTGTTCGGGCGTCAGATGCAGCCAGTCGTTGATGTAGATATCGCACAGCGGACGCAAATCGTAGAGGCCGCTCAGCGCCAGCGCGCCTTTGATCGCGTCGGGCGGCAGGCGATAGCGTTGTTGCCAGCCGTCGGCGATCAGCATGCCGCACAGGTGCCCGCCGGCCGAACTGCCGCTGACGAAAATGCGCGCCGGATCGATGCCGAAAGGCGCCCCGTGATGATAAAGCCAGGCGACGGCGCTGCGCACCTCGTGCACGATCTCCGCCAGCGTCGCTTCTGGCGCCAGCGTGTATTCCAGCGTGGCGACCGCCACGCCGCGCTGGGCAAACGCGGCGGCCATCGAACAGGCTTCCTCTTTACGCTGCGAATGCCAGTAGCCGCCATGAATAAAGATCAGCAGCGGGGCGGGCTGCGTGCAGGCCGGGAACAGATCGAGGCGCTCGGCGGCGCTCATGCCGTAGCGCAGATCGTAAATGCCGGGCGTCTGTGCCTTGGCGCGCTGGGCCAGCGCGGCGTATTCCGCCATGCAGGCGTCAAAATCCTCCACCGAAGCGCGTGCGTTGTATTGCACCGCTCTGGCGGCGGTATCGTCGAACATCAGGTCGATTTTCATAACTTCTCCTTGTTGGTGACGCTCGATTATCCACCTAATGCTTTGCGAATGTTTGATGCGGAATGCGTCGCCGACGGGCGTTCTTTTTTGCTTTTTTTTGCGGTATATTACTGTTTTATGCGTTCTATTGCGGAATAAACTCATGCACAAAGCGGCAAGGCAGCGCCATTTACTGGATTTGCTCAGCGAACGCGGGCAGGCGGCGGTGGCGGAATTGGCCACCGCCATCGGTGTTTCGGTCGATACCGTGCGCCGCGATCTGGCCGATCTCGAGCGGCAAGGGTTGGCGCAGAAACATCACGGCGGCGCGATCGCGCTCGAACCGTCCGGCATGCCGCGCCAGGCGCGCGCGGCGCTGTTGCCGCAGGTCAAGCAGCGGCTCGGTCGCGCGGTGGCCGCGCAGATCCCGCCCGGCAGCACCCTGATGCTGGATGCGGGCAGTACGCTGTTGGCGGTGGCGCAGGCGTTGCGCGGCCCGGCGACGGTGATCACCGCTTCGCTGGATATCGCGCAGTGCCTGAGCGACAGGCCGGAGATCAACCTGATCCTGCTTGGCGGCCAGTGGGATGCGCGCCAGCGGCTGTTCGCCGGCAGCGCCACGCTGGCGTTGCTGGCGCGCTACCGCGCGGATATCGCCTTGCTGGGCGCCTGCGCGGTGCATCCTCAGCTGGGACTGAGCGCCGGCGAAGAGGCCGATGCAGAGGTCAAGCGCGCCATGCTGGCTAACAGCGGCGAGCGCTGGCTGGTGGCCGACCATATGAAGCTGGATCGCTGCGAACCGCATCACGTGGCGGATCTGGCGCAGGTCCAACGCCTGTTTACCGATCGCCCGTGGGACAACCTGGACGAACAGTCATTGATTGAACTTTGTGTCGTCGCCGACGACCGCTAGAGGAGAACACTGATGAACGATACCGCTCGACCGTTGCAGGTGGCGCTGATTGGCTACGGCTTTGTCGGCAAGGCGTTTCACGCGCCGCTGATTAACGCGGTGCCGGGGTTGGAACTGAGCGTGGTGGCTTCGCGCGATGCCGCCAAGGTGCATGCCGATCTGCCACACGCGCAGGTGATCGCCGATCCGCTGGAGGCCATCCGCCGGCCGGAGGTGGATTTGGTGGTGATCGCATCGCCGAACGCCACCCACGCGCCGCTGGCGCTGGCCGCGCTGGAGGCGGGCAAGCACGTGGTGGTGGATAAGCCGTTTACGCTGGATTTGGCGCAGGCGCGCGCGCTGATTGCGGCGGCGGAGAAGCACGACCGCCTGCTGTCGGTATTCCAGAACCGTCGCTGGGACAGCGATTTCCTGGGGGTGAAACAGGTGATTGAGCAGGGGCTGATCGGTAAGGTGACGCACTTTGAGTCCCATATCGACCGCTACCGCCCTGAAGTGCGGGTGCGCTGGCGTGAACAAAACCTCCCAGGCAGCGGGCTGTGGTTTGATCTGGGGCCGCACATGGTCGATCAGGCGCTGCAGCTGTTCGGCTTGCCGCACAGCGTGCAGGCCAACATCGCCACGTTGCGCCCCAACGCGCAGATTAACGACTGGGCTCACGTGGTGCTCAACTACCCGACGCACCGCGCGATCCTGCATGGCAGCATGCTGGTGGCGGGCGGCGTCTCACGCTTTACCGTGCACGGCGAGAAAGGCTGCGTGGTTAAAGCGCGCGCCGACGGGCAGGAGAGCCAATTGTTGGCCGGCGTGACGCCGGGCTCGGCGGAGTGGGGCAAAGACGACGATGCGATGAACCTGTTTATCGGCACGGAGCCGATGCGCACGCTGCCGACGCCGGATGGCGATCAGCGCCAGTATTACTTCCAGGTGCGCGATGCGTTGCGCGGCGCAGGCGCCAACCCGGTCACCGCCGCGCAGGCGTTGGCGGTGATGGCGGTGCTGGAAGCGGCCACGCTGGCGGCGGAAACCGGCATCACCCAAACTCTCCCGCTCACCGAGGCGGAAATCGCCGCCTGGTGACGGCTGGCGTCAGATAAGGCGTCAGACGCATGGATACAGTGCATGCCATGCGTCTTCCGCCATCCTAAACCCTGACATAGGCTTACCCGCAGTCTATGTCAGGAGTGTTCATCATGTTATCCCATCCTTCGCCGCAAGGCGTCCGCGGCATACTGGCCGCTCTTTCTCTAAGCATGCTGCTGTCATCGCTTGGCATCAGCATTGCCAACGTCGGGCTGCCGGCGCTCGCCATCGCGTTCCATGCTTCGTTCCAGGCGGTGCAGTGGGTGTTGCTCTGCTATTTGCTGGCCGTCACCACTTGCATCATCGGCATCGGCCGTTTGGGCGACAGCCTCAATCGCCGCCGCCTGCTGCTGGCGGGCATCGCGCTGTTTACCGCCGCTTCGCTGGTTTGCACGTTGGCTCCGCAACTGTGGCTGTTGCTGGCGGCGCGCCTGGCGCAGGGGCTGGGGGGCGCAGTCATGATGTCGATCGCCATGGCGCTGGCGGGCGAGGCGCTGGGGCCGTCGTTGGGCGGTGCGCTGATCGCCGGTTTCGGCTGGCGGGCGATGTTCCTGATCAACCTGCCGCTGGGCCTGTTGGCGCTGTGGCTCGCCTGGCGATACTTGCCGGATGGGGCACGCCCGGCAGCGCGCCAGGAACCGTTCGATCGCGCCGGTACGCTGCTGCTGGGCGGCGCATTGCTCTGCTATTCGCTGGCGATGACCCTCGGGCGCGGCGATTTCGGCGTGCTCAACCTGATCTTGATGCTGAGCGCGTTGTTGGCGGGGGCGCTGTTTATCCGCGTGGAGCGCCGCGCCGCATCGCCGCTGCTTGCGCCGTCGATGTTCCGCCATCCGGCCCTGACGGCGGGGTTGGCGGCCAGCGCGCTGGTGATGACGGTCATGACCGTCACGCTGGTGGTCGGGCCGTTCTATCTGTCACGTGCGCTGGAGTTAAGCGCCGCGCAGGTGGGGCTGGTGATGTCGGCGGGGCCGACGGTGGCGATCCTGACCGGCATACCGGCCGGCTATCTGGTGGATCGTTTTGGATCGCAGCGCATTGCCCTGCTTGGGCTGATGGCGGTGGCCGCCGGCGCGGCGCTGCTGTCGCTGCTTAACCGTTGGGGCGTGCTCGGCTATATTGCACCAATCGCGCTGCTCACCGCCGGCTATGCGCTGTTTCAGGTGGCCAACAACACCATGCTGATGAAGGATCTGTTTCCTGAACGGCGCGGGCTGATCGCCGGCATGGTGAACCTGTCGCGCAATCTCGGGGCGATCACCGGCGCGTCGGCGATGGGGGCGCTGTTTTATCTGGCTTCGCAGCAGGTCGCGGGCACGGCGGCCGCCGCGGCTTACGGCATGCAGGTGACCTACGGCGTGGCGGCGCTGTTGGCATTGGCGGCGTTGCTCATCGCCTTCGGCGGCCGCCGGCTGATGCTACGTTACGACGCGCGCTGAACCGCGTAGCGTTCTTGCACGAAGCCGTTGTCCGATGAGGTGACGGCGAGCAGGCGCAGGCGCTGCTCCGGGCCATCGGCGCCGAACAAGGGAATGCCGCCGCCCAACAGCAGCGGTACGCGCGTGATAGTCAGCTCGTCGATCAAGCCGGCCTGCAGGAAGCGCTGCACGGTCTGGCCGCCGTCGATATACAGGTGACGGCAGCCTTAATCGGCCAACTGCGCCACGATGGCCGCCGGTTCGCCAGTCATCCAGCGAACGTGCCCGGTATCTTGTTGTGCGGGCGGCTGCGTCGACAGCACCACCACCGGCAGGTCGCCATAGGGCCACTCGGGAAAGGCGCGGACTTTTTCATAGGTATGACGCCCCATCACCAGCGTGTCGATGTCGGCGACAAACGCTTCAAAACTCAACCCATTGAGCAGCGAAACCGCGTATTCGGGCCGCAGCAGCCAGTCGATGTCGCCATCCGGGCCGGCAATGAATCCGTCTACGCTGGTGGCGATGTAAACCGAGCATTTCATCAGGCGAGATCTCCCCGATAAACCACATGCACCTTGTTGCCGTCGGGATCGCGCAGGTAAGCGCCGAAATAGCCTTTGCCGTAGTGGGCGCGCTCACCGGGTTCGCCTTCACTGCTGCCGCCCGCCAGCAGACCGGCGGCGTAGGCGCGTTTAACCGCCAACTCGTCGGCGGCGAGAAAGGCCAGCATGCTGCCGTTGCCGGCGCTGGCGGGCTGTTTGTCGAAGGGTTGGTAGGCATAAAAACGCGGCAGCGTTTGGCCTGGCATCACCCAGCAGCGGGCGGCGGGGCCGCCGTCCGGCGTCACTTCCCGCCGTTGTAAACCCAATGGCAACAGAATGGCGTCGTAGAACGCGGCGGCGGCATCCAGATCGCTGACGCCGACGGTAATATGGCTGAACATGGCGCGTTTCCTTTCCCAAGAGAGAATAATGAACGCCTAAAACAGTAGCAGCGATATCGCAGGATGGACAGACCGCCGTGGAGGATTCGGATTAGGGACGCGCGCAGGGGGAAGCGCGCTTCACGATTTGCGGGGCAGGCCGTCGTTCAATTGCTCTCGACGCGCGGATTGGCGTGGGTCGGCTGGCTGGGATAATCCACCTGATGCTTGTGCAGATAATCGCGGATCAGCTGACGCACCACCTGGGAAGGGGTGACGTCCTGCTGCAGGCACAGCTCTTCCAGGGCTTTCTTCTTGTCCGGGTCAATCAGCACCGTTAGCCGCGCCGTTTTCTTTTCCATCAGGATCCTCCAGAGAATGATGACTGAATGATAATACCATGTGGACGAAGCGGCCAGCCAGACCGCGTCGCCGCTCGTTCTTAGCGGAAATGCAGCCGTTCTATCTTGCGTGACAGGTAGCCGAGTTCGCAGTTGAACAGTTCGCCGCTGCCGGCGGCCAGCGTGCGTAGCGTGCTGAGCGGCAACGTCACCTGGGCCGGCGTGGCGTAAATGATCACGTTGCCGCTGGGGGCGACGCAAAACAATACTGTGCCGAATATCCGGTGCAGGCTGTGGTACAGCAGGCTGTTCTCATCGGGCAGATCGTGGTAATTGAGCACCAGCCAGCCCCCGTCGTTCAGCCGCGCTGCGCAGTTTTCCAGGAATGTCTGGGTGCCTTGCTGCGGATCCATGGCGAACGCCGAATAGAGATCGGAGAAAATCAGATCGTAACGCGTCTCGGCGGGGGGCGCACAAAGTCCATGGCGTCGGCGGTACGCAGGCTGATGGTGTCGGTGGCCGGCAGCGTAAAATAGCGGCGCGCGATGGCGATCACCGCGGCGCGCAGTTCAACCACGTCCAGACGCATGGCCGGATCGAGCGCGTGCAGCGCACGCAGCAGGCTGCCGCCGCCTAACCCCAGGATCAACGCCGAGCTCGGCGGCTGCCAGGTCACCGCCATCAGCATCGCTTTGATGTAGTTGTGGATCGGCTGCGCGGGGTTGCTGAGGCTCATCTTGCTTTGCTCGCAGATGCCGTCAAACCGCAGCGTGCGGTAGTCCTTGTGATCGGAAACGATGATTTCACCCCAGGCGTCGGTTTCGCGAGCGATCACCTGGCCGCGCGGGGAGAAATCGAGGGTTCTGAGTAAGCTGTCAACCAGAGACATGGTATTCGCAGTGTTCCTTTGGCAAGCG
>Ga0157366_1000200_pt1 | contig 29530 bp, 26 predicted proteins | sample AttbisABBM1_FD_113149 | JGI IMG/M metagenome (GOLD analysis project Ga0157366, IMG submission 113149) | Fungus gardens microbial communities from leaf cutter ant in Botucatu, State of São Paulo, Brazil - Atta bisphaerica ABBM1 | ecosystem: Host-associated > Fungi > Mycelium > Unclassified ...
GCTTAATGAAAATCAATCCCCGGTAGCTTGTTTGATGACCCACGTGGAAAGTTCTGACAGTTCGCAGACATTATTAACAAGCGGTGTTTTGCCTGTTAATAATGTTTCCAGATAATGTTTTTATTAAAATTAGCAGCAGTGATCAAAGAGGTTAAATATGTCTATCTTGTTACTGTAAAAAACGAACATTCGTTTAACAGATCTACATAAAGAAAGATAAATTTACAAAAAATAAGCCTGATATCTGTTTTTTAAGGCATGTTCCTAATGAATTCAGAAGATGAGTTTGCCATGCTAAATAACGTTCAATGATGAATGACGTTTACCGAGGATATTATGAAAAAAACAGTGATTGCACTTTCAACATTATTACTGGCCTCACCTGTATTTGCAGGCATGACTCAGGTAACCGATAGCGCTGTTGCTACAGCGAATCAACAGGCTGACACAGCGAAGGAAAAACTGCATCAGGCAGAGCATGAAGGCACAGAACTGAAACTGAAATCTCAGCATGCTGCGGAAGGCAAGCAGGAAAGCCTGAGCAGTAAAGTGAGTGAAGGTACCCAAAAAACCTGGGATAAAACCAAAGAAGGTGCGGAAAAAGGTTGGGATGCAACCAAAGAGAAAAGTCAGCAGGGCTGGAATGCGACTAAAGATGGAGCTGCAAAAGGTTGGGATGAAACCAAAGAGAAAAGCCAGCAGGGTTGGGATGCGACTAAAAAAGGCGCAGCAAAAGGCTGGGATGTAACGAAAGAGAAAAGCCAGCAAGGTTGGGATGCCACGAAAGAAGGTGCGGCAAAAGGTTGGGATGCAACAAAAGATGCAGCTGGTTCGCTGAAAAAGAAAGTCAGTGAATAATCTGATGTCACACTGAATAGATTCAGTGATACAAAACGGAACCTGATGCCGTTTTTGTGTCACAGGCCGGGCAAGACCCGGCCTGTCAATAATCAGGCGGTAGCTGCTTGTTCTGCCTGATACTCTTTCACCATCTCATCAAACGAAGCATTCGCTTCAAAGCCAAGACGGCGGGCGTAGTCAGCATGGAAATCACCAGGCCATGAGTTGACGATATTAATAATCGCCTGGTCTGGCTGATAACTGATGCGTGCAACAACTTCATCACCAGCAATACGGCGTAATGAATCGAGCATGGTATCGACCGTTACAGACAAACCACACAGGTTAATCACCCGGCCTTTATCCAGCGCTTTGCTGTCCAGTTCATGGCCACGAACCAGTGCGGCAACCGCTTTATCTGGCGACATCAGCCACAGACGGGTATCCGTACTGACCGGGCAGTTTGCTGTTTCCCCATTGAGGGGTTCACGGATAATGCCGCTGGCAAAGCTGGAGGCTGCTGCATTAGGTTTACCCGGGCGAACAACGATAGTCGGCATACGCAGGCTACGGCCATCAAGAAAACCTTTACGACTGTAATCAGACAGCAGCAGATCGTTCATCGCTTTCTGTGTGCCATAAGAACTTTGTGGCATCCATACCTGATCATCCGGAACTTTGTCTGGCAGGTTTCCACCAAATACAGCTACTGAGCTGGTGGTCACCAGGCGGATACAGTGCGGTAATGCCCGCAGACGTTCCATAATCTGCCGCGCTGCATCCACATTGATTTTCATACCGAGATCAAAGTTTTGCTCAGCCTGACCGGAAACGATCGCCGCCAGGTGGAAAACACTGTCAGTCTGCTCATCAATCAGTTTAGCCAGCTCTGCCGGATCACAAATATCCCCACAAACAACATTCAGACGAGGATCGTTGATTCCGGTAAGTGGCGCGATATCGAAAGCAGTAATGCGGGTAATTGGCTGTTGCTGTCCCTGCTGATTAATCAGCGAGCCTTTAGCCAGCAATGCTTTAACCAGCTTTTTCCCTAGAAATCCGGCAGCACCGGTAATGACGATATTCATAATTTGCCTCGTTACAGTTAACGGTTAACGACCCGACCGGGGATCAGGAAGATCGCTGCGGCACCAACAAACAGTGTGCAGGAGATAATCAACATACCGGTGAGGGTTGAATGAGTAAGATCAGTCAGGAATCCCATCAGGTAAGGGGCAACAAAGCCAGCCAGATTACCAAATGAGTTAATCAGTGCGATACCCACAGCAGCCATCGTGCCACCGAGGAACGCGGTTGGCAGGCTCCAGAACAGCGGCAGGGTACTTAATCCACCGGCAGCGCCCAGCGTCAGGCCGATCATCGCAATCCATACATTGTCAGCATACAGTGCAGAAATCACCATGCCCACGCCACTCATAATGGCGATGATCGCCAGATGCCAGCGGCGTTCACGGTATTTATCCGCGCTGCGGGAAGCTACCAGCATCGTCAGAATAGCCGCAGCATAAGGGATTGCTGTTAACAGTCCGACCATAAAGACATCTTCCACTCCGGCATTACGCACCAGCGTTGGCAGCCAGAAGCTCACGGTGTAGAAACCGGCAATCAGACAGAAGTAAATCAGCGTCAGTAACCACAGTTTGCCATTACACAGAACCGTTCTGAGACTGGCCTGCTCAACGGGGGATTCTTCTACAGCATCTTCCTGTATACGGGCATTCATGATCGCTTTTTCTTCATCACTGAGCCATTTTGCATCATTAATACGATCTGGCAGCAGTTTTAACAGCAGCAATCCCACTAACAGTGATGGTGTTCCCTGCAGGATAAACAGCCATTTCCAGCCAGCAAGCCCCTGTACATTATGGAAGTGCTCCATAATCCAGCCTGAAATCGGGCCACCTAATAAACCGGAAAGCGGAACCGCTGCGGCAAACAGGGCAAACATTTTTCCACGGCGATACGATGGGAACCAGAAAGAGAGGTAGAGGATAACACCCGGATAGAAGCCGGATTCCGTCAGGCCAAGCAGAAAACGCACGGCATAAAACTGGAAAGGTGTGGTCACCAGGGCCGTCAGAGGAGCAATGATTGCCCAGCAGGCCAGAAGTGCTGCCAGTAATCGCCGGGCACCGAAACGCTGCAGGGCAATATTGCTTGGAATCTGGAAAAAGAAGAACCCAATAAAAAAGATGCCAGCCCCTAATCCGTAGACCGTTTCGGAAAACGATAACTCGTTCGACATTTGCAGCTTGGCAATACCCACATTGATACGATCAAGATAAGCAAAAATGTAGCTAAGCATCAGGATGGGGAGGATGCGCCAGACAGCTCGCTTCCAGGCATTTTCCTCCTGATCACTAATAGGACCGCTAAACGACTGGGCCGATGTTTGCGTATTCATAGTTCATCCTTTGTATGGGCTGCTAAGATCAGAGGAAAATCCGTTCTTCAGAGAGGCAAATAATGTTCCTGCTTCGTAGCGTGGCGTTAATAATGGTGAATGTTTGTTATTTTTTGTTATTTTAGCGGCCGGGAAGGATTGAATCTGCGGGGTTTGTCACATTAAAGACCATTAATTATCATTTTATAACAAGAATGGGTGAGGTTTTGCTGCAGCGAAGGGGGGCAGAGGGAAGGCAACAAAAAATACAACACGCATAAACCGGGAACCGGATCGCATGCATGTTTTATACTTTATCTGGAGGACCACAGAATGTGGTTATTTGTTATTCAGAGTGCTGGTGGATGTAGCAGGTGCAGTTTTTTTCTGTTGATGATGCTCAATTGCACCAGGCACCACGTAGATCAATCTGCCTAACAATATGATAAAGCTGACGAATAAAATAATACGGGTAAGAGTCCCGGTTTTCTGACGTTTTTGTAATGACATAGCGTTATTCACGCACTTTTCCTGTAGAGCCCACATGGGCGATAGCCAATTTAGACACAGCAAAGCGAGCAGGTCAATGGTTACGGGGGAAGAAGGGGAAAGATTGGCAGCTATCAATCTGGTACTAACTTTTAAACTTAAAATGACACAAGGATATTATGAACTAATGCCTATTTGTCTTATTGTTATCGAAACTTTTATAATCTGTACAACACATTAAAAAAGCACAGTGAAAAATGAATAAGTTAGTTTTTCTTAAAATATTTGCCACGCGTTTTTGGGGGCTGCCTTTACTCTTGTCACTGGTGATGATGCCGTTGTCATCTTCGCTTTCAGTACGTTTATGGCTTCCTGAAGGATATGTTTACCTGATTTACCTCCCCCTGGCGTTTATGGTTGCCTTGTTGATGGTGTTCCACTGGTCCGCCTTTCCGGGAATTATCGTAGCACTGTGCTGGCACTATTTTGAACGTTATACGCCAATACAGGCAGTGACCATCATTACTGTTTTTCTTATTGCACTGTCAATCTGTTGGGGAGGTTATAGCCTGCAGGCCAATCGACGCTGGCGGTCAGGTTTTGGTGAGCTACAGATGGTGGCTGGACGTCTGTTCTGGCTGGCTTTTGCTCTGCCAACACTGTTTATTGTGCTGATGCAGATTGTCACGCCAATGAATATCCTGCCGTTAAGTCACTCGATATTTTCCAGCGAGTTCTTTTCTGTTCACACATTACTGAATTATCAGTCAGTGATGCTGGCGCTACTTTCTACTGCGCAGGTGTTTTATTTTACGATTCGGGTGATCCGTAATCCTCGTTTCTTTTTCACCTTACGTCAGCGCAGTCGTAGTGGATTTGCACCGACTGTGACGATAAAAGAGTGGATATTGTGGTTCAGTTTAGTGTTGTTTTTATTATATATGTTGACGCAGTTCCGTTTTGATCAGGAAAATTTGCTGACAACAGATTATGGTCTCCCTCTGTTACTCCCGTTGATGCTGTGGTCTGCCATCCGTTTTGGTTATCTTTTTACTTCAACCAGTTGGGGGTTATTACTGATAGTCCTCTATCAGTTACGTGACCGATATCTGAACCCGACAACGGATGGATATCATATTGCCGTGATATCCGCTGACCTGCTGGTTTTTACGCTCACTATTTTATTGATGTCAGCCATCAGTACCCGGCAGCGACGGTTACTGGATAAAGCCCGGAGAATGGCCCGGACAGATCCTGTGATGGGATTGCCCAATATGCGTGCCCTGAGTCAGACGCTGGCGAACAATGCGGGCGCTGTTCTGTGTTTTCTGCGCATCCCTGAACTGGATCGGTTAAGCCGAACTTACGGTTTGCAACTGAGTATTCACTATAAACGCAGTCTTGCGGATCATCTCACCCCCTGGTTACTCCCCTCTGAAAGTGTATATCAGTTGCCGGGTTTTGATCTTGCTTTACGGCTGGAACACTCCACGAACCTGGCGCGTATTGAAACTCTGGAAACCCGGCTGAAAGATTTTCACTTAAGCTGGGGGGATTTGCCTGTCCATCCTGATGTTGGCATCAGTTATTGCCAGGTAATGCCTCCAGTACGCTATCTGTATGAGTTGCTGGGTGAAATGAGCGCGATGGCGGAGATATCGTTACACAGTGGACATGCGGAAAATCTGCAACAAAAAGACACCACCCCGGTTCAGCGCCTGATATCAGAAAAAGTGGCGATGTTACAGGACATCCAGCAAGCCGTGCAGAAGGGCGGTTTTTATCTGATGGCGCAGAAAATTCACGGTGTGCGGGGGGATGATTACTATGAAATCCTGTTGCGGATGGTGAATTCTCAGGGTGAGCACCTGCAACCTGCGGAATTTATTCCGGTGATTCAGGAATTTGGCCTGACATGGGAAATCGACCAACTGGTGCTGGATAAAGTACTGACGTTTATCGATCGTCATCGTGAGCAGCTACCTGGGATCCGTGTTGCGGTGAATTTATTTGCGGCAACGCTGTGCCGGCCTCAACTGGCGGCAGATATCTCGGCACGTTTGCAGGCCTGCAATATCGAACCCTGGCAGTTGATTATTGAAGCGATTGAATCACCCATGTTAAGTGATTACAACTGGGGAAATCGCAGTATTGCTCAGTTACGACAGCTGGGCTGCCGGATAGCAATTGATGATTTCGGTACGGGGCACGCCAGCTACTCACGACTGAAGCAGATGCAGGTTGATATTTTGAAAATTGATGGCAGTTTTGTGCGCAATATGCTGCAAAGTAGCCTGGATTATCAAATCATAGAATCTATCTGCGTAATGGCCCGGCTGAAACGGATGCAGGTTGTGGCGGAATATGTCGAAACCCAGGAGGTGGCGATGGCGCTGCGCAAGCTCGGGGTGGATTATTTACAGGGATTTGTTATTGGGGTGCCGGAACCACTGGAAACACTGATCGCGGCTCCGGCAGATGACGAATAATTAGTCTTTAACGCTAGCTTTCTGTGCCAGAAGGGTGGCGAAGCGCAGCGAAATTCGTTGCCCGTTCTCGTCCGTTCGGTGCAGTTGCCCAACGTTCTCGTTGTACTGAACAATGTGCCATTTGCGGTAGTAATGACTGAGCTCACCCGATTTAAAGGTGAAAGGAAAACCGAGCGTGCAGGGGTAATCACGGGTATCCATTGCTGCAACGATCAAATTAAAGCCATCCCTGACGGTACTGGCCTGCATATCGGCGATTAACTGTGGGATAGTTTCTGGTTGCAGGAACATCATCACCACGGTCGATAACACCAGATCATAGGAACCATTAAAGCGCAGTGAGTTGAGATCGTGCTGTGCCGTCGTGATACCGGTGAGTTTTTCAGCCGCAATGATTTCATCCAGCCGGGCCAGGCTGGCTGGATTTTTATCCCAGCCTGTCACCTCAAAACCAAGGTTGTTGAGATAGAGGCTGTTACGACCATTGCCACAGCCCACATCCAGCACTCTGCCACTCTGGATATGTTGTAGCGCGTTAACGACTTCGGAGTGAGGCGGGGTGAGTTGGTAGGTTTCCGTAAAGTAATTATCTGGGCGTTTTATCATCGTATTGTGTGTCCATAAAAAAAGGGTTCAGGTTAGCCTGAACCCTGCAGAAGCACTCACTTACATTATTCGCTTTCTTCCTGGATAGTTAGCTGCCAGCCAGTAACATCATTCCAGTAAGCCTGTTCACGTTCCAGATCCAACTGCACCAGATTGTTCAGGCTAAAGTAATCACGCGGGAAGGTAAGCGTCCAGTGGCCTTCATCCGTTTGCAATTTCAGGTTATCCGGACGAGTCGTCGCCTGACGTTGGTTATTCAGCAGAGCCCCCAGGCGTAACAGGAACACCAGAGGCAGAAACTGCTTGCGTTTAAACAATGTCAGACGTGGCATTTCATCTACTTTTATGGCTTTTCGATGGAAACGTACCAGTGTTGCCAGGAGTGCTTGTTGATCCTGATTAAACCCAGGCAGGTTGGTATTCTGCAAAATATACGCAGAATGACGCTGCATGCCACTGTGATTAATTGTCAGGCCGACTTCATGCAGCATTGCAGCCCACTTCAGCAACGCTGCCAGCTGTGGATTTTCCAGTTTTGGATTCTGCTCATGCCACTGCTCAAAGAGCTGCGCTGTTGTTTCCAGTACCCGACGTGCCTGCTCGTTATCAATCGCATAGTGGTTTGCCAGACTCTGCGCGGTGCGGCTGCGAATATCCTGATGGCGGAAACGGCCTTCCATTTCATACAGCACCCCTTCACGCAGGGCACCATCAGAAAGACGCAGTTCACGGATAGCCAGTGCATCGAACACACCACACAGAATGGCCAGGCCAGGAACAAACACACTTTTGCGTTCTTCCGACAAGCCTGGCAGGCTGAGTGCATCAAATGACTTATGTTTGATCACTTCGTCATACAGCTTTTCCAGCCGTTCCGGCGTGATCAATTTGTCTTTTTCCCCCATTGCTTCCAGGACTTCGCAGGTTGCTTTGATGGTACCGGATGCTCCCAGCGCATACTGCCAACCCATCAGGCGGTATTGCCAGGAAAGGGTTTCCAGTTTTTGTGCAGCTGACAGCCGTGCCCGGCGAAAGGCTTCTTTACTGATCACGCCACCCGGGAAATAAAGATTAGCGAAACTGACGCATCCCATACGGCGGCTTTCAACCAGGGCGGGTTCGAAATCTTCACCAATAACCATCTCGGTGGAACCTCCACCGATATCGATCACCAGCTTGCGTCCTTTTTCTGGTTGAGTGTGTTCCACACCCATAAAGATCAGACGTGCTTCTTCGTTGCCGGAAATCACTTCAATCGGGTAGGGAATAACCTCTGCTGCGCGTTGCAGAAACTCTTCCGCATTTACCGCCTGGCGTAGCGTATGCGTACCGACAATCGTCACATTGCTGGGGCTGAAACCTTGCAGGCGTTCAGCAAATAACGCCAGGCAACTCAGGCCACGCTGAATGGCTTCTTCGCTCAGGACATTATTGCTGTCCAGACCATCTGCCAGATGAACTCGTTGCTTCAGGCGACCAAGAACCTGCATGGCACCGTCCACTACGCGGGCAATCACCATGTGAAAACTGTTGGAACCCAGATCAATAGCAGCGAGTTCCTGAGGTTTGGGTGTAATTTTATGGGATATTGGCATAGTTATCGTGTCAGTCAGGTTGCTCGAGAGATTTAATATAATCGTAAATTGCCAGCTGTGAACGAACTTTCCGTCGGTTACCGCGTGGAACATAACGGTTGCTGAGATCTTTATCTATATAACGCGCTTTCTGCGTGTCGCTGAACAGAATGGCGATAATATCCAGTACACGCTGTTTCAGAATCGGATCAAGGATGGCGACGGCAACTTCGATACGGTGGTCGATGTTACGCGTCATCCAGTCAGCGGATGACAGGAAGACTTTTTGATCACCGCCATTTTCAAAAATATAGACGCGGTCATGTTCAAGATAGCGGTCAACAATACTGAGCACCCGGATATTTTCGCTGATGCCTGCCTGATTTGGGATCAGAGAACACATACCACGCACCAGTAAATTCACCTTCACACCAGCACCGGATGCAGCATATAAGCGATCCACCAGTCCCGGATCCACAAGGTTATTCACTTTCAGCGTGATGCCAGCAGGAATACCTTGCTGTGCATTGGCAATCTCGGCATCAATCATCTGGTACAGACGCTGGCGCGAGTTCTGAGGTGATACCATCAGATGTTCGAAACTGACCGGACGATAAGGGTTTTCAATAAAGTTGAATACCCGACGCACTTCATTGGTGATACGCGCATCGGCGGTTAGCAGTGAATAGTCAGTATAAATACGGGCAGTTTTTTCGTTAAAGTTACCGGTACCGATATGTGCATAACGCACAATTTCATCGCCCTCACGGCGTGAAATCAGGAATAACTTCGCGTGAATTTTCAGCCCTGGAGCTGAGAAGATAACGTGTACACCGGCTTCCGTCAGGCGCTTCGCCCAATGGATATTGGCCTCTTCATCGAAGCGAGCCTGTAACTCAACCACTACCGTTACTTTTTTACCGTTATAGGCCGCATGGATCATCGCATCCATAATGCGTGAATGTTTGGCGACACGGTAAATATTGATTTTGATTGCCAGTACTGAAGGATCGAAAGAAGCCTGACGCAGCAGTTCCAGTACGTGCTCAAAAGTGTGATACGGATAGTAAAGCAGCACATCGTGATTACGGATGGCATCAAAACCGTTACGGAAACGACTAAACCAGATATGACGTAACTGTGGCAGCGGCTTATTCACCAGATTCGCTTTACCCACATCCGGGAAGCCAATGAAATCTTTAAAGTTATGATAGCGTCCACCCGGAACGATAGAATCATAATTCGAGATATTCAGCTTGCCGCGTAACAGTTCCACCATGGCATCAGGCATATCGCGCTGATAAACAAAGCGCACGGGTTCGGCAGTCAGACGCTGTTTCAGACTGGAGGACATCAATTCCAGCAGGCTGGATTCCATTTCAGTCACCAGATCGTATTCTGCATCACGCGTCATCTTCATCGAATAGGCGTTCAGTGCATCGTAGTCAAAGAAACCACGGAAGATATCACCCAGGCAGTAGCGCAGGATGTTATCAAGCAGGATCATTGGTTTACGGCGGCGTGGTGTTTCTGGTGGAAGATTAACAAAACGTGGAACCTTATCAGACGGAATTTCCAGCAGCGCGTAACGAATTTCATCACCACGAATGATTTCCACCGCCAGATAGGTGTAATCATCTTTCAGGAATTCGGTCAGATCAGTATCGTCATTAATCAGGATGGGAGTGATGTGCTGGCGCAGATGATGCTTAAAATAGTGACGTAACCACTCTTGCTGATTTGGAGAAAGCTGGCGTTCATTAATCAGGAATATCTGATTACGTGCCATTTCCAGCAGCAGGTCGTTATACAGATTGTCGAATTCCTGATCTGATTTTTGTACGCGTGTCTGGATTTTTTTCAGCAAATGACGGAGGTGCGCAGTGGTGATTTCCCCTTGTTCCTCACCGATGATGATTCGACGTTTTAAATCAGCAAAGCGAACTTTATAGAACTCTTCCAGATTATTGGAATAGATCCCCAGAAAACGCATTCGCTCAATTAACGGGTTGGTTTTGTCAGCGGCTTCCTGTAATACGCGTTCGTTAAAGGATAGCCAGCTTAATTCTTTTTCTATATACAACTTTTCCTGACCCATTTTTACTCCGTTTAGCTGATTCAGGTGACGGGGTCCATTATTCTGCAACATTATGGCGAGAGTATGGCAGCAATTTATCATGCCTGGTGTAAGATAAATTCACTCAGGCGGAGACCGGTGTGGTCTCTCTGGCAGGTATATGTCATTGTTCGACATTGCCTAACTGTCTTATCTACCGCATATGGGCAACATAGCGGGTTTACAGAAAAATGGAAATCAGACCAGGTATGAGCGACAACCCGATCCCCATTCATGACAATACCCGCAGTCGGCAATTTTTTGACCGATTTACAAGACGGGTGGTTACTGCGTGCGGAGTGTCTATCCTGCTGGTAATGCTATTGTTATTTTTCTGGCTTATTTGGGTGATTATACCACTGTTTTCGACGCATGATTTCCAGAATGTTGGGGGAATCAAACTTAATTCATCCAATAAGTCGGTTGCTCTGGGGATGGATAAAAAACAGCATTGGGGCTGGCGCATTGATGACCAGGGTAACGGTCATTTTATCTCGCTGGCGGAACGGCGTGATACTGATGCTCATCCTCTGTTAACGGGGCCGGTACGAGCCAGTGTGAGTGACGATCACCGCCACGTTTTATTACTGGCAGACAGCGGCAACATGTTGCTGGTCAGCCCGGATTTTCATTCCTCACCGACGCCACGCTGGACGTTTCCACTCGGTGAAACCCCGCTGGCTGCTGGTGAAAAGAACATACAGCAGTTCGCTGTAGCGCATAACGCAGAAAACAGCTGGACGGTGGTACTAGCGGCACCTGATCACATGACACTTTGGCAATTCGGGAAAAACCAGCCGGCGCAAAGTCGTCGTTTACCTGTTGCTCAGGTGAATCAACTGGTGCTGTCTCCTGATGGCCAGTTACTGTTTACGCTTGCTGGTTCTCAACTGCAAGTCTGGACGCTATCTGATTCACCCCCCCAATTACGTGACAGCATCAGGTTATCGCAACCGGCAAAGAGACTGGCTCTGCTGAGTGGCGGGAATTCACTGCTGGTTGCTGATGAGCAGGGAATTTCCCAGTGGTTTGATATTGCCGGTACAGATGGGCTGCATTTGCACCAGATTCGTTCGTTTGCCGGAGCCCGCTGGCAACCTTTGTTGTTTAGTGAAATTCACCGCCGGGTATTTGCCACACTGAGTCCGCAGGGAGAGTTCAATCTGTATGCCAGCAAGCAGCAGGGCGCTATCCTGACACATCAGTTCCCGGCCGGGATGCAGAATGCACAATTTTCCCCGGAAGGGGATGGGCTGCTGCTCGAAAGTAATGGCAACTGGTTACAGTTCAGCATACATAACCCGTGGCCGGATTTGAGCTGGCGCAGCCTGTGGCAAAAAGTCTGGTATGAAAACTACCCTGAGCCTGAATATGTCTGGCAATCCACGTCGGCAAATGATGATTACCAGGGGAAATTCAGTCTGGTTCCGATGGTGGTGGGAACATTAAAAGCGGCGGCACTGGCGATGTTATTTGCCACACCACTGGCGCTGGCGGCAGCGATGTATACCGCCTGGTTTATGTCACCGAAATTACGGCGCTGGGTGAAACCCACCATCGAAATGATGGGAGCGCTGCCCAGTGTGGTGATTGGCCTGATTGCTGGATTATGGCTGGCTCCACGACTTGCTGAGCGGTTGTCGGGTGTTCTGTTATTACCTCTGATGCTGGCTGTGGTACTGCTACTGTGCAGCTGGGGACGGCAGAAACTGCCACATACCTGGCGCAGACGCTGGCTTGCAGAAGGACGTGAAGTGGTGTTTCTGGTGCCCTTACTGTTGCTGTCTGCCGGATTCTGCCTGTGGATTATGCCACTGATAGAACAGATCATTGGTCAGCAGGGATGGGTTGAGCGCCTCAGCTCGGATTATCAGCAACGCAATCTGCTGGTCGCCGGGGTCGCTATGGGCTTTGCTCTTGTGCCATTAATCTTCACGCTGGCAGAAGATGCCATCTTCAGTGTTCCGGTAGAACAGGGGCAGGGATCGCTGGCACTGGGGGCCACCCAATGGCAAACCCTGCTTCGTGTTGTATTGCCAGGAGCATCATCAGGGATTTTTGCCGCGCTGATGATCGGTTTTGGCCGGGCATTAGGGGAAACCATGATTGTCCTGATGGCTACAGGGAATACGCCGGTAACCGATGGTGGGTTATTACAAGGACTGCGTTCCCTGGCTGCCAATGTGGCAGTGGAAATGCCTGAAGCGGCAGCGGGCAGTGCGCACTACCGTATCTTATTCCTTTCTGCTTTGGTGTTGCTGGTGTTTACGCTGGTGGTCAATACAATTGCAGAAATGGTACGTCAGCGACTGAGGCAGCGTTATAACCAGCAGGAGATTCAGGGATGAGCCATGCCGAACGTAGTAATCATCGCTGGCGCTGGTTAACTGGTGGTGCGGTCGCTATCAGCTTGCTGGTTTTTATTTTATTGATCGTTTTGCTTGCCTGGCAGGGGTTACGCTATTTCTGGCCACAACCCGTTGAACTGTTCACCCTTGATACTCCAGCAGGTCAGACATTATTACTGGGGGAAGTGGCAGGTCAGCAACAGGTATCACGCCAGCAGCTACAATCCAGTGGTAAACAACTTCCATCTGCATTACCGGATAATGTCACCCGCTATTTAATTAAAACCGGAAATCGCGATTTCGCGGCCCCCGATTTTCGCACGTTATTATCTGCGGAAATACGCCAGCGAGAGATGCCGAAGGACATTATTGTCCTGCAGCGGCGCAGTGGGGGTAACGCTTATGGCTGGTTTGACGGTTTACTGGAAGGCGGACAGCGGCTGACGGCAAGCAATTTACAACAGGTTCTGCAACAACGTCTGGAACAGACACACCAGCATATTGATGAAGCAGAGCAGTTACGCCAGATTGATATGGCCCGACTTAATACCCAGTCAGATGCACTGGAGAAACAGCGCCAGAAGAAAATTGAACGGCATGTTTTTACGGCTCAGGAGCAATCGGTTTATGAAGCGCGCCGTGCAGAACTGCAACACCAGTTTGCGCAATATGCTGCCCGCCTGTCGGTGCTCCACCATGAAAACAACGCGACGGTCATGTTGCTGCGTGATACCCGTGGTGAAGTGCATCCTGTGCCGCTGGCGCAGATAGTCTCTGCCTGGCAGCCCAATGCGATGAGTCTTGGGCAGAAATGGTCTCATTTTGCGCATCAACTTTGGTACTTCGTCAGTGACAGCAGCGGCGATGGACAGCGTGATGGCGGCGTATTCCCGGCTATTTTTGGTACGATTTTGATGGTGTTGCTGATGTCAGTGGTGGTAATGCCGCTGGGGGTGATTGCAGCCATCTGGCTGCATGAATATGCCGGTCGCAACATATTAACCCGTCTGGTACGCATTGCGGTGGTGAATCTGGCTGGTGTGCCTTCCATCGTTTATGGTGTATTTGGCCTGGGATTCTTTGTCTGGCTGGTGGGGGGCAATATCGATCGGCTATTCTTTTCCAGTTCACTGCCTGGCCCCACTTTTGGTACGCCCGGTTTATTATGGGCATCGTTAACACTGGCTCTGCTCACGCTGCCTGTAGTGATTGTGGCAACGGAAGAAGGGTTGTCGCGTATTCCCCCAACGCTCCGGCAGGGATCTCTGGCACTGGGAGCAACCCAGGCTGAAACGCTGTGGCATGTGACCTTGCCGCTGGCGATCCCGGCGATGTTAACCGGGCTGATTCTGGCCGTGGCGCGTGCTGCCGGAGAAACGGCACCATTAATGCTGGTCGGTGTGGTCAAAATGGTACCGGAATTGCCGATTGATTCGCTGTTCCCTTATTTGCATCTGGATCGGAAGTTTATGCACCTTGGTTTTCAGATCTATGATCTGGCATTCCAGAGTCCGAATGCGGAAGCCGATCGTCCCCTGGTGTTTGCTACGGCATTACTGCTGGTATTGCTGATTTTGGGCTTAAATCTGATGGCGATGATATTGCGTCATCGTCTGCGCGAGCGCTATCGTGCGCTGATGCATTAATACGGGATAGCTATGGCTGTAATTTTTGATGATGTGGATATTGCGCTTGAACTGGATAATGTGAGCCTGTGGTACGGGGAAAAACCGGCACTGAATAATATTAGTTTGCGGATACCGAAAAACCGTATTACGGCATTAATCGGTCCTTCAGGTTGTGGCAAATCAACGCTGCTACGTTGCCTGAACCGGATGAATGATTTGATTGATCATTGCCGTATTGATGGTGATATCCGTCTGCATCAGCAATCAATCCTGGGGCACGACAGGGATCTCTCTTTATTGCGCCGCCGTGTGGGTATGGTTTTCCAGCGGCCTAATCCATTCCCCAAAACAATTTATGACAACGTGGTTTATGGTCTGCGTTTGCAGGGGATCCGCGACAGGCGAGTACTGGATGAAACCGTTGAACGGGCGTTGCGGGCCGCAGCACTGTGGAGTGAAGTGAAAGATCAACTCTGGCAGAATGCACTGACGCTTTCCAGCGGGCAGCAGCAGCGATTAGTGATTGCCCGGGCGATTGCGATTGAACCAGAGATTCTATTGCTGGATGAACCGACCTCGGCACTGGATCCGATTTCAACGCTGGTGATTGAAGAGCTGATGAGTACGCTGAAGCAGCATTTCACGCTGGTACTGGTAACGCATAACATGCAGCAGGCGGCACGTGTTTCTGATTACACTGCATTTATGCATCAGGGGAGTCTGGTCGAGTTTGGTCTGACGGATGATCTGTTTACTTCGCCACGGCAGCGTAAAACAGAAGATTACATCACCGGACGTTTTGGTTGATTACATTGCGGTGAAAACAATCAGGGCGGAAGATAATTTCTCCGCCCTGATTGTATGATGCGCACAACGATCGTTATTCGAACGCATGCCCTTCAGCAGGCAGTAATTGATCATCCAGCCAGGCACGGCCTCCGCGCATGGCCAGGCGACCATCAACAAACCAGCTGACCACTAGCGGGTAAATAGCGTGTTCCTGATGCTGTACACGAGCCGTCACTTCTGCTTCGTCATCATCACTGAATACCGGGACTTTAGCCTGTAAAATCACCGGGCCGCCATCCAGTTCTTCCGTGACAAAATGCACTGAGGTGCCGTGCTCGTCGTCACCATTTTCAATCGCCTGGCGGTGCGTATGCAAACCAGGGTATTTAGGTAACAGAGAAGGGTGGATATTCAGCATCCGTCCGGCGTAGTGCTGCACAAATACCGGACTGAGGATCCGCATATAACCAGCCAGAACCACCAGGTCGGGCGCATAAGCATCGATCTCCAGCATAAGCTGACGATCAAAGGCTTCACGATCAGCAAACTGTGCCGTGGTTAATGCATGTGCCGGCACACCTGCTTCACGTGCACGTTCCAGACCAAAGGCATCCGTTTTATTGCTGAATACGGCAGCTACGCTGCCGTGAATCCGTCCCTGCTGACAGGCATCCAGAATTGCCTGTAAATTGCTTCCATTCCCGGAAACCAGCACGACTATACGTTTCATGGATTGATGACCACACGCTCTTCAGAAGAAGAAGCCTTGATCGTACCAATTTTCCATGCTTTCTCGCCAGCATCGTTCATCAGCTGTACGGCTTTGTCTGCATCGGCGGCGTTCAGTGCAATCACCATGCCCACGCCACAGTTAAAGGTGCGGTACATTTCATGACGGCTAACGTTACCTGCTTGCTGCATCCAGCTAAATACGGCTGGCCATTCCCAGCTTGACTCTTCCAGTACCGCCTGAGTGTTATCAGGCAGAACACGTGGGATATTTTCCCAGAAGCCGCCGCCAGTCAGGTGAGCGATAGCGTGAACATCAACCTGCTCAATCAGGCTGAGGATGTTTTTCACATAAATACGGGTTGGAGCCAGCAGATGATCAGCCAGCGGTTTACCTTCCAGCTGGGTTGCTTCTGGATCGGTTTTGCTGACTTCCAGAATTTTACGCACCAGTGAGTAACCGTTAGAGTGTGGGCCGCTGGAACCCAGAGCGATCAGCACGTCGCCATCTGCCACTTTGCTGCCATCGATAATTTCAGATTTCTCGACCACGCCGACGCAGAAACCTGCCACATCGTAGTCTTCACCGTGGTACATCCCTGGCATTTCAGCAGTTTCACCGCCAACCAGTGCACAACCAGACTGAGAACAGCCTTCAGCAATGCCGGTAATGACGCTGGCTGCGGTATCCACATCCAGTTTACCTGTGGCGTAGTAATCCAGGAAAAACAGCGGCTCTGCGCCCTGTACCACCAGATCGTTAACACACATCGCGACCAGATCGATACCGATGGTATCGTGGCGCTTCAGATCCATCGCCAGACGCAGCTTGGTGCCAACGCCGTCAGTGCCGGAAACCAGTACAGGTTCACGGTATTTTTGCGGCAGCGCACAAAGGGCACCGAAACCGCCCAATCCACCCATGACTTCAGGGCGGCGGGTCTTTTTCACTACGCCTTTAATACGGTCGACTAAAGCATTACCAGCATCGATATCTACGCCGGCGTCTTTATAGCTGAGAGAGGTTTTGTCGGTCACTGCGAAATCCCCACGCGTTTGCGATTGGTGTTGTGGCTAGTTTAAGCGCGGCAATTCTACCAGTGCAGGCAAACGTTTGCGAGCGTCATCTTCTTCCCTGTTGCGGATAATTAAATTTTAACCAGGCTTCAGGATGATGATGGAGATCCGATAAACTCTTGCACTAAGTCATAGGAAGCTGTGGCGAAATGGCGCTATAATCTCGCGATTTTTTTTGCTGCTTAACACACCGGGAGTACAACAATGAAGATCGTGGAAGTCAAACACCCGCTGGTCAAACATAAACTGGGTCTGATGCGTGAGAACGATATAAGTACTAAGCGTTTCCGTGAACTTGCATCAGAAGTGGGAAGCCTGCTGACCTATGAAGCAACATCGGATCTGGAAACTGAAACTGTCACTATTGAAGGCTGGAACGGTCCGGTGCAGGTTGAACAGATTAAAGGTAAAAAAATTACGGTTGTGCCTATTCTGCGTGCCGGTCTGGGCATGATGGAAGGCGTGCTGGAGCATGTACCCAGTGCACGTATCAGCGTAGTCGGTATCTACCGTGATGAAGAAACCCTGGCGCCCGTTCCTTACTTCCAGAAACTGGTTTCTAATATTGAAGAGCGTATGGCGCTGGTTGTTGACCCGATGCTGGCAACCGGTGGGTCGATGATTGCGACCATCGACCTGCTGAAAAAAGCAGGCTGCAACAGCATTAAAGTACTGGTGCTGGTTGCTGCTCCGGAAGGGATTGCGGCGCTTGAGAAAGCCCATCCAGACGTTGAACTGTACACTGCATCGGTTGATCAGGGGCTGAACGATAAGGGATATATCATCCCTGGCCTTGGTGATGCTGGCGACAAAATTTTTGGTACTAAGTAAGTCGTGTTTCTGGTGGGCGGCAATGATCACGTCTGGCTTGTCAGAACGCATTTGTATTTTTTAAGCCGACCGCAGAGTCGGCTTTTTTATGACAGACATATCAAGGGGTAACAACATGACACGTCGCGCAATCGGTGTAGACGAGCGGCCTCCGCTCCTGCAAACCATTCCACTCAGCTTCCAGCATCTGTTTGCTATGTTTGGTGCAACTGTGCTGGTGCCGATTCTGTTCCACATCAACCCAGCCACGGTGTTGCTGTTTAACGGTATTGGTACGCTGCTGTATCTGTTTATCTGTAAAGGCAAAATCCCGGCTTACCTGGGATCGAGTTTTGCGTTTATCTCACCAGTCCTGCTGTTGCTGCCGCTGGGATATGAAGTGGCGCTGGGCGGTTTTATTATCTGTGGCCTGTTGTTCTGCCTGGTGGCGCTGATTGTGAAAAAGGCCGGTACTGGCTGGCTGGATGTGATGTTCCCTCCAGCCGCAATGGGGGCCATTATTGCGGTGATCGGCCTGGAACTGGCGGGTGTGGCGGCCAATATGGCAGGATTGCTGCCGGCGAATGGTGTGCCAGCAGACAGTAAAACCATCACTATTTCGCTGGTGACTCTGGCGGTAACGGTCTTCGGCTCTGTGCTATTCCGCGGTTTCCTCGCCATTATCCCGATTCTGATCGGTGTGCTGGCGGGCTATGCCTTATCTTACTTTATGGGCATTGTGGACTGGACTCCGGTTCGTGAAGCTCCCTGGTTTGCGTTACCGACTTTTTATACGCCGCGTTTTGAATGGGCGGCTATCTTCACGATTCTGCCTGCTGCGCTGGTGGTTATTGCGGAACATGTGGGCCATTTAGTGGTAACCGCCAATATCGTTAAAAAAGATTTGATTAAAGATCCTGGACTGCATCGTTCAATGTTTGCTAACGGTATCTCAACGGTTTTCTCTGGGTTATTCGGTTCCACACCTAATACGACCTACGGTGAAAACATCGGCGTAATGGCCATTACCCGTGTATACAGTACCTGGGTTATTGGTGGGGCAGCTATCCTGGCGATCCTGCTCTCCTGTATCGGTAAACTTGCTGCCGCGATCCAGGCGGTTCCTGTGCCGGTGATGGGCGGTGTTTCGCTGTTGCTGTATGGCGTGATCGGAGCATCGGGGATCCGTGTGCTGATTGAGTCAAAGGTGGATTACAACAAAGCACAAAACCTGATCCTGACGTCGGTGATCCTGATTATCGGGGTAAGCGGCGCGACTGTGCATATTGGTGCTGCTGAGCTGAAAGGCATGGCGCTGGCAACCCTTGTTGGTGTTGGCCTGAGCTTGATCTTTAAAGTGATCAGCCTGATGCGTAAAGAAGAAGACGTTATCGACGTGGTGGATGAACGTTCTGACGTGAAGTAAATCTGCCGGGTATCTTGTAATAAGTATTCCGTTGAGGTTTCCGTTATCAGGATATTGAGCCCGTCAATATACGGCATCATTATGGTGTTTGACGGGTTCGGTAACAGAACGACAGGTTAATGTGAATATTCAATATGTTGTGCCTTCCTTTGGCTTTACGTTTCATGATTGCCAATGAGTTGTGTTAAACTTTCGCCTGGTTCTGTAAGTGTAAACCCTGAGGTGATTCTGAACACGCCGGCACAGCTCTCACTGCCACTTTATCTGCCTGATGACGAAACGTTTGCCAGCTTCTGGCCGGGTGAAAACCCGTCCCTGCTTGCCGCGCTACAGAGTGCACTACTCCAGGAACACGGTAGTTATTTCTATTTCTGGTCCCGTGAAGGGGGAGGGCGCAGCCATCTGCTGCACGCAGCCTGTGCTGAGCTTTCGGCTAATGGTGAAGCCGTTGGCTATGTTCCTCTGGATAAGCGGACCTGGTTTGTACCGGAAGTTCTGGATGGGATGGAACAACTGGCGCTGGTTTGCATCGATAATATCGAATGCATTGCCGGGGACGAACCATGGGAAATGGCGATCTTTGATCTCTATAACCGTATTCTTGAAACCGGAAAAACACGTCTGCTAATCACTGGAGATCGTCCTCCGCGTCAGCTTAATCTGCGTTTACCTGATCTGGCATCACGCCTTGACTGGGGGCAGATCTATAAACTCCAGCCGCTTTCTGATGAAGATAAACTGCAGGCATTACAGTTGCGTGCACGCTTACGGGGTTTTGAATTACCCGAAGATGTGGGCCGCTTTCTGCTGAAGAGACTGGATCGCGAAATGCGCACCCTGTTTCTGGTCTTAGATCAGCTTGATCGCGCCTCGATCAGTGCCCAGCGTAAGCTGACCATTCCATTTGTGAAAGAGGCGCTGGCACTCTGACGCAGATTAAAGGATCTCCGGTACCTGTTCTGGTGGCCTTCCCAGTCTGGCCTGACCGTTAGCGACCACGATTGGGCGCTCAATCAGTTTTGGCTGCGCAACCATTGCAGCCAGTAACTGTTCTTCGCTCAGTGCCGGATTTGCCAAATCTGCTGCGCGGTACTCATCCTCTTTATGGCGCATTAACTGGCGTGCGCTGCTGAAACCCAACTGCTTAACCAGTTCTTTGAGTGTGGCTGCATCCGGGGGTGTTTCCAGATAGCGGATGACCTGTGGCTCAATTCCCTGTTCCTGCAGCAATGCCAGCGTTTCGCGGCTCTTGGAGCAGCGGGGATTGTGGTAAATCGTAACGTTACTCATTGTGGGTTAACTCCATTCACTTATTTCTTTTGATACTGGCGGAAACGTTCCTGTAACCGGCGTAATTGATCGATACGCGCGTCATATCTTGCCTGTTTCAGACTGCCAAGCCGAACCTGCGAACTGGCACTACTCAGGCTGCGAATAGCCTGATCAAGTTGCCCGGCCAGAGCCAGCCCTTCTGCGCGTGCGGCTTGCTCTTCATCTGATAATCCTTGTGCTGCGGATGCCTGGGCCAGCAGATCCCAGCCATTAGGATCCTCTTTGTTGCTCCAGGTATAGCGATACAACACTTTGCTGGCATTAGCGGGTTGCTTCGCTTCCATATAGGCATTAGCCAGATTGAGTTGCAATACCGGATTACTGTTACTGCCTTTGACCGCCAATAGACGATTGATAGCCTGCTGTGGCTGGTTTAGTCCGATATCAATATCGGTGATGATATCCAGATACCAGAGATTGTCGGGTTGTTTTGCCAGTAATGGGGTGATGATATTCCTGGCGGCAGCATAGTTTTTGGCTTCCAGCATCAATACAGCCCGGCCATATTGTGCAGCTTCCTGTTCGCGGATATTCCCTTTTGACAGGGTATTCAGCAGTTCATCCGTCAGCAGATTTTGCCCGATGGAAAACATGCCTAACGTTCTGACTTTCGCCATATAAAAATCCGCCGACGACTGCACGACAACCGGTTTCATTTGATTCGCACGGTTACGGGCATCGGACAGGCGGCTGTCAGGCAGGGGGTGGGTCAGCAGAATTTCTGGTGGCTTGGAGGAAAAACGAGATTCATCAGCCAGTTTTTGCAGAAAAGCGGGCATTGCTTGCGGATCAAATCCTGATCGTTGCAACACCTGAATACCAATGCGGTCAGCTTCCTGCTCATTTTGTTGTGTAAAGCTGATAATGCCCTGTTGCGTTCCTGCCAGGGTTCCACTCAGCGCAGCCATACCTGCCTGTGGACTGGCCATGGCTAACAGGATCGATCCCAGAGCACCGACCCAGGTCAGAGGAGAATTACGTTGTTGTTCTTCCATCGCTCGTGCCAGATGGCGTTGAGTAACGTGTGAAATTTCGTGCGCCATTACCGAAGCTAACTGGCTTTCGTTATCTGTATAGCGAAACAGCGCCGAGTGCAGAACAACGTTACCACCAAAGAAAGCAAAGGCGTTGAGCTCATCATTACGGATCAGGAAAAAATGAAAAGGAGTTTTGACTGACCAGGCATGAAAAACAAGCCGTTGCCCAAGCTGATTAATATATTGGGTTAACAAGGGATCATTAATAATAGGAGCACTGGCTCGCAGCTGGCGAACATAAAAGTCCCCCATCGCCAGTTCCTGATTGATGGACAACGTACTACCGGCTGTCGTACCAATGTCCGGCAGATTATCTGTCACATCAGCTCCGGCGGGTGCAACAGCACCCGATAGCAACGTGATAATCAACGAAGTAAGCAGGCTTTTCTTTAATTGGATGAACATACGTAAACCCTAATCATCATGTCCAGTTTGTGACCGGCGAGGGCCGGGCTGCTCAGCAAAGGGTGGAAACTCCATACCCAGTGACATCTTAACCAGTGGCTGGAAGGAATGAAATGGAAAAACGGCAGCAATGGTCAGCACAAATACGGTGCCATACCGTTTGTTTGTTCCGTTGTTAGCCGGTTTATATACCCATATTTATTCGTGAAACAGGGATTGGCATATACTGGTTATTAGCAGGACGTGTACAGCGTGATGTGTTGATCAACAATACGCTGGAAGCCAATCGGGTATATGCGACTAAACTGGCCTCAACAACGGAGCTGTTTTTTGAACAGGCTCAGTCACAGCTTTCCTGCAGTGCCAAAATATTGGGTCAGTCTTTTGATGATCATGAGATGCTACAAAAGGAAGTGGAACACCTGCGTGAACAGACTGAGAGTTTTAACTCGGTTGTCATTGCAGATGCGAATGGTTGGGTAAAAGCGGTTTCGCCAGAGTCATTAATGTTGAAGGGAATGCAACTCATCACCCGCCGCGCGTCAGGCATTGTCTGAACATAAACCCTTAATCAGTGTGCCTGTGGTTTCAGCGGCGAATAACCTGCTGATGTTTGTCTCCTGGCCCGTCTGGTCAAAGACGGGGGATTACCTGGGCTATGTTGGTGGTTCTATTTATCTTAAAAAGAAAAGCATTCTTAATGCGTTACTGGATAAACAGTTTTACCGCGATGGTTCCTCACTGTATGTCGTCGATAGCGGCAACCGGGTGCTGTATCACCAGGATCAGAATCTGATTGGGAAGAAGATAAAACCGATTATGAGCGAACCGCCATCGCGTAAAAATGGTTTCCTGCAGATGGGTGAAGAAAATGAAGGGAGTATGCTGGTAGGGTACGCTACCGTATCCAGCTTCTGGCTGGATGATTGTGGCGATGAAACCGACCAGTGCGACATTAGCACCTTTAAACAGGTTGTTATTGCAGGTACTGAAACATTCTGTTCCTTTTGCTTTGCTGACATTACTGCTGGCACTGATTCTGGCGAGGCAGATTGCTTTGCCGCTATGGCAACTGGCGCGTAAGGACAGCCAAATGGATAGCCATGATTCTGCCCAGGAAATTAATGGTATGCGTTCCTGGTACTATGAAGCATTGCAGATTAAACGGGCGATACTGGCCGGTATTGCGTTGATACAGGATAAAATTGGGCATTTGAAGAGTGAGGCACAAACCGATCCAATGACCGGTGTGCTTAATCGCCGTGGGTTGAGTGCCATGCTGGATTACCTGTTTACTATCCAGCAGCCCTTTGCTGTTCTGGCTCTGGATATTGATCACTTTAAACGAATTAATGACACCTTTGGCCACGATACGGGGGATGAGGTGATTAAAACAGTGGCGCAGCAACACGCATAACGCATAACGCAGATAACAGAAATTAAAAGGAGGAAGACAGAAAATGTCTTCCTCCTTAAATTCACAGTGACCGGTAGTTTGAAAAATCAGATTGTTTTCAGATAATCCAGCACGATATCGTGGTGGTTGCTGGTTTTGAAATCATCAAATACTTTCTCCACCTTGCCATCAGTACCAATCAGGAAGCTGGTGCGATGGATACCATCATAGGTTTTACCCATAAAGGTTTTTTCGCCCCAGATTCCAAACTGTTCGCAGACCTGATGGTCTTCGTCAGACAGAAGGGTGAAGTTCAGCATCTCTTTTTCAACAAAACGTGAGAGCTTTTCCGGTTTATCCGTACTGATACCCAGTACTTCCACACCCGCTTTTTTCAGATCATCCATGCTGTCACGCAGTCCACATGCCTGTACGGTACAACCTGGTGTCATCGCTTTCGGGTAGAAATAAACCAGAACTCGCCGCCCCTGGAAGTCGGCCAAATTTACTTGCTCGCCATCTTGATCGGGCAGGCTAAATTTCGGTGCAATATCACCGGCTTTCAGTGGATTCATCACTACACTCCATTTTTATCATTTATGCTGTGGGCTAATTAAAACAGTTTCTGCTGACGGTGGTGGACGGACCATTCAGGCACCGTGGTGAGAAACCGCCTTAATAGTGCCCTGAGCATGAAGTTCTGTACATAGGCGGTTGAATGCCTGTTCAATAAGTGAAACATCCTGGCTGGCAGGACTGTGCGCTGTCATTTGAATATAGAGTAACGGTGGCTGGTTCTCTTGTGCGGGTTGTGTTCGTGAGATCAACTCCGCAATATTCATTTGGTGTGTGTCAAACAAGTCGGTGAAACGCTCAATGATATGTGGAGAATCCGCAACCTCAACCTGTACCCAAATGGTTGCGGGTAGCGGAGGCGGTGCGCTGGCATTGGTGCGTTTCATTACAATTAACAACTCCAGTTCGGCCCCTTTTAATGGCAGAGTGGATTCAATTAACGTAATGGCATTCCACGTGCCTGACAACAACATAATAAAGGTGAACTCTTCACCAAGCATCGCGAGCCGACTGTCTTCAATATTACATCCGCAACTACTGACATGGCGGGTGATGGTATTGACGATTCCGGGACGGTCAACTCCCAGTGCGGTGATAACCAGATGGTGCTGCGATGACTGCGGCAAAGTGATGTTTCCTGTCTAAATGCTAATAACTATAAGGTAAACATAAAAAAAACTGCTGACAAGGGCTTGAGCCCCCCTGGCCGCTTGCTTTTAATGCTCTGTCAAACGTACCATGAACTACTTGTTTGTCGAGGGGATCGCCAATGTTTACGGGAAGTCTTGTAGCACTCGTTACGCCAATGGATGACAAAGGTAATGTCTGCCGTGCGAGTCTGAAAAAACTGATTGATTATCATGTTGCCAGCGGAACTGCGGCAATTGTTTCGGTGGGAACCACCGGTGAGTCGGCAACACTGAGCCATGAAGAACATGGTGATGTGGTATTACTGACACTGGATCTGGCTGATGGCCGCATCCCGATTATTGCCGGAACCGGTGCGAACGCCACAGCGGAAGGCGTCTCTCTGACTAAACGTTTCGAAAACTCAGGTGTAATAGGCTGCCTGACCGTAACACCTTATTACAACCGTCCAACGCAGGAAGGGTTGTACCAGCACTTTAAAACCATTGCGGAAAGCACGGCTTTGCCACAGATGCTGTACAACGTGCCGTCACGTACAGGTTGTGATCTGTTACCAGAAACCATCGGGCGTCTGGCGAAAATCAAAAATATTATCGGTATCAAAGAAGCCAGCGGGAACTTATCACGGGTAAGTCAGATCCAAGAGCTGGTTGATGAAGATTTTGTGCTGGTGAGTGGTGATGACGCAACAGCACTGGACTTTATGCAACTGGGTGGACGTGGGATTATCTCCGTCACGGCGAATATCGCTGCACGTGAAATGTCAGAGCTGTGTGCTCTGGCTCAGCAGGGCAACTTTGCTGAAGCGCGTCGCCTTAACCAGCGCCTGATGCAATTGCACCAGAAGTTGTTTGTTGAACCTAATCCTATCCCGGTAAAATGGGCGGCGAAAAAGTTAGGATTAATCGCAACCGATACGCTGCGTCTGCCAATGACGCCGTTGACCGAAGCGGGTCGTCCGGTTGTAGAGCAGGCATTGCAAAAAGCTGGCCTGCTGTAAATTTAGGGAGAATTGATGGCTTACTCAGTACAAAAGTCCACGGTAGCGAAAGTGGTGGGACTGTCGTTAGTGATGCTGCTGGCAGCATGTTCCAGTGATCAGCGTTACAAACGTCAGGTCAGCGGTGATGAATCCTACCTGGAAGCCGCGGGTCTGAATGATTTGCATGCACCAGCGGGGATGATCCTGCCGTTGCAAAACGGTGATTATGATGTTCCGTCTGCCAACGAGAAAGGGCCTGTGGGTAAGCAACTGGATATTCGTCCACCAGCACAGACTCTGGCGTTGATGAACGGTACTCGCACCCAGTTTGCTGGCAATACCGGAACCATGCTGCTGGATTCACGCAGTGGCTCTATCTGGCCACAGGTTGTGAGTGTTGTGCAATCCTACAACTACCCGATTGTTGATCGTCAGGATGGCAGCCAGACGCTGACCACCGACTGGATACAGTGGAACCGTGCTGATGAAGACAATCAGTACCGTGGTCGTTATCAGGTGAGCGTGCAACAGCAAGGTTATCAGCAGGTCTTGAACGTTAAGCTGCTGGAGCTGCAACAGGAAGGTAAAAGCGTTACTGCCCCAATCCAGTTGCAGCGTTATACCGCAGAGATGCTGAACACCCTCAGTGCCAAACTGGATCAGCTTGAAACACGTCGTGAAGATGCCGCGGCTAATCGCAGCGTGACACAGATCGATGTGCAGAGCGGTGCTGATGATACCGGTTTACCGGAGCTGATTGTGCGTGCGCCATTCTCCGTGGTGTGGGAACGTCTGCCAGCTACGCTGAAGCGTGTTGGTATGGAAGTGACTGACAGTACCCATTCACAAGGCAGTATGAAAGTGAAGTACAGCGCGCCGAGTGACAGTACCTGGGATAAATTGGGTGCAAAAGATCCTGGTCTGAATAGTGGCGACTACAAACTTCAGGTCGGTGACCTGGATAACCGTAGTAGCCTGCAGTTCCTCGATCCGAAAGGACATCCGCTTACCCAGTCGCAGAATGATGCGCTGGTGGCGGTTTTCCAGGCTGCATTCCAGTAAAATTAAAGGCCGGGACATCTTCCCGGCCTTTTTATTTGCTGATGCGTAAACGATTGCTTCGGTTTTTTACGCGCAGAACATATAATCCCGCCCGGCAGAAAATTTTTATTGGGAGGCCGCAGGCCACCCCGGACAGTAACCGTTCTCTACCCCGCAGATTTTCAGGGGACACACGTTGGAGTTAAACAAGATGCAAAAGAAAGCTGAGTTGTATCGCGGCAAAGCGAAAACCGTTTACAGCACCGAAAACCCGGATCTGTTGGTACTCGAATTCCGTAATGATACGTCAGCGCTGGACGGTGAGCGTATCGAACAGTTTGATCGTAAAGGAATGATTAATAACAAGTTCAATTATTTCATTATGACTAAATTGCAGGAAGCGGGTATCCCAACGCAGATGGAAGCCCTGCTGTCAGATAACGAAGCGCTGGTGAAAAAGCTGGATATGGTGCCAGTTGAATGTGTGGTACGTAACCGTGCTGCGGGTTCCCTGGTGAAGCGTCTGGGTGTTGAAGAGGGGATTATCCTCAATCCACCACTGTTTGACCTGTTCCTGAAAAATGATGCCAAACATGATCCTATGATCAACGAATCTTACTGCGAAACCTTTGGCTGGGTGAATAAAGAAAACCTGGCGAAGATGCGTGAGCTGACTTACAAAGCCAACGATGTACTGAGCAAACTGTTTTTAGACGCAGGTATGATCCTGGTCGACTTCAAACTGGAGTTTGGTCTGTTTAAAGGTGAAGTTGTGCTGGGTGATGAGTTCTCCCCAGATGGTGCTCGCCTGTGGGATAAAGACACGCTGAATAAGATGGATAAAGACCGTTACCGTCAGAGCCTGGGTGGCCTGATTGAAGCGTACGAAGAAGTGGCTAACCGTCTGGGTGTGAAACTCGACTGATTGCTGCTGGCCCATTGAGCCACAATCACTGGTACTGTGTTTATATCGGTGAATGCACAGGGATCCACGTCAGTGAGATGCCCACTGATATAACCGTTTTTGCCAGCATATTGAACCACTCTCTTTTACCTGGGGAGTGGTTTTTTTGTCGATAATTTTTGTGCTGGCGGCAGGAGGGCGTATTTTCTGCTTTTTCCTGAAGTCTGATTTGTCTACGGAGTTCCCTCTTCTTATTGTCCTTTTCTGGTTTTCCATCTGTTGCCCGACTAAAATTAACAAATTCCAATAAGTAAATAAGAGGCCATTTATGCGCTGGCAAGGACATCGCGAAAGCGACAATGTAGAAGATCGTCGTAACCAGTCAGAGCCAACTGGTGGCGGAGGCATGAGATTGCCTCGGGGGAAAGGTGGCATTGTTCTGTTGATCGTGGTGGTGGTAGCGGGTTATTACGGCTATGACTTAACTCCGTTATTAACGGGTGACGGCAGTTCTTTGTCGCAAAGCACTCAACAACAACGCGTCAGCCCACACGAGGATGAAGCGGCCAAATTCAGCCGTACTATCTTCGCGATGACGGAAGATACCTGGCAGCAGCAGTTCAAACAGATGGGGAAAACCTGGCGGTCACCGACCCTGGTGATGTATCGCGGCCAGACCTCGACTTCCTGTGGACGTGGTCAGTCAGCAATGGGGCCTTTTTACTGCCCGGCAGACAGCAAAGTGTATATTGACCTCTCGTTCTACGATGAAATGAAAAACCAACTGGGAGCAGGCGGCGAGTTTGCTCAGGGCTATGTGATCGCCCATGAAGTCGGGCACCATGTACAAAACCTGTTAGGTATTGAGAAGCAGGTACGCCAGATGCAGCAGGGTGCCAGCCAGAAAGTGGTGAATCAGCTGTCGGTTAAAATGGAACTTCAGGCCGACTGCTTTGCCGGTGTCTGGGGCCACGCTATGCAACAACAAAACATTCTGGAAACGGGTGATCTTGAGTCGGCATTGAATGCAGCGGAAGCGATTGGTGATGATCGCCTGCAACAGCGCGGCCAGGGACGTGTTGTGCCAGACAGCTTTACCCACGGTACCTCAAAACAGCGTTATACCTGGTTTAAAAAAGGGTTTGATGGGGGTGATCCCAATCAGTGCAACACCTTTGCTGGTTGATCATTTGTGACTGAAACAGAAGCGAGCACGCAATTACTGCACCAGGGCTGGCGTCGGTTGCTGGTGCTGAGTGGTAACGCTCAGTGGACAGAACAGCAGGCAACAGCGTGGATAAACCGGCAACCGGGTGACTGGTTATGGGTGAGCGAGCGCGAGCAAAGAGAACCGCATTGCCGGCCTTCCGCGATACGTACCTTACTGGGGCGTGAGTTTCATCATGCGGTGTTTGATGCCCGGCAGGGTTTTCATGCTGAAGCGCTGGCAGCGCTGGCTGGTACGCTGAAAGCCGGAAGCTGGTTGCTACTGTTAGTGCCGGAATGGCAGCAATGGCCACAACAGGCTGATGCTGATGCGCTGCGCTGGAGTGAAACCGAGGCTCCGCTTGCCAGCCCGCGGTTTGTGCAGCGTTTACAGCAGATACTCCTGGCTGACAGCCGTGTGGTGTTGTGGCGTCAGGGGCAACCTTTGATGTTGCCTCCATTACCTTTCACGGATGAGTGGCAAACAGGAAGCCCACAACAGCAGCAGATTTTGCACAAACTGTTGCAAAGTGAACCCGGAATATCTGTTCTGACTGCGCCTCGTGGTCGGGGAAAATCGGCACTGGCGGGGATGCTGGCTGGGCGCTGGCCGGGAAAATGCCTGGTGACGGCTCCGGCAAAAGTGTCCACCGCCGTACTGGCTGATTTTGCCGGAGA
>Ga0157366_1000201_pt1 | contig 29413 bp, 23 predicted proteins | sample AttbisABBM1_FD_113149 | JGI IMG/M metagenome (GOLD analysis project Ga0157366, IMG submission 113149) | Fungus gardens microbial communities from leaf cutter ant in Botucatu, State of São Paulo, Brazil - Atta bisphaerica ABBM1 | ecosystem: Host-associated > Fungi > Mycelium > Unclassified ...
CTTCACTCCTTTCCATTCACATAGCTTTCTTAAGATGCCGCCTATTGCTCTACGTTTTTCGCCGTAGAACGCTTTCCTGCGGTATTTGGGTGCAAAAACTATGTGATATTTACAGTTCCAGCGGGTATGCGCTAAGCTCTTTTCGTCCCTCATTGGGACCCCCTTTTGATTTCTTGTTTGACCTTTGCAGTTGCCAGACCGCAAGGTGTTTTAACAAATCAAAAGGGGTTTTGATAACTGGCTCAAAGCTGAAAGCTTTACGGAACCTCCAGCCTAGCTGGAGGTTTTCTGTAGACAAAAAAAAGAGGCCGCACTGGCCTCTTTTGAATGCAGAACACTGCTGCTGTTACAGAATGAAGCGGCTAAGATCTTCGTCTGCGACCAGTTCATCCAGATGTTTGCTGACATAGTCGGCGTCAATGGTAATTGACTGGCCATTCAGGTCGCTGGCGTCATAGGAAATCTCTTCCATCAGACGTTCCAGTACGGTGTGCAGGCGACGCGCACCGATATTCTCGGCCGTTTCATTGACCTGCCAGGCGGCAGCGGCAATTTTGCTGATACCGTCTTCAGTAAAGTTGATTTCCACACCTTCAGTACTCATCAGGGCCTGATACTGCATAGTGATGGATGCGCTTGGTTCGGTCAGGATGCGTTTAAAATCTTCCGTGGTTAATGCCTGCAGCTCTACACGGATTGGCAGACGCCCCTGCAGTTCCGGGATCAAATCAGATGGGCTGGCGATCTGGAAAGCACCAGAAGCAATAAACAGAATGTGGTCGGTTTTCACCATGCCGTGCTTGGTAGAAACCGTACAGCCTTCTACCAGTGGCAGCAGGTCGCGCTGAACACCTTCACGGGAAACATCCGGACCAGAGGAATTACCGCGCTTACAGACTTTATCGATCTCATCGATAAACACGATACCGTGTTGCTCAACTGCGTCGATAGCTTCCTGTTTCAGCTCTTCTGGATTAACCAGTTTGGCAGCTTCTTCTTCTATCAGCAGCTTCAGGGCATCTTTGATTTTCAGCTTGCGTGGTTTCTGCTTCTGTCCACCGATGTTCTGGAACATTGATTGCAGCTGGCTGGTCATCTCTTCCATGCCTGGAGGGGCCATGATTTCAATACCCGGCGCGACAGCAGCCAGATCGATTTCAATTTCTTTGTCGTCCAGCTGACCTTCACGCAGTTTTTTACGGAATGACTGACGAGCAGCAGAAGGTTCTGCCTGAGTCTCTGACTGGCCCCAGTTGTTTTTTGCTGGTGGGATCAGGACATCGAGGATGCGGTCTTCCGCCATCTCTTCTGCACGGTAGCGGTTTTTCTCAATCGCCTGTGAGCGCACCATTTTAATCGCTGAGTCGGTCAGATCGCGGATAATTGAATCCACTTCTTTACCCACATAGCCCACTTCGGTGAATTTAGTTGCTTCAACTTTAATGAATGGCGCATTTGCCAGCTTAGCCAGACGACGGGCAATTTCAGTTTTACCCACACCCGTTGGACCGATCATTAAAATATTTTTTGGTGTCACTTCATGGCGCAGCTCTTCATTTAGCTGCATGCGACGCCAGCGGTTACGCAGGGCAATCGCCACAGCACGTTTCGCTCCGTCCTGGCCGATGATAAATCTGTTCAGTTCGCTGACAATTTCGCGCGGAGTCATTTCAGACATAAATTGGGATCCTTACGCTTTAGACGCTAATTCTTCAATGATGAGGTTGTGGTTGGTATAAATACAGATATCACCTGCAATACCCAGCGCTTTTTCCACAATATCGCGCGCGCCAATGTCAGTGTTTTCCAGTAAGGCACGGGCTGCTGCCTGTGCGTAAGGTCCACCTGAGCCGATGGCAATCAAATCATTTTCTGGCTGAATGACATCGCCGTTACCGCTGATAATCAGCGAGGCGTTTTCGTCAGCGACAGCCAGCAACGCTTCCAGCCGGCGCAGCATACGATCCGTACGCCAGTCTTTTGCCAGCTCAACAGCCGCTTTTACCAGGTGACCCTGGTGCATTTCCAGTTTGCGTTCAAACAGTTCGAAAAGGGTGAAGGCGTCTGCTGTGCCGCCAGCAAAACCAGCAATGACTTTGTCATTGTAGAGACGACGCACTTTTTTGACGTTGCCTTTCATTACGGTATTACCGAGCGTAGCCTGGCCATCGCCGCCAATCACTACCTGGCCGTTGCGTCGTACACTTACTATTGTTGTCACGGGCAGCCCCTTGTTGCAGTAGGTGAGGTCCCCGCACTACTTTGTACGGGGCACTGATGCAACCTGATATGGGGCGGCTTTCAGAGGTTTCAACCCCCGATCGCAAGAGGAATACAATTCGCGTGGCCAGAACTGCGTAAATTTTTAAGCGCATTGTCTGCACCAGCCCGGTTGCTGTATGGACCGATAACAACGCGGTTCCAGCCACCACCAGTGGTAACGCGGCTTTCAAAGCCTTCAAACGCCAGTGCAGCACGTACAGACTCCGCCTGATCAGCACCTTTAAAGGAACCGCATTGCACCATCCAGCGTTGCTGTTTCTCTTTTGCGACTTCTTTCGGTTTACTTTCCGCTTTTGGCGGTACAGCAACTTCCGGTTGTCGTACAGGTTCACGTGTGGCACTGGTGACAGGAGCAGTATGTTGTGGCGCTGTTGTTTGCTGCTGTGCAGGTTGCTGAACTCGTGCCGGTTGTTGCGCTGTGCGCGTCTGTTGCTGATTTTGCGGCAACATATGTTGTTGCTGAGGTTGAACCTGCTGCTGCACACGTGGTGGTTGTTGAACCTGCTGCACGTGAGGTTGTTGCTGAGGTTGAACCTGTTGCTGTACACGTGGTGGTTGCGGCGGCGGCGGTGATACACGCGGTTGCTGCTGTGGCTGATATTGTGGCGACACGCGAGGTTGCTGCACTAACCGGCTCTGTTGCTGAATAGTTTGCTGGCGTTGAGCAGGTGTCTGATCATTCCATGGAACTTCATTCAGTTGTGTCGGTTGCTGGCGCATATCCGCCTGCATTTGCTCCAGCAACTGGCGCTGTTCGTCAGTCAACTGAGTCTTCGAGTGGATATCTCCCCCTGATGAAGGCTCTGTCGGTGTGGGAACCGCCAACTGGCGATTTTCCAGTTCTTTGATATAGCGCCAGCGTTCTTCCGGTTTCGGTGGTAAGCCATTTCCCGGTGTTTTGTGATCGGTAATGGCAGGCGTTTCATCTTTTTTATGATGCGCAATGAACCACAAGCCACCAGCAAAGGCGACCAGTACGGCAACGGCCAGCACGACCATGAATTTAGATACCCCAGAACTACCGCTGCGCTTTTTGCTGCGACTGTTGCTCTTGCGACGCGTCCCTGTCGAACGCCCGCGGCCTACATAATCTTTTTGTGCCACTATCGTTCCGCTAATAATCAATGAAAGAAGGCCAGGTAAAAGTCGCAATTGCGATGGGCACCCAGCGATTGCCCGTCATGTTACTGAAGGGGCCGAAGTTTGACCAGCAGCGATATCACTAAGAATCCGCTGATTTTTCATCAGATCGCAGTGAGCAAAAATCGCCGTTACACAAGATGTTAGTTTTTGTCATGCAGTGATGGTGCCGTACTACCACGAATTTTTAACTCAAAATCCAACAGGCGGGAACCGCCATGTACTATGCGGCCCTGAAGTTGCTCTAATAAGAGTAGCATTGCTTCGCGACCAATATTAAAGCGAGGTTGTGCAACAGTGGTCAGTTGTGGGTCACTGTAACGGGATAACTCTATATCATCAAAACCAATCAGTGATAGATCACGAGGAATTTTCAATCCCATATTTTTCGCCTGTGACATCGCCCCCAGCGCCATAATGTCGCTATGACAGAACAGAGCATCAGGGGGTTTTGGCAGGGACATCAGTGTCTTCAGCGCCTGCGTACCCGCATCAAAGGTAAAATCACCACGCACAATATATTGTGGATCAACACTGATGCCATGACGTCGTAGTGCCTGAATATATCCCTGCAAGCGGTACTGGCACAGAGGCATATCTTCAGGCCCGGCGATACAGGCAATGCGGCGATGGCCTAACTTTTGCAAATGGCTGACCGCTTCAAACGCCGCTGTCAGGTTATCGATATGGACCGTTGGCAGCTCCAGTTCCGGGGCGAACTCATTGGCCATCACCATCGGGGGCAGGTTTCGTTGCTCGTCCAGACCGGCTTCAAACGGCAGTCGGGAACCCAGCAGCACCATGCCGTCGATCTGGCGTGTGAGCATCAGATTCAGGAATGATTTTTCCTGTTGGTTCTGGTGTGCGCAGTCCCCGATCAACACCAGATAGCCATGTTCCGCGGCAACCACTTCAATACCGCGAATCATTTCACTAAAAAAGGGATCACAAATATCCGGCACAATGACCAGAATGGTGCGTGATTCGCTACGTCTTGCACTGCGTGTCATCGAATGGGGGGCATAACCGACGGCAACCACTGCCTGCTCAACTTTACTGCGTGTCGCCGCAGAGACCTTTTCCGGATTCATCAGGGCGCGGGAGACCGTTGCCGTTGATACGCCTGCTTTTTCAGCCACGTCCTTCATGGTCGCTGCTGTCGTCTCTTGATTATGCTCCAACACTTTTCTCCTCACGTCAGCCATAGCTGACTGGACTACAGGTAATCATTTGCTTTTGCGGGGCCGGGAATGGTTCCCTGACTCCGTCTACCCTGCATTCTTAACAGATCCCGTAATTTGCTGTTACTTAATTTGCAGAAAAAACGTGATCTATGCGACTTTTTTCGATCAGCCCCGCAATTTTGTGCCACAACAGTTTCTGAATTCAACTTTCACTCGGATCAATGTCCAGGGACCATTTCACTTTTCGAGACTGAGGTAATGTATCAATCAGTGGCAGGCTGGATTTGAGCAATCGTTGCAGTAGCGCACGCGAAGGGTGTTGCAATAGCAACTGCCAGCGGTAGCGGCCACTGCGTTTAGCTTGTAGTGATGGAACGGGCCCCATTACCCAGAAGTGCTCATCTTTTAACGGGCTGGCTTCCAGCAGGTTACGCAACTGCTGAAGAAACAGAGCGGCCTGCTGATTGTCATGATCTTCTGCGCGGAACAGGGCATGGCTGGTAAAAGGGGGCAAAAATACACTTTTACGCTCACTCAGCGCTTGCTGCGCGAAAGCGTCGTAACCCTGATGTAGCAGCGTTTGCAGTAAAGGGTGTTCCGGGTGATGGGTTTGTAACATCACTTCCCCCTGTTTACCTGCCCGCCCGGCGCGACCGGCAACCTGGGTATAAAGTTGTGCAAAACGTTCAGCAGAACGGAAGTCCGCTGAGAAGAGGGCACCATCGACATCAAGCAGAGATACCAGTGTAACATCGGGAAAATGATGTCCTTTCGCCAGCATTTGCGTTCCTACCAGAATGCGTGCTCCACCACGATGCACTTCTGCCAGTTGTTGTTCCAGTGCTCCTTTACGGCTGGTGGTATCCCTGTCGATACGCGACAGTGGCACACCGGGGAACTGTGCGCTGAGATTATGTTCCAGTTGCTCGGTTCCCAGCCCCACCGGGACCAAATTCGTTGTTCCGCATTGCGGACATTGATGCGGGACAGGGCGCTGGCTATCGCAATGATGGCAGCGTAGCTGGCGCTGATTTTGGTGCAGCGTATAGTAACGGTCACAACGCTGGCATTCTGCAATCCATCCGCATTCATGGCACAGCAATGCTGGCGAAAATCCCCGGCGATTCAGGAACAACAGTACCTGATTATCCGCCTGCAGGTGCTGGTCGATTTTCTTGATCAATAGCGGGGACAGACCACCCTGGAGTTTTACCCCTTTCAGGTCGACCAGGACCTGTGTGGCCCGCGTAGCATTACCTGCTCGTTTGCTGAGATTGAGTTGGCGATATTTACCAAGCTGAACGTTATGCAGAGTTTCCAGCGCGGGCGTGGCTGAGCCCATCACGATCGGAATATCTTCCTGTCTGGCGCGCAACACCGAAAGATCCCGCGCGTGGTAACGCCAGCCTTCCTGCTGCTTATAAGAACTGTCGTGCTCTTCATCAATAATAATCGCACCCAGTCGGGCAAACGGCGTAAACAATGCCGAACGGGTGCCGATAACGATGGCGGTTTCGCCGCTACGGGCACGTAACCAGACTGCCAACCGCTCGCTGTCATTGAGCCCTGAGTGCAGTACATCCACTGGGGCATTAAAACGTTCACGAAAGCGGGCAATAGTTTGTGGAGTCAGGCCAATTTCCGGCACCAGAACCAGCGCCTGGCGGCCATTCGCCAGAATATTTTCCAGTACGCTGAGATAGACTTCTGTTTTGCCCGATCCCGTAATCCCGGCCAGTAACCAGGCGGAGAAATGGTCATCTGCGCTGTGGATCGCTCCCACTGCGGTGGCTTGTTCTGTATTCAGCCGCAGACGTTCGCCATTTACAGCATAGGTTTCACGCCAGTCCTGCGTGGCACGTATCACCGGGTAGAGTTCGCACAATCCTTTGACACGTAATGCCTGTAGTGTGGCTTCGGTAATATCGTGTTGGCTGGTTTCATGACGATAAAGAGGACGCTGAAGCAGAGCCGCCCAGGCTTGCTGTTGTTTTGGTGCCCGTTTCAGACTTTCTGGTGGTGTGGCTCGCCCCTGTTCGGTGATCATCCATTGCCACAGTGGGGCTTCTGCTGCGGCTTTGCCCTGACGCAGGAGGACCGGCATGGCGTGAAAGAGCACTTCCCCTAATGGATAGTGATAATAATCGGCTGCCCACAGCAGGATATTCCACAGGGAAGTGGGATACAGCGGTTCACTGTCCAGAACGTCATGAACGCTTTTTAACTGATCGACGGGATAATCGCTATGTTCACCGATGCTGACTACCACGCCGATTGCCTTCCGTTTACCAAATGGCACACTGACACGACCACCGGGGACGGCATGGCTGAGGTGCTCGGGTAACAGATAATCAAAGTTACGGGCAAGTGGAACGGGTAGTGCAACCTGAACAACGGGCATGGGTTCATCCGGGTGAAAAACAGGGCCATTTAGTGTACACTGTGTCGTCCGCAATGTGCGGATCCGATTGCAGCGAGCGGTTAAATTCTGTATAGTTCGCCGCCGTTGATACGATATTTGTGTATCACGATACCCAAAAATCATTGAGATTTGGGTATATCACCTGACTATTAATCTTCGTGTGGTGCCGGTGCAGGAGAATTCCTGGCACGGGAGAGCGACGCGGCCCTTTACTGAGGTTTTCCATGAAACAAGGTATTCACCCAAATTACACCGAAGTTACTGCTAAATGCTCTTGCGGTAACGAATTCCAGATCCGTTCTACTGTTGGTCGTGATCTGAACCTGGACGTTTGTGGCGCATGTCACCCGTTCTACACTGGTAAGCAGCGTGATGTTGCTACCGGTGGCCGTGTTGACCGCTTCAAGAAGCGTTTCAACATTCCAGGCAGCAAATAAGAGCCTGTCAGAAACGATAATCGTTTTTGATGTGTTAACAAAAAAACCAGCTCAGGCTGGTTTTTTTGTCTCTGCGATCCAGAACATGCGAATGTTCTGGAAAATATTTCCGGGTTAGTATTCCCAGGTTTCCGGATCCACACCCAGTTGCCGCATAATTGCTTTGGCTTCTTCAGGGATCTCATCACTGCGCTCTTTGCGCAGATCAACATCATCCGGCAGAGGCTGCCCCGTGAAAGCATGCAAAAATGCTTCACACAGCAGTTCACTGTTGGTGGCATGACGCAAGTTATTGACCTGACGGCGTGTACGTTCATCGGTCAAAATTTTCAATACTTTCAACGGAATGGATACCGTGATTTTTTTAACTTGCTCGCTCTTCTTACCGTGTTCAGCGTAAGGGCTGATATATTCGCCGTTCCACTCAGCCATGGGCTACCTTATTAGTCATTATCAACATTTAAACGTGAGAAATACCGAAATTCGGCTAATTATGCCTGAAGTGGGTTGTCATCACACAATGATGACTGACTTTTTCCAGGGGATTGGTATTGATTTTAGCGGTTATTGTCCGGTTGCTCAATCTATACGCAAAGACATTTAGATGTCCAGATGTATTGACGTCTATTGCCACCCTGTTTACTCTATGACTCTTCTCTTCTTCTCCAGCAGGAATTTATGCACCATGACGCGTAAACAGGCAACCATCGCAGTACGCAGCGGTTTGAATGATGACGAGCAATATGGCTGCGTTGTCCCACCGATCCATCTTTCCAGTACTTATAACTTTATCGATTTCAATGAACCTCGTGCTCACGACTATTCACGTCGTGGCAACCCAACCCGCGATGTTGTACAGCGTGCGCTGGCAGAGCTGGAAGGGGGAGCCGGTGCGGTACTGACCAATACCGGAATGTCGGCTATTCATCTGGTGTGCACAGTATTCCTGAAACCTGGTGACCTGCTGGTGGCACCTCATGACTGTTATGGCGGTAGCTACCGTCTGTTTGACAGCCTGAGTAAGCGTGGTGCGTATCGTGTGAAGTTTGTTGATCAGGGGGATGAAGCCGCACTACAGGCTGCTTTAGCTGAGAAGCCAAAACTGGTCTTAATCGAAACCCCAAGTAACCCGCTGTTGCGTGTGGTGGATATTGCGGCGATTTGCCAGGCCGCTGCCGCGGCAGGTGCGATCAGCGTGGTGGATAACACCTTCCTTAGCCCGGCATTGCAGAATCCGCTGGCGCTGGGGGCAGATCTGGTGATCCATTCCTGTACCAAATACCTGAATGGTCACTCTGATGTGGTCGCTGGTGCGGTGATCGCAAAAGATTCACAACATGTCACTGAGCTGGCATGGTGGGCGAATAATATTGGTGTCACAGGTGCAGCGTTCGACAGCTATTTGCTGCTGCGTGGTCTGCGTACACTGGCACCACGTATGGCAGCGGCGCAGCGTAATGCACTGGCGATTGTGGATTATCTGAAACAACAACCGCTGGTGAAAAAGTTGTATCATCCTTCCCTGCCAGACAATGCCGGGCATCAGTTTGCGGTGAAGCAACAAAAAGGTTTCGGCGCCATGTTAAGTTTTGAGCTGGATGGCGATGAAACCACGTTGCGTTGTTTCCTGAAGGCGCTGGAACTGTTTACCCTCGCGGAATCGTTGGGCGGAGTGGAAAGTCTGATCTCGCACACGGCAACCATGACGCATGCAGGTATGTCGGCAGAAGCACGTGCAGCAGCAGGTATTTCCGAAACGCTACTGCGTATTTCGGTAGGGATTGAGGATCACGAAGATTTAATTGCCGATCTGGATAATGCGTTCCAGGTTGCGGCCAAGAGGTAAGCATGAGTTATTCAGCAGTTACAGGGACAGGTAGTTCACGGCAGTTGCATAAATTTGGTGGGAGTAGCCTGGCAGATGCCAAATGCTACCAGCGTGTTGCCGGGATTATGGCTGAGTACAGTCAGCCGGGTGATCTGATGGTGGTTTCGGCAGCGGGCAGTACCACTAACCAGTTAATCAGTTGGCTGAAGCTGAGTAAGAGCGATCGGCTATCTGCACATCAGGTACAACAGGCGTTGCGTCGTTATCAGAGTGAACTGATAAGCAGCCTGTTACCACCGGAAATGGCTGAACCACTGATTGCTGAATTTATTCGTGACCTGGAAAAACTGTCTGTATTGCTGGATAGCCCAATTGATGATGTGATTTATGCCGAAGTTGTGGGGCACGGTGAGATCTGGTCAGCACGTTTGATGGCGGCTGTATTACAACTGCGTGATATCAAAGCCAGCTGGCTGGATGCCCGTGATTTTCTGCGTGCAGAGCGTTCAGCGCAACCGCAGGTTGATGAAGGCAAATCCTTACCGTTGTTACAACAGCTGATCGTTCAGCGCCCTGCTCAACGTTTGGTTGTGACGGGTTTTATCTGTGCGAATGACGCCGGTGAAACGGTGCTGTTAGGCCGTAATGGCAGTGACTACTCTGCAACGCAAATCGGTGCTCTGGCTGGCGTTTCCCGGGTGACGATCTGGAGTGATGTTGCCGGGGTTTATAGCGCTGACCCACGTAAGGTCAAAGATGCTTGCCTGCTGCCGTTGTTGCGTCTGGATGAAGCCAGTGAACTGGCGCGTCTGGCAGCCCCGGTACTGCATGCACGAACCTTACAGCCAGTATCCAACAGCGATATTGATCTGCAATTGCGCTGTAGTTATCAGCCGGAGCAAGGCTCAACACGTATTGAGCGCGTACTGGCTTCCGGTACTGGCGCACGTATTGTGACCAGCCATGATGATGTTTGTCTGGTTGAGTTCCATGTTCCTCCACACCATGACTTTGCCACGGCACATAAAGAGATTGATCAGTTACTGAAACGTGCGCAATTACGTCCACTGGCAACGGGTGTCCATGCCGATCGTAATCTGTTGCAGCTCTGCTATACCTCGGAAGTGGTTAACAGTGCATTTGCCTTGCTACAGGATGCTGCTCTGCCTGGTCGTTTGCAATTGCGTGAAGGTATGGCGATGGTCGCGATGGTGGGTGCAGGTGTGTGTCGTAATCCATTGCACAGCCATCGTTTCTGGCAGCAGATGAAAGATCAGCCTGTAGAGTTTATCTGGCAATCGGAAGAGGGCATTAGCCTGGTGGCTGTCCTGCGTGTGGGACCAACGGAACACCTGATCCGTGGTCTGCATCAGATCCTGTTCCGTGCAGAAAAACACGTCGGGTTGGTATTGTTCGGTAAAGGGAATATCGGTTCACGCTGGCTGGAACTGTTCGCCCGTGAGCAGGAAACCCTGTCCGCACGTACCGGATTTGAGTTTATTCTGGCTGGCGTCGTCGATAGTCGCCGTAGTTTATTGAGTTATGAAGGGCTGGATGCCAGCCGGGCACTGGCTTTCTTCGAAGAGGAAGCGGTAGAACAGGATCAGGAGTCGCTGTTCCTGTGGATGCGTGAACATCCTTTTGATGACTTAGTGGTGCTGGATGTTACCGCCAGTGAAGTGCTGGCTGCTCAGTATCTGGATTTTGCCAGCTACGGTTTCCATGTCATTGGCGCGAATAAAGTTGCGGGGGGTTCCAGTAGTCACTGTTATCGCCAAATCCGCGATGCCTTTGCGAAAACCGGACGCCAGTGGTTGTACAACGCAACGGTGGGGGCGGGTTTGCCAGTGAACCATACGGTGCGCGATCTGCGTGAAAGCGGTGACAGTATCCTGGCGATTAGCGGTATTTTCTCTGGAACGCTTTCCTGGCTGTTTTTACAGTTTGATGGTTCGGTGCCTTTTACTGAATTGGTCGAGCAGGCCTGGCAGCAGGGGCTGACAGAGCCCGATCCCCGGGTTGATCTGTCTGGCGAAGATGTTATGCGCAAGCTGGTGATTCTGGCGCGTGAAGCAGGTTATGACATTGAACCGGATCAGGTGCGGGTTGAATCACTGGTTCCTGCGGGTTGTGAGTCTGGCTCGGTAGATTACTTCTTTGAAAATGGCGATGCGCTGAATGAACAAATGCTGCAACGTTATGAAGCCGCGCAGGAAATGCGGCTGGTATTGCGTTATGTGGCTCGTTTTGACGCGAATGGTAAAGCGCGTGTAGGCGTGGAAGCGGTACGTGAAGATCATCCACTGGCATCTCTGCTGCCATGCGATAACGTCTTTGCCATCGAAAGCCGCTGGTACCGGGATAACCCATTGGTGATCCGTGGACCAGGAGCGGGGCGCGATGTGACCGCTGGCGCGATCCAGTCAGATATTAATCGTCTGGCGAAACTGCTTTAACGGCGATTTTCTTCAGAAGAATACCGTTCATTACTGGACTATTGCGGGCATGGACGCCTGAAACTCATCTTTAACCAGCGTATTCCGGTGCTGTATTGATGATATTTTCCTTCGTCACTTGCAGCATCCCTTCTGTAGAGGGTTTTCTCCATTCTTCATCCCTGAGCCTTCTCACTCCTTACGATGATGTTCTCTTACTTTTATTAAGTATTTGTCACGGAAGACTGCTATTTATCTGTTGACTGGATGGAAGATTTCCGTCATTTTGAATGTCTGGACGTCTAAATGGATAGACTTTTGACAGCAGCAACAGAACCTAAAGAGATCGATGAGGTAACCGGTATGAGTTTTTTCCATGCAAATCAGCGCGAAGCACTGAATCAGAGTCTGGCCGAGATTAACGGGCAGATTAATGTCTCCTTTGAGTTCTTCCCGCCGCGTACTGCTGAAATGGAAAATACACTTTGGAATTCCATCGATCGTCTGAGCAGCCTGAAGCCGAAATTTGTTTCGGTAACTTATGGTGCTAACTCTGGTGAACGTGATCGCACCCACAGCATTATTAAAGGGATTAAAGACCGTACCGGTCTGGAAGCGGCTCCTCACCTGACCTGTATTGATGCCAGCCGTGAAGAGCTGCGCGCGATTGCACAGGATTACTGGAATAGCGGTATTCGCCATATTGTTGCGTTGCGTGGTGATTTGCCTCCGGGTAGTGGCAAGCCCGAAATGTATGGTGCTGACCTGGTTGCGTTGCTGAAAGACGTGGGTGATTTTGATATTTCTGTGGCGGCTTACCCGGAGGTGCACCCAGAGGCGAAAAGTGCTCAGGCGGATCTGATTAACCTGAAGCGTAAAATTGATGCAGGTGCTAATCGCGCAATTACGCAGTTTTTCTTTGATGTGGAAAGCTATTTGCGCTTCCGTGATCGTTGTGTGGCAACCGGGATTGATGTGGAAATCGTACCGGGCATTTTGCCTGTTTCTAATTTCAAGCAGTTACAGCGTTTCGCCACCATGACAAATGTGCGAGTTCCTGGCTGGATGACAAGCATGTTTGAAGGTCTGGATGATGATGCAGAAACCCGCAATATGGTGGGCGCGAATATTGCGATGGATATGGTGAAGATCCTGAGCCGTGAAGGGGTGAAAGATTTCCACTTCTACACACTGAACCGTGCAGAGATGAGCTATGCGATCTGCCATACACTGGGTGTTCGTCCACGAGCCAGTGTGGCCTGAGTCAGAGCAGACTACTGCCAGAAGATACATGGGGTGCTGGATATATTCCCCATGTATTTTCCTTTATTTACAACCATGAAGTTTTATTTTAAAAATAACTTCACCTAATTTTTCTTTCCTGAGTATATCGCCTTGCAATATAGTAATGGGAAGGTCATGGAATTTCTTATCTAAATATATTCCCTTTCTTTTTTTATTTTCCCAAAGACCGCAGGCAGCATAAGCTTTCGCTTCTGGTGTGGATCCGGTATCGTGCATAATGTTTTCAAAGAGATTAGTAGAATTTTTATTTTTTAAAATGTTTTTATAGATTATTTGCGGAGGCATTTTTTTCGCGATAAATCCATTAGCCCCGAAAGAGAAAACGGTCACAGAGGCAAGGTCTGATGACGTGGGGGGATTAGCTTGAGATATGGCAGGAGCACAGAGGGCGACAATAAAATACATTAATGTTTTCCGTTTCATTTTTTCTTCCTTTTATAATGAAAATTATAAATTCATTATCTATGGTAAATATCAAAGAATATCCATTGATGGAACTAAATATCTGGATCTATGACATGGATGTTACATTGCCAATAAATAAAAATATATCGTTTTAAAAGGGAATGTAAAAATGCTGCAATAATAAAAAGTTAATGAGAAATCGCGGGTGAAAGAAAAAACAGGCAGGGATTTCCCTGCCTGTTTTCTTGCCAGGTCAGACCCGACTAGCCAGTATTACGCATTCCTGCGGCAACCCCTGCAATAGTCACCATCAGTGCCTGCTCAACACGTGCATCCACTTCTTCGCCGTTAGCTTCCTGCTGACGTGAACGGTGCAGCAACTCTGCCTGCAATACGTTTAGTGGGTCGGTATAGACGTTACGCAGTGCAATGGATTCGGCAATCCACGGCTGGTCCGCCATCAGATGGGAATCGTTCGCGATGGCCAGCACCGCTTTGATATCGGAATCCAGCTGATCACGCAGCTGTTTACCCAGTGGCCACAGCGATTCATTGACCAGGCGCTGATCGTAGTATTCCGCCAGCCATAAGTCCGCTTTCGAGAACACCATTTCCAGCATACCCAGGCGAGTAGAGAAGAACGGCCAGTCGCTGCACATGGTTTCCAGCTGTGCCCGGTGGCCTTCTTCCATTGCCTGATGCAGCGCTGCACCAGCACCCAGCCAGGCTGGCAGCATCAGACGGTTTTGTGTCCAGGCGAAGATCCATGGGATTGCGCGCAGTGACTCAACGCCACCTGTTGGGCGACGTTTCGCCGGGCGTGAACCCAGTGGCAGTTTGCCCAATTCCAGCTCTGGTGTGGCTGAGCGGAAGTAAGGAACAAAGTCTGCATGTTCGCGAACATAACCGCGATACATTTTGCAGGAAACCGCGGACAGCTGATCCATGATACTGCGCCATTCCGCTTTTGGTTCTGGCGGTGGTAACAGGTTGGCTTCCAGGATCGCCCCGGTATACAGCGCAAGGCTGCTGATAGTGACTTCTGACAGGCCGAATTTAAAGCGGATCATCTCGCCCTGTTCAGTCACGCGCAGACCGCCTTTCAGGCTGCCTGGCGGTTGTGATAACAAGGCTGCGTGTGCAGGTGCGCCGCCACGGCCAATACTGCCACCACGTCCGTGGAACAGTGTCAGGGTGATTCCGGCTTTCTCACAGGTTTTGATCAGAGCATCCTGAGCCTGGTATTGCGCCCAGCTGGCTGCCATTACCCCGGCATCTTTCGCGGAGTCGGAATAGCCAATCATCACCATCTGTTTGCCCTGGATAATGCCGCGATACCAGTCGATATTCAGCAACTGACTCATAACAGTATCAGCGTTATTCAGGTCATCTAAGGTTTCAAACAGCGGTGCAACAGGGATGGTATAAGGCACACCCGCTTCTTTCAGCAGCAGATGCACCGCCAGAACATCGGAAGGGGTTTTCGCCATTGAGATAACGTAAGCGGCGATAGAACCTTTTGGCACATCAGCGGCAACACGACAGGTATCCAGCACTTCCTGCGTATCGGCACCTGGCGTCCAGTGCAATGGCACCAGTGGACGTTTGGAATTCAGTTCGCGGATCAGGAAGGCTTGTTTATCGGCTTCTGACCAGCTTTCATAATCACCAATCCCCAGATAACGGGTGATCTCTGCAATAGCTTCTGTGTGGCGGGTGCTTTCCTGACGGAGATCGATACGGACCAGTGGTACGCCGAAGCATTTAACACGACGCAGAGTGTCCAGCAGGGAGCCATTAGCGATAATGTCCATGCCACAAGCCTGGAGCGACTGGTAGCAGGTATGCAGGGGTTCCCACAGTTGATCGTTAGAGACCAGCAGGTCGGTCGGACGAGGTAAGCGCTCGCCTTTCAGACGACGGGTCAGATAAGCCTGGGTGCTGAGCAACTGAACACGAAGGTTCTTCATGATCTCGCGATAAGGTTCTTGTGCTTCCGGGTTACCACATAATTCGCGGACTTCCGGCGTACATTCAGACATCGACAGCTCAGAAATCAGGATATTGATATCACGAAGGAACAGATCGGCTGCTTTCCAGCGGCTGAGTTGCAGTACATGGCGGGTGACAGCGGCAGTAACATTCGGGTTGCCATCACGGTCACCTCCCATCCAGGAAGTGAACTGAACAGGGACGAAATCAACGGGCAGGGTATAACCGAAAGCCTCTTCTACCTGTTCATTTAATTCACGCAGGAATTGTGCCACGCCATCCCACAGGCTGTTTTCCACCACCGCAAAGCCCCATTTGGCTTCATCAATCGGTGTTGGGCGGTATTTACGGATTTCATCAGTATGCCAGGCCTGGGCAACCAGCTGGCGCAGACGACGCATGATTTTTGCGCGGTCATAGTCAGAGAGATCATTGTGATCGAGCTGTTTTAAGCAGTTATTGACTTCAACCAGCTTGTGGATCAATGTTCGGCGGGTGATTTCAGTTGGGTGTGCGGTCAGAACTAATTCCAGCGAAAGGGATTCAATCGCCTCACGAATGTTCGCTTCTGTCAGGTTTGGTTGCTGCTTCAGGCGCTCAAACGTTTTTGCCAGAATTTCCGGGTGGTTTGCCCCTTCGCCTTTCGGAGAGATTGTGTGGTATTGCTCCGCAACGTTGGTCAGATTCAGGAACTGGCTGAAAGCACGAGCAACAGGCAGCAATTCATCATTAGACAGATTTTGCAGTGTTGATAACAGTTCCTGACGGTGGGCATCATTTCCCGCACGTGATGACTTAGAGAGCTTACGGATTGTTTCCACCCGATCGAGAATATTTTCTCCCAGTGCATCCTTGATCGTATCCCCGAGCAGCTTGCCGAGCATACTGACATTACTTCGCATTGCGGAATATTGTTCGTTCATATGACCCCTGACACCCTCTTTCTTGTACTTGTAACTTTATTTCACCCTTGTGGGCATAACACATGTCTTTATCTAGCCACGTTAATATCTGTTCGTCAATTGACTTAAATTTGTGATGACTGACGGCTAACTTACGAAAATTTATGAAATTTAATTACGCGATGGTGGGATAAGTTATTCTTATTGACCCGAATAATTGCAATCAGAGGCAAACGGCTGTTTTCACAGCCGAATACCCCATTTTTTGCCTTAGTGATAGCAAAAATGACGCACAACCTGAGTAATTAATTCACGTGTCGGTTTAATAAATGCCGTATCAATAAATTCATCTGGCTGGTGTGCCTGGTCGATTGAACCCGGACCTAATACCAGGGTTGGGCAGATTTCCTGGATAAAAGGCGCTTCGGTACAGTAATTCACCACTTCAGTTTCGGTTCCCAGCAGTTTTTCCACGACCTGAACCAACTGATGTTCACGCGGGCATTCATAGCCTGGGATTGGTGGGTGCAATTCACCAATGGTCAGGCGTCCTGGCCAGCGAGTACTGACGGGAGCCAGCGCTTCATTTAACAGGCCATCCAGATCGCTCAGGGTCAGCCCTGGTAATGGGCGGATATCCATATACAGTTCACAGCAGGCGCAGATACGGTTAGGGGCATCGCCACCGTTGATATGACCAAAGTTCATCGTTGGATAAGGGATCGCGAAACCGTCGTGGTTATAACGGGTTTTCAGCATGTTACGCAGTTCCATCAACTGAGTAATGGATTCGTGCATCAGTTCGATAGCATTCACGCCACGCGCCGGATCACTGGAGTGGCCCGACTGGCCCTGAATGCGAATCACGTTGGAAAGGTGGCCTTTATGTGCGCGGACCGGTTTCAGTGACGTTGGCTCACCAATAATGGCGCAGTCAGGGCGAATACTGGTTGTTTCAGAGAAATATTTCGCCCCCGCCATGGTGGTTTCTTCATCTGCGGTTGCCAGAATATATAACGGTTTTTTCAACGTGGTCACATCAACATCACGTAATGTGTCCAGGATAAAGGCAAAGAAGCCTTTCATGTCCGCCGTTCCCAGCCCATACAGCTTGTTATCGTGTTCAGTCAGCGTAAAGGGATCGCGCGTCCAGCGGCCATCATCAAAAGGAACGGTATCAGTATGCCCCGCCAGCAGTAACCCGCCAGCACCAACACCACTTTTAGCTAACATATTGAATTTATTTCGTGTTTCTGGAACAGGCTGGACTTCTACTGTGAAGCCAAGATCACGGAACCAGCCTGCCAGTAAATTGATTAAAGTTTCATTGCTCTGGTCGAGTGTGCTGTCGGTTGCGCTGATTGATGGAGTTGCAATCAGCTGGCGGTATATCTCGATAAAAGGTGGTAATTTTGTCTTCACTGTTGACATTCCCTGGGTTAGGATAGTATCAATATTCATGCACTAATAATGAATAAAAATACATTAATGGTGTGTAAATGGAAACCGTTAATTTTCTGCTCGCAGACGCTGACGTTTAAAGACGAACATAACTGCATTCTGCAACGTAGTCACATATTTAAAGCGAGTTACTCTGATGACCAATCCGCTAATTATCAAACTGGGTGGTGTATTACTGGATAGTGAAGAGGCGCTGGAGCGTCTGTTTACTGCGCTGGTTTCTTATCGTGCGACTCATGATCGCCCATTACTGATTGTGCATGGCGGTGGCTGTCTGGTGGATGAGCTGATGACTAAATTGTCTCTGCCGGTAAAAAAGAAAAATGGTCTGCGTGTGACACCCGCCGATCAGATTGACATCATTACTGGCGCACTGGCGGGGACCGCGAATAAAACTTTGCTAGCCTGGTCTAAAAAACACGGTATTGATGCCGTTGGTTTGTGTCTGGGCGATGGCGGAAGTGTTAATGTTGCTCAGTTTGATGAAGAACTTGGTCATGTGGGACAGGCCACTCCGGGATCGCCGGTGCTGATTAATACGCTGTTGGGTGCAGGCTTCCTGCCCGTTATCAGTTCAATCGGCATTACTCAGGATGGCTTGCTGATGAACGTCAATGCTGATCAGGCGGCGACGGCACTGGCCGCGACACTGGGTGCGGATTTGATTCTGCTCTCTGATGTGAGCGGTATCCTTGATGCCAATAAGCAACGTATTGAAGAGATGACGGCTGAAAAAGCCGAGCAACTGATCGCTGATGGTGTGATCACCGATGGCATGATCGTCAAGGTTAATGCTGCACTGGAGGCCGCCCGTACGCTGGGCCGCCCGGTGGACATTGCCAGCTGGCGTCATGCAGAGCAGTTGCCAACTTTATTTAACGGCGTGTCTATTGGCACCCGGATCCTCGCTTAATTAGAAATGTTTTCAAGGAATCATCATGCAAGATAAAAGCATCAAGAAAATCGTACTGGCTTATTCTGGTGGTCTGGATACTTCTGCCATTATTCCGTGGTTGAAAGAGAACTACGGCGGCTGTGAAGTGGTGGCTTTTGTTGCGGATATTGGCCAGGAGCGTAGCGATCTGGAAGGTGTTGAGCAGAAAGCGCTGCAATCCGGTGCTTCTGAGTGCCATGTGGTGGATCTGCGTGAAGAATTCATTCGTGATTATGTTTATCCGGTGCTGCAAACTGGCGCACTGTATGAAGGCACCTACCTGCTGGGGACGTCTATGGCTCGCCCAATCATTGCGAAAGCACAGGTTGAGCTGGCACTGAAAGTGGGTGCAGATGCGCTGTGTCACGGTGCTACCGGTAAAGGTAACGATCAGGTGCGTTTTGAAACCACCTACACCGCGCTGGCCCCACAGCTGAAAGTGGTTGCCCCATGGCGTGAATGGAACCTGCGTTCCCGTGAAGCCCTGCTGGATTACCTGAAAGAGCGTAATATTCCAACCACCGCTTCACTGGAAAAAATCTACAGCCGCGACGAAAACGCATGGCATATCTCTACTGAAGGCGGCGTGCTGGAAAGCCCATGGAACGCACCGAACAAAGATTGCTGGGTGTGGACCGTTGATCCGCTGGAAGCCCCGGATCAGCCAGAACAAGTGACCATCGCGGTTGAAAAAGGTCGCGTGGTTGCCGTGAATGGTGAAGCATTAACGCCATTCGGCTGCCTGGAAAAGCTGAACGTTATTGGTGCCCGTCACGGTGTTGGTCGTATTGATATCGTGGAAAACCGTCTGGTAGGGATTAAGTCTCGTGGCTGCTACGAAACCCCTGGTGGCACCATCATGGTGAATGCGCTGCGTGCAGTTGAGCAACTGGTTCTGGATCGTGACAGCTTCAAATGGCGTGAACAACTGGGTCTGGAGATGTCCTACGTCGTTTATGATGGTCGCTGGTTTGCTCCATTGCGTAAATCTCTGCAGGCGTCAGCAGAAGCGCTGGCTGAAGAGGTGAATGGTGAAGTGGTTCTGCAACTGTACAAAGGCCAGGTGGCGGCGATTCAGAAGAAATCCGCAAACAGCCTGTACTCTGAAGAGTTTGCGACTTTCGGTGAAGATGAAGTGTACGACCATCGCCACGCGGGCGGCTTTATCCGTCTGTTCTCCCTCTCTTCACGCATCCGTGCGCTGAACGAGAAAAAGTAATGTCTTAACTGTGGGCAGGGCATTCGCCTTGCCCCTATCTGATTTCACAGAGGCAGCCTGCGTGTTGCTTCTGGCACACTATCTGAATGGAGTACTGAGCATGGCACTTTGGGGTGGACGGTTTACGCAGGCAGCAGATCAACGTTTCAAACTCTTTAATGATTCACTGCGCTTCGACTATCGTCTGGCAGAACAGGACATTACTGGGTCCGTTGCCTGGTCCAAAGCGCTGGTGACGGTCAATGTATTAACCCCGGATGAGCAGCAACAACTGGAAAATGCCCTGAATGTGTTGCTGGAAGAAGTGCGTGCAAATCCACAGCAAATCATTGAAAGCGATGCTGAAGATATTCACAGCTGGGTGGAAGGCAAGCTGATCGATAAAGTCGGTGCGCTGGGTAAAAAACTCCATACTGGCCGTAGCCGTAATGATCAGGTAGCCACTGATCTGAAATTGTGGTGCAAGTTGCAGGTCAGCGAGTTGCTGGCTGCAACGCGCGAGTTCCAGCAGGCGCTGGTGGTCACTGCTGAAGCGAATCAGGATGCCGTGATGCCGGGTTATACCCATCTGCAACGTGCACAACCTGTGACCTTTGCTCACTGGTGTCTGGCATATGTTGAGATGCTGGCACGTGATGAAAGCCGTTTGCAGGATACATTAAAGCGTCTTGATGTCAGCCCGCTGGGCTGTGGTGCGCTGGCGGGAACCGCTTATGAGATCGACCGCGAGCAACTGGCTGGCTGGTTAGGTTTTGCTTCTGCTACCCGTAATAGCCTGGATACTGTCTCTGATCGTGACCATGTTCTGGAGCTGATGTCTGATGCTTCGATCGGCATGATCCATCTGTCACGTTTTGCCGAAGACCTGATCTTCTTTAATACCGGCGAGGCCGGTTTTGTTGAGCTGTCTGATCGCGTTACTTCCGGTTCTTCCCTGATGCCGCAGAAGAAAAACCCGGATGCGCTGGAGTTGATTCGTGGCAAAGTTGGCCGCGTACAAGGCGCGTTAACGGCGATGAGTATGACGCTGAAAGGCCTGCCGCTGGCGTACAATAAGGACATGCAGGAAGATAAAGAAGGGCTGTTTGATGCGCTGGATACCTGGCATGACTGTCTGCAGATGGCAACGCTGGTACTGGATGGGATTCAGGTCAAACGTCCGCGTTGCCAGGAAGCCGCAGAGCAGGGTTATGCGAACTCTACCGAGCTGGCTGATTATCTGGTGGCTAAAGGGGTTCCCTTCCGTGAAGCCCACCATATTGTTGGTGAAGCGGTTGTAGAAGCAATTAAACAGGGTGTGGCGCTGGAAGCACTGTCTCTGGCGGATCTGCAGAAGTTCAGCAGTGTGATCAGTGATGATGTCTATCCGGTGCTGGCATTACAATCCTGCCTGGATAAGCGTAATGCGAAGGGCGGTGTTTCTCCTCACCAGGTCTCGCTGGCGATTACTGAAGCGAAGCAACGCTTAGTGTAAATCAGGCAGTGCGGCTGTTTGAGATAGCCGCACGGTTTGCAGAGGCATTCCCCTTTCTGGATGGCTACCGTTAAGGGGAATGCGCAGATTCTCGTCATCTGGAGTTGATAGGGCCAATCATTGATTGCTATCCTACCTATCGCCACGGTCTATCGTGGTCAGGAGGATTAAGATGAATATTCGTGATCTTGAGTATCTGGTTTCACTGGCGGAGTATCGCCATTTTCGTCGCGCAGCGGATGCCTGTCATGTTAGCCAGCCAACGCTGAGTGGACAGATCCGCAAGCTGGAAGATGAGCTGGGAGTTATGCTACTGGAGCGAACCAGCCGTAAAGTGCTGTTCACCCAGTCCGGGTTGTTGCTGGTGGATCAGGCCCGTACCGTGCTACGTGAAGTTAAGGTACTGAAAGAGATGGCCAGCCAGCAGGGGGAGGCGATGTCCGGCCCGCTGCATATTGGTTTGATCCCAACAGTGGGGCCTTATCTGTTACCGCAGATTATTCCAACGTTGCACAAAACATTTCCGAAACTGGAGATGTACCTGCATGAAGCACAAACGCAGCAATTACTGGCTCAACTGGATAGCGGTAAGCTGGACTGCGCTATCCTTGCGATGGTGAAAGAGTCAGAAGCGTTTATTGAAGTGCCGTTGTTTGACGAACCGATGAAACTGGCTGTGTATCAGGATCACCCCTGGCATGATCGCGACCGCGTGCCAATGTCCGATCTTGCAGGTGAAAAGTTACTGATGCTGGAAGATGGCCACTGTCTGCGTGATCAGGCAATGGGCTTTTGCTTCCAGGCGGGAGCGGATGAAGATACCCATTTCCGTGCCACCAGTCTGGAGACACTGCGTAATATGGTTGCTGCTGGAAGTGGTATTACGCTGTTACCTTCGCTGGCAGTACCGAAAGAACGCGTGCGTGATGGTGTTTGCTATCTGACATGCTATAAGCCGGAACCACAACGCACCATTGCACTGGTGTATCGTCCGGGCTCACCTCTGCGTGGTCGTTATGAGCAACTGGCAGAGGCGATCCGCGAACATATGAAAAGTGTGAACTTAAAATAGACGATTCAGACCATTAAGCGCAGCCACACGATAGGCTTCCGCCATGGTTGGGTAGTTAAAGGTGGTATTCACGAAGTATTCGATCGTGTTGCCACCATTTTTTTGCTCCATAATCGCCTGACCGATATGAATAATCTCGGCTGCACGTTCGCCAAAGCAGTGAATACCCAGAATCTCTTTGGTGTCACGGTGGAACAGGATTTTCAGGCTCCCGATGTTCATGCCAACAATCTGTGCACGTGCCAGATGTTTAAACTGTGCCCGACCAACTTCATAAGGCACTTTCATCGCGGTCAGTTCCTGCTCGGTTTTACCTACAGAACTGATTTCCGGGATGGTGTAGATACCGGTTGGAATATCTTCAATCAGATGCGCGTTCGCTTCGCCTTTCATTAATGCTTGTGCCGCGATGCGTCCCTGATCATAAGCCGCAGAAGCCAGGCTTGGATAACCAATCACATCGCCCACTGCATAGATATGTGGCTGTGCGGTTTGGTACATGCTGTTCACTTTGAGCAGTCCGCGTCCATCCGCTTTTAATCCAACATTTTCCAGTGAAAGTGTATCGGTATTACCTGTGCGTCCGTTAGCGTACAGCAGGCAGTCTGCTTTCAGCTTTTTACCGGATTTCAGATGCATGATCACGCCATCACTTACCCCTTCGATCTTCTCGAATTCTTCGTTATGACGAATGACAACGCCACTGTTCCAGAAGTGGTAAGAGAGTGAGTCTGACATCTCCTGATCAAGGAAGGCCAGCAGACGATCACGGGTGTTAATCAGATCCACTTTGACGTTAAGGCCACGGAAGATCGATGCATATTCACAACCGATAACCCCGGCACCATAAATAATCACATGGCCCGGTTCATGGTGCAGATTGAGAATGGAATCGCTGTCGTATACGCGTGGATGAGTAAAATCAACATCAGGCGGATGATAAGGACGTGAACCACAGGCAATAACAAATTTTTCAGCGGTCAGGCGTTCTGTACTGCCATCATGACCTTCTATTTCAAGAGTATTGGCATCAACAAAACGCGCATCGCCCTGATAGATGTCACAGTGGTTGCGTTCGTAAAAACCCTGACGCATTTGCGTCTGCTGGCTGATTACGTTCTCTGTATGGTTCAGAATGTCGGCAAAAGAAGAGCGAAGGATACGTGTACGGTCGCTATACAGAGGATTTTGGTTAAATTCGATGATACGGCTGACTGCATGGCGCAGTGCTTTTGATGGAATGGTTCCCCAATGTGTACATCCACCACCAATATTGTGGTAGCGCTCGATTACTGCGACGCGTGCTCCCTGTTTCACCAGGCCCATTGCAGCGCCTTCGCCGCCAGGTCCTGAACCAATAATTATGGCGTCGTAATCATAAGACTGTTGCATACCCATACGTCCTATTTTATAAAACAATTTTACAACGGGATTCTAACATCCACTTGGCAACTTCCCAATTCTAACCGCTTTTTTTGCCATCATTTGCAAAAATATCAGGTTAACAGGCGGTCACAAAGTTTGCCCGACTGTACGCTGAATTTTTTGTTATAGTGGCTACCCGCAGGTCAAATAGGCACAAAAATGGGCGTCAGAGCGCAGCAAAAAGAACGTACACGGCGGTCACTTATCGAGGCTGCATTTAGCCAGTTAAGTGCTGAGCGTAGCTTTGCCAGCCTTAGTCTGCGTGAGGTTTCCAGGGAAGCAGGGATTGCCCCAACGTCATTTTATCGTCATTTTCGTGATGTAGATGAACTGGGACTGACGATGGTAGATGAAAGTGGTCTGATGCTTCGCCAGTTGATGAGGCAGGCACGCCAGCGTATTGCCAAAGGTGGCAGTGTTATTCGTACGTCTGTTTCCACCTTTATGGAATTTATTGGTAATAATCCCAATGCATTTCGCTTGCTGTTGCGTGAACGTTCAGGAACCTCTTCGGCCTTTCGTGCTGCTGTTGCCCGGGAAATTCAGCATTTTATTGCTGAATTAGCGGATTATCTGGAAGTTGAAAACCGTATGCCGCGCAGCTTCACTGAAGCGCAGGCAGAAGCGATGGTTATTATTGTGTTTAACGCAGGTGCGGAAGCACTGGATATTGATGCCGGGCAGCGCCGTCAGTTGGAAGAGAGACTGGTGTTGCAGCTGCGTATGATCTCGAAAGGGGCATACTACTGGTATCGTCGTGAGCAGGAGCGACTGGCGGTAACGCTGTCATCCAACGATTAAAAAGGTGAAAACATGAGTTTAGCTTCAGGCAGAGATAAAGGAACATTACTGTTAGCGTTCCTTACCGGACTTTCCATTAACGGCACTTTTTCTGCCCTTTTCAGTTCGATCGTCCCTTTTTCTGTATTTCCGATTATCGCGTTAGGTCTTGCTGTATGGAGCCTGCATCAGCGTTACCTTAACCGTTCGATGCCTGATGGCCTGCCATCACTGGCAGCCGCATTCTTCTTGTTTGGTATTTTCCTTTATAGCGCGCTGGTTCGAACTGAGTACCCCGATATCGGCTCGAACTTTGTACCGACCATCCTGATGGTCATTGTCGTCTTTTGGATCATCAGTAAGTGGCGTGTTCGTAAAAACGGCTGATAAATCAGGGCGATCATAGGATCGCCCGTTTTTATTTAGCGCCGGGTGAGCAGAACACCGCATTCCATATGGTGGGTATACGGGAACTGGTCAAACAATGCCAGACGTGTCACATCATGAGTTGCTGACAGGGCTTCGAGGTTATTGCACAGCGTTTCCGGGTTACAGGAGATATACAGGATCCGTGGATAGGCCTGTACCATTTTCACCGTTTCATCATCCAGTCCGCTGCGTGGTGGATCCACAAAGATCGTTTCACATTCATAGCTCTGCAGATCGATCCCTTCCAGACGGTTAAAGCTTCTTTCTCCATTCATCGCCTGAGTAAATTCTTCCGCTGCCATACGAATGATTTGCACGTTATCTATCTGGTTAACAGCAATATTGTATTGTGCGGAGGCAACAGATGGCTTGGCGATTTCTGTTGCCAGTACTTTGCGGAAATTACGCGCCAGTGCCAGCGAGAAGTTGCCGTTACCGCAATACAGTTCCAGCAGGTCGCCACTGGAATGGCGAGTTGTATCCAGTGCCCATTCTAACATCTGGACATTCATCGCCGCATTGGGCTGAGTAAAGCTGTTTTCCACCTGACGATAAATCATCTCGCGGCCATCGACTGTCAGACATTCATCAACAAAATCCTGATCGAGGCAGATTTTTGTTTTTGTTGCCCGGCCAATCAGATGCAGGTTAAAGCCCTCTGCACGCAGCGCATCACGAAGGTGTTCAGCCGCCTGTTGCCAGGCTTCATCCAGTTTGCGGTGATACAGCAGTGAAACCACTACCTGGCCACTTTGAGTGGAAAGATAATCGATCTGGAACAGCTTGAAGCGCAGGACCTGTGTTTCGCGGAGCGTAGCGATCAATCGCGGCATCAGGCGGTTAATCAGCTCGCTGGCAGCAGGAAAACTGTCAACGCGAATGCGCTGGCGAGTTTGCTGGTCAAATATGATGTGATAGAGATCGTCCCCATCGTGCCAGATACGGAATTCGGCACGCATCCGGTAGTGACTGACCGGTGAACGAAAGACTTCAACCTCGGGTGCATTGAAGGCTGACATCATTGATGTCAGGCGGATGATCTTCTCAGCAAGCTGATCTTCATACTGTTCAACGGGCAGCTGTTCGGGCGTCATAAATAAATCCTGAATATTTGGCAGAGATAGCCGGGCGATTGTAGGGATTCCACATCTTATGTCCAGCCCTGTGAACTATTTGCTTACCTGGATGTCTGGCTGTCTGGACTTCCAATCTCGTTGTACATAAAATGCGATTCCCGGCCTCCCAATGAGTTAAAAGGGAATCCAGTGCAAATCTGGAGCTGACGCGCAGCGGTATAGGATGTCATGGCAATCGCGCAAGCAGACACTGTCTTTATGGATGGGAAGTCATTGCCTTAATCAACGACACCAAGCCCGAAGACCTGCCGGATTAACGTCGCATTACTACGTCCATCGCGTGCTATCGGTCGTATGCCTGCGGCATCCTGCTTGTTTTTTGGATGCTTTATTAATGAATAAAATGAATAAACCGCTGTTTGCCTTGAGCGCAACGGCAATCGCACTCTGGGCGCAGTATGGTTTTGCACAAGAGAGTGGCAGTACCCAGGTCGTTACCGCCAATCGTTTTCAGCAACCGGTAAATACGGTGCTTGCCCCTACAACTATTGTTACTCGCGATGAAATCGAACGCTGGCAGGCGAAAAGCCTGAATGATGTTATGCGTCGCTTACCCGGTGTTGATGCTGTGCAAAGTGGCGGAATGGGGCAAACCACCAGTCTGTTTATTCGTGGCAGCAATTCTAATCATGCATTGGTCCTGATTAACGGCATTCGTCTGAATCAGGCTGGGATTAGTGGTTCCACCGATCTCAGTCAGATCCCACTGGCACTTGTGCAGCGTATTGAATATATCCGTGGTGCCCGTTCTGCGGTATATGGCTCTGATGCGATTGGTGGTGTGATTAACATCATTACGACCCGGGAAGGTGAAGGAACCACATTAGGAGCAGGCATCGGTTCGCATGGCTATCAAAATTATAACGGGGCGACTCAACAGCAACTGGGTCAGAATACCCGAATCACCCTTGCGGGGGATTATACCTATACTCATGGCTTTGATGTAAAAGCAGGGTATCCAAATGATTACGGTCCTGCGCAGCCTGATCGTGATGGTTTTATGAGTAAAACACTGTATGGCGAGCTGGAACATCAGTTTAGTGACCAGTTTAGCGGTTTTGTGCGTGGCTACGGTTTTGATAATCGCACAGCGTATGACAATAGTTTGAGTTATAACGTACCGGGAGCACTGGTTGATACGCGTCAGTTGTACAGTCAAACATGGGACACTGGCCTGCGTTTCAATCAGGGGATCTATTCATCACAGTTAGTGGCCAGTATTAGCCATGTAAAAGATTACAACTATGATCCACGAATAGGGCGTTACAGCGAGGCAACGTCGCTGGATGAGAGCAAACAGTATAATGTGCAGTGGGGCAATACGCTTGCTATTGGGCAGGGGACGGTAAGCGGTGGGGTGGACTGGCAAAAACAAACGACTGAACCCGGCACCAGCTCACTGGTAAATGGTACCGAGCTCCACAACACAGGTATATATCTTACAGGCCAGCAACATATAGGTGATTTTACCTTTGAAGGTGCTGTGCGTGGTGATGATAACTCGCAGTTTGGCTGGCATAACACATGGCAAAGTAGTGCGGCATGGGAATTTGTTGATGGTTATCGTTTCATCGCTTCTTATGGTACCGCTTTTAAAGCGCCAAATTTGTCGCAACTGTATAGTGATTTCTATGGCAATGCGAACCTCAAGCCAGAAGAAAGCAAGCAGTGGGAAGCTGGCTTCGAAGGGCTGACAGGCCCTGTAACATGGCATATTTCCGGTTATCGTAATGACATCGATAACCTTGTAGACAGTGATCCTGATACCTATCGTTATTTCAATATATCTAAAGCAACAATCAAGGGTGTTGAAGCAACCGCTTCCTTTGATACGGGCCCATTGAGCCATCATGTGTCATTTGACTATCTTGATCCACGTAATGGTGTCACCAATGAAGTGCTGCTGCGTCGTGCGAAACAACAGCTAAAATACCAACTTAACTGGACGGTATATGATTTTGACTGGTCGGTGACCTATCAATATCTGGGGCAGCGCTATGATAAAGACTTTAATGTTTATCCAGAGCGTACGGTAAAAATGGGCGGTGTGAGCCTGTGGGATCTCGCTGTATCGTATCCAGTCACCTCCCATCTGACCGTTCGTGGTAGAATCGCCAACCTGTTCGATAAAGACTACGAGACAGTGTATGGCTATGAAACCCCTGGACGGGAGTACTACCTCGACGGCAGCTACACCTTCTAATCTGCGTCCCACCGTGCTGGTATTTGATTCCGGCGTTGGTGGGCTTTCCGTCTATGATGAGATCCGCAACTTATTGCCGGATCTCCATTATCTTTATGCTTTCGATAACGCTGCTTTCCCTTATGGTGAGAAATCGGAAGAATTTATCGTTGAACGGGTCGTGGCAATTGTTGAAGCTGTTACGCGTCGTTATCCCCTTGCATTAGTTGTGATTGCCTGTAACTCAGCCAGTACGGTGACCTTGCCAGCATTGCGTGAACGTTTTGCTTTTCCTGTTGTTGGCGTGGTGCCAGCGATTAAGCCCGCTGCTCGTCTAACCCGCAATGGCATTGTCGGTTTACTGGCAACACGCGGTACGGTCAGACGTTCTTATACCCGGGAGCTGGTAGCGCGCTTTGCCAGTGAATGTAAAACCGAAATGTTGGGTTCAGCTGAGCTGGTGGAGCTGGCAGAAGCCAAATTGCACGGCAAGCCTGTTGCAATAGAAGAGGTAAAACGAATACTGCAGCCGTGGCTGCGTATGAAAGAACCTCCGGATACAGTTGTGTTGGGATGTACTCATTTTCCTCTTATTAGTGAAGAGTTGCAGCAGGTGTTACCGGAAGGAACCCGGTTGATTGATTCCGGGGCGGCGATCGCTCGTCGTACTGTCTGGTTATTAGAAAATGAATCACCGAAAGCCTTATCTGCGGATGGCAATATTGCCTACTGCATGGAAATGACAGAAGAAGCTGTACAGTTAATGCCCGTTTTACAGCGCTATGGCTTCGAAACGCTCGAAAAACTAGCGCTTTAGTACAGTTTTGAATGAAAAATCGGCACTCGAAAACTTTTTTGAAATTAGCACTTGTCAGCTGTCAGAAACTGCCTATAATGCGCCACCACTGACACGGAACAACGGCGAACAAGCCGCCCGGTCAGCAGGTTCACAACGCTCTGGTAGCTGA